>JAABUJ010001790.1_pt1 | contig 29406 bp, 21 predicted proteins | sample 5559131 | NCBI WGS metagenome assembly JAABUJ01 (sample SAMN10711875, study PRJNA513366) | rock metagenome | isolation source: Antarctica rocks | place: Antarctica: Victoria Land, Mt New Zealand nord | collected 2016-01-07
CGGTCTCCGCCAGGTCTCGGAGTTGTTCTTTCTGTGGCGTTGCCATGACTGATCTCCTTGCTTCCACTGCAGTCTTGCACCACAGCCAGACTCGGCGCTACTTATTTGCAGCATGACCCACTAGTGGTTGGTACGTGTGTACATCGTGCCGCCCGCTTCGTAAGTTCACCCGGGGTGATTTATGGCGGCCCGCAGAAGCACTACTTGAACCTACCAGGACAGGGCCATTGCGGCCTATCTCGCGCTACAATTCAACATGGACCTTGCGGAAAGCAGTACCGCGCCATTCACCGAACAAAGCTGGGTCACCGACCCCGGCGCCCACGCGGCACTGTTGGCGGGCCTGCCAGTCGACCTCGGTGAGTTGCGCCGCTCCATCCAGGGTCTGGTGGTTCACTACGTGGGCGGCAACACTGCGGTTCCGCCCGCGCGTCTCCGTGAGATCGACACGCGGACGGTCGAGGCCATGCTCGCCCGGATCGTCGAACTCGACGACCAACCGCTGACCATTCCTCGTCCACTCTCGTCGCGCCTGATCGGGTGCTGCCGGGACTACGCAGTGCTGCTCTGCAGCGCGCTGCGCCAGCGAGGCATACCAGCGCGCGTGCGCTTCGGCTTTGCCACCTACTTCCATCCTACCTTCCATTCCGATCACGTGGTGACGGAGTATTGGAACGCGGAGCAGGAAAGCTGGGTGCTGGTGGACGCGGAGATGGATGCGGGGTTTCCAGGCGAGCAAGGTCTGGACTTCGATCCTCTGGATCTACCTCGCGACCGCTTCCTGGTGGCCGGCGAGGCCTGGCAACGCTGCCGGCGCGGCGAACTCGATCCCCACCGCTGTGGCGTCAACGACGAGATTTGCGGCTGGGGGTTGGTGGGCCGCTACGTTACCCTGGACCATGCAGCGCTGGCGCGGACCGAGATGCTCTGCTGGGATGGATGGGGCATGGCCGATATCCCGCCCGACGGTACATGGAACGAGACCGAGGACGCGGTGCTCGACAGGATTGCGTTGTTGAGCGTCGCAGGCCAGAGTGAGAACTTCGGCACGGCGCCGTATCTCCCTCCGCCGCTCGACGTGCGCTCATACAGTGCCGCCGGCTTCTACGAGTTTGCTCTACCGTTGGGGGCTGACAACCAGTCAAGAGCCTGATACACCCCGACCTGGGGACTTTCTCACTACAGAGAGGACGCACCACATGCCTCGAATACACCTCGGCTTGCTGAGCGCTGGCGCACTCTCGTTGCTCGCCAATACAGTGGTCTCCGCCCCCGTCGCGACCGCGGCGCAGACCAGCACCGACCAAACTATCGCGCCGCTGACCGCGCCCACTCGGGTGCCGGTGCGTCAGGACAGCGGCGCGCAGCAGAGTATGGTACTGCCGCCGTCGGGCAAATCTCCCACCTGGGCCGACATCAGACGGGTATACCACACGCTGGCGCCTGCACTCCGCGTCACCAGGACCTATGCCGCCGAGTCAGCAGCTCGACGCGCCGGGTTCCAGCGGCTTCCTGGAATCCAGGCCAGTATGTTCGTCACCTTTGCCCGTCAGGCGCGAGGGACCTCACTCAATGTGAGCAAACCAGCGTCGCTGGTCTACATGGACATGGGAGGGCCACCGCTGCTGGCTGCTGTCGGTTACAGCCTGCCCGCCGCCGCCACTCCGCCACAACTCGATGCCACCTTCCCCGCGTCACTCGCTGCCTGGCATCAGGATCTCAATGTCTGCCAGGCCGGCAAGCATCTCTCTTTGCCCCATGCAGCCGGCATCCATGATCAAGCATCCTGCACGGTGCGCGGCGGCGCCTTTGCATCCGCCGGTCGCTGGGCCATCACGGCCTGGATTGGCCAGCCCCGACTCGGACTCTTCCAATCAGAGACAGTGGGCATGGCGGGTATGAATATGGGAGCGACCGGCACCCAAAAAATCATGAAAATGACGCAAGAGCCATATCAGATGGAGATGCTGACGACCAACGGCGCTCCCATCTCCTGGTCCGATATCTCGCGCGTCTACAAGATGCTGCTCCCAGCCGAGGCCGCCAACCGAAAATACCGGGATGTCGCGGTGGCCAGGAAAGACGGTTTCGTGACCGCGCCGTTTCTCTATGTTCCCGGCCAGGGCGCCCACTACGTCCGGCCCTCGGCCCTCTCGCTGACGACTGCTACCGCTTTCGATGTCAAGCATCCGCCGGTACTGGTCTACAACGAGATAAACGGCACGCTCAAGCTGTCCAGCTTGCTCTACCTCATGCCCATCTCGTCCACGCCGCGGGAACTGGCCCGCGTCTTCCCGCCGTCCATGGCCTCCTGGCACCGGCATGTGAACACCTGTGTAGTCGGCGTCAAGGTGGTGCCCATCCACGATGCGGCTACCTGCCACGCGGCGAGTGGCTTCTTTCTGCGAGACACGGGCTGGATGATCCATGCCTGGCTCTTCGACACGGCCACGGGCGTGTTCGACATGGATCAGGAGTGATCGCCGCCTGCCGGATCGCTTTTACGCCGCGCTAACCGCCCGTACGATCGCCCGCTCGACCACGCTCACCACTGCCGCCTCCAGCGACAGCATGCTAGCTCTCCAGTCACCATCGACGCGTCCCGTGGCCAGGGCAAAGATGGTGTCGCCATCGAGCATGGTATGCGCTGGACGGATGACGCGCGCCAACCCGTCGTGCGCGACCGTAGCCAGATGATTGACCTGCGCCGAGTCGAGACGCGCGTCGGTTGCCACCACACCGATCGTGGTATTGGCGCCCGGCGTTGGTCTCGCCGTCGATTGCAGCAGGTACTGAACGGTATCGATATACTGCCCGTCCGGCCCTCGCGGCCCAGCCAGAATCTCTCCGGTCTCGGGCGCCACCACATGGCCGAAGGCGTTGACCACCATCAGGGCGCCCACCTGTGCTCCCGCCGCCGAGATCGAGGCGCTGCCGAGGCCGGAACTGGCGGCCGCCGCCAGACCCAGCACCTTGCCTACCGTCGCTCCCGTACCGGCGCCCACACGTCCCGCCGGCGCCGGTTCGGCGCCGGCCGTCCGACACGCCGCATACCCCATCTCAGCATCCGGCCAGACGGGGCTGCCGACGGCTAAATCGAAGAGGACTGCGGCGGGAACGATCGGTATACGAGCTACACCGGTGTCGTAGCCGATAGCGCGCTCGGCCAGGTACCGCATCACCCCCTCGGCGGCATTTAATCCAAATGCACTCCCTCCGGCCAGCAGCACCGCGTGCGCTCGGTCTACCAGCGTGCCCGGGCGGCAAAGATCGGTCTCGCGCGTACCGGGAGCGGAGCCGCGCACATCGACGCCGACCACGCCGCCCTCGCGGCACAACACCACGGTACAGCCCGTTTGCCCCACGACATCCTGCGCGTGGCCCACTTCAATGCCGGGCACATCCGTGATGGAATCGACGGTCGATCCGTTTCTCACCTTCGCGCGACTCCGGTGAACAGGCGAATCAGCCCGGCCGTCGCTGGGCGAAGCGGTCGAGCAACTCTTCGGCCTTATCGACCAATTGACCGGCCCGCTCCGGATCCATGCGCTTCCCCAACACCCCCTCGGCCTTACTTTTGGTCCTGGCCACCTTGCCCGGGTCGTCCATGAACTTCCCGACCGCATCCTGCGCCTTGCCGATGATCTTCTCGACGGTATCATCCGCCATTGTTCCCTCCATTGCCACTTGCGCTATCTTGACCGTACAGGAGAGCGGCAGATGAGTCAACGCGGAACCAACGAACGAGCGTCCATCGCGAGGAGGCATGACGCGTGAATACTGTCACACTGCCGGCGGAACTGCGCCAACGGATCGCTGAAGCTCGCCGTCGAGACTCCTCCGTCGGCTTCGTCCCCACCATGGGCTATCTCCACCCGGGGCACCTTCGCCTGGTACAGCAGGCCCGTGAGGAGAACGATCTGGTCGTCGTGAGCATCTACGTCAACCCCACTCAGTTTGGGCCGCGGGAGGACTTTGCACGCTACCCCCGAGACCTGGACAGCGACCGCCGTTTGGCCGAGGAGGCCGGCGTGGATCTCCTCTTCCTGCCGGACACCGCAAGAATCTACCCAGCTGGACCCGACGCGCAGCAGGTGTGGATCGACCTCGGCCCGATGGCCCAATGCCTGTGCGGCGCCTCCCGACCCGGACACTTTCGCGGGGTAGCCACCGTGGTGGCCAAGCTGTTTCACATGGTCCAGCCGGATCGCGCCTACTTCGGGGCGAAAGACGGTCAGCAGGCCGCGATCATCACCCGTATGGTCATGGACCTTGCCTTCCCACTTGAGATTCGCGTGGCGCCGACGGTACGCGAAAAGGACGGACTGGCACTGTCCTCGCGAAATGTGTACTTAACGCCAGACCAACGACATGAGGCAGTGGCGCTCTCACAGGTGCTGAACCTGGCGAAGGCGTATCTGACCGCTGGTGGGCGCAACGCCCGAGAGCTTGAAAAAGTGGCGCGCGACCACCTGACTCGCGCCGCTCCGCTGGGAAGAATCGACTATGTGACTGCCGTCGACCTGGTCACGCTGCAACCGGCGTCCGATGAAATAGACCGTGACATCATGCTGGCGCTGGCCGTATATTTTGGCCGTACCCGCTTGATAGACAATAGGATAGTCCGTTTCACGCCCAGTGGGCTGGAATTCCGATAATCGCTCTCGCCTCAGCTCGGGCTCACACATTTTGCGTCAGGGAGGCATACCGTGCGCACCACGATTCTCGATATTCAGAAGATGACCGAGCGCGGCGAACGCATCCCGATGGTAACCGCTTACGACTACACCTCAGCCCAAATCGTCGATCGCGCCGGCATTCCGATGATTCTGGTAGGCGATACGCTGGGCATGGTCATGCTGGGGTACCCGACCACCGTGCCGGTGACCATCAACGAGATGCTGCACCACTGTAAAGCCGTCGTACGCGGGAGTCAGAACGCGCTGGTGATCGGTGATCTGCCGTTTCTCACCTACTCAAGCCCAGAAGATGCGTTGCGCCATGCCGGTCGCCTGCTGCAGGAAGCCGGCGTCCAGGCGGTGAAACTGGAGGGCGGCGCCGCCTTTGCCCCCACCGTCCACCGATTAGTCGAGGCTGGTATTCCGGTCATGGGCCATCTGGGACTGACGCCCCAGTCGGTGAACCAGTTAGGTGGCATGCGGGTGCAGGGAAGGCGAGCCGACCATGCTCGACGTCTGATCGAAGATGCCCTGGCGCTGGAAGAGGCGGGCGCCTTTGCGGTCGTACTAGAACTGGTGCCGGCCGAACTCTCCACCGAGATCAGCAGCCGCTTGCGCGTCCCCACCATCGGCATCGGCGCTGGGCCGGGTTGCGACGGTCAAGTGCAAGTCTGGCACGATATCCTCGGCCTCTACACCGACTTCGTACCGCGCCACGCCCGCCGCTACGCAAATCTAGCCGACACTATCGGCGATGCTCTCCGTCAGTACGCCGCGGAGGTGCGCGAGGAAGGATTCCCCACCCGGGAACACAGCTCGACCATCAAATCCGAAGAGTTGCAGGAAGCGCTCCGGCAGCTTCCACCAGGAGTGCACGCATCGTAAAGCGCCCGGTCGCACGCCTTCGTGATAACGGTCCCGCGCGCTCCACATCCGTGAAGTGGAGTTTACTCATCCACCGTCTTCGGCTCCAGCCAGGGCATCATCGAGCGTAATTCGCGGCCCACGACCTCAATCTGCTGCGTCTGCTCCTCGGCTCGCATGCGCTTGAACTCCGCTGCGCCGCCCTCAAACTCATCCACCCAGCGACGCGCAAAACTGCCGCTCCGCACCTCCTGGAGTACCTGACGCATGGTGTCTCGCACGTGCTCGTCAATCACCCTGGGTCCTGCCACATAGTCGCCGTACTCGGCGGTATCGCTGATTGCGCGTCGCATGTAACTCAGGCCGCCCTGGTTCACCAGGTCCACGATCAGCTTCAGTTCGTGCAGACACTCAAAATAGGCCATCTCCGGCGGATAGCCCGCCTCGACCAGGGTGTCGAAGCCGGCCTTCACCAGGGCACTGACGCCGCCACACAGCACCGCTTGCTCCCCAAAGAGGTCCATCTCGGTCTCTTCCCGAAAAGTGATACCCATGACGCCCGATCTGGTACAACCGATTCCACGGGCATAGGCCAGCGCCAACCGGTGGGCCTGGCCAGTAGCATCCTGCTGCACCGCAATCCCGCCCAGCACGCCCTTGCCCTCCAGAAAGAGGCGCCGCATCATAGCGCCGGGTGCCCGCGGCGCGATCATCGCCACATCCACGTCCGGCGGCGGGACAATCTGGTGGTAATGAATGGAGAAACCGTGGGCAAAGAGCAGCATCGTGCCGGCTGATAGATGATCGCGAATCGACTCCTGGTAGACCCGTCGGTGGAGCTGATCCGGCAGCAGGATCGACAGAAAGTCACCCCACCCGCAGACCTCCGCCACCGTCTGCACCGGGAAACCATCCGCTTCAGCCCGCAACCAACTCTGGCTGCCGGGTTGCAGGCCGACCCGTACCTCGCAGCCGCTATCCCGCAGATTGAGCGCATGCGCATGGCCCTGATTGCCATACCCAATAGCCGCGATTCGGCGGCCACGGATCAGGTCGAGATCCGCATCCTCATCGTGGTAAAAGGTTGCCACGCTGTCCTCCGTGCCTGGTCCTGAGTGCCAGCCAAAGGTACTTCATCCATTCCATTCACCCCCATCAATACAGCTACCAAGAACGCGGCGCTCACCGGAGCTATGACCGTTCGCACTCCATTCTCACTCTCCATTCCGTTCGTCTTGTACCGCCTCGGCAATCTTCCAGGCAGCCATCTGGACCGCGATATCAAGCGTCGGAAAGTGCCTCGATTCGTGAACGGCATCCGGCCAGACGATCGGTCGATGCTCCGGCTCCCAGATATTCGTCTCCCAGCAGGCGACCCCTTCGTGGTTCACGGCGTAGATCTCCACGTGGAAGGTGCTGGCGTCATAGGTCATGTCCCCCGACCATGACCTCTCGTCTTCCTGGACGTTCTCTAACACCACGGACATAGCGTATAGACTCTTTCACCATGCATGGGGATTGACTGAATGCGACACAACACTGTCGCGTTCAGAGCGACATTTCCAGGGAGCACCGCGTCACCAGCTGCGCGCTACCATGCGATCAAACTCGCCGCTACGTTGATCACTATTTTCCACTATAGGCACATTCAGCCTACTGCCTGCGCTGAGTCCACTCCGTGCGCACATCGGCTGGAGGGCCGGGCGAGGACTGAACGCGCGGCGAGCAGGTACGCTGGCGGTGGAGAAGCCATATCACGCCTGCCCCAACACCGCCACCTGATACCACCGCCAGAAGCGGGCGATACCCTCCTCCACTGAGACGCTGGGAGCATATCCGAGCAGCGCGCGCGCCTTGCTGATGTCGGCGTACGTATACGCCACATCGGCGGCCGGCATCGGCGCCGACGGCAAGTTCACCTGCCGGCCGGCAAGCCGCGCCAGATGCTGGACAAAATCGGCCAGCAAAACCGGCTCCCCGCGACCCAGATTGATAATCTCGTAGCCCAGCGGCCGGTCGACAGCGGCAACGACGCCCGCCACGATATCGTCGATATAGGTCCAGTCGCGGTACATCTGGCCGTTGTTATACAGCGGAACCTCTCTACCGTAGAACATGTTATCCAGGACCTTATAGGCCATCATGTCCGGGCGACCCCGAGGACCATAGACCGTAAAAAAGCGCAGCACCGTGACGTGCTGCCCATAGAGGTGGTGTACGGTGAAGCCCAGCATCTCAGCGGCCCGTTTACTAGCCGAATAGGGCGCCAGGGGTCGGTCCGCCGCATCGGTCTCGACAAAGGGAACCACCGTGGTATTCCCATAGGCCGACGAGGTCGAGGCCAGCACGAAATTGCCGGTGTGTGCCTCCCGGGCCGCCTCCAGCAGAGTGAGCGTCCCATTGACGTTGACGTCGTAATACAGGTGCGGGGTCTCGATCGAGACGCGCACGCCGGCCATGGCGGCCAGATGGACCACCGCTGCAAACTCATGCTGTCCAAACAGCCGGCCCACCAGGTCGCGGTCGCGAATGTCTCCCGCCACAAAAGAAAAGCGCGCCGCGTCCGGAGAGCGCGACAGTTCCCGCAGGTTGGCCTGCTTGCGCGCCGGGTCGTAATAGTCGTTCAGGTTGTCGAGGCCGACCACCGTGTCACCGCGCGCCAGCAGCGCCTGAGCGGTATGACTACCGATGAACCCAGCAGCGCCGGTAACCAGGACCGTCTTACTCACCGCGGCTTGGATCGCGCAACGTGTGCATCGTTCTGCAAATGCTCGCTCTTTCCGGGCGCACAAATGCTCTCGCGAATTGCCCTCTCAAGGGTAACACCGAAACGCAGGCGTTCCAGATATCGGGCCAGCAGCGGCACCATCAAGCAGGCTGAGGTTGAGACAATCGAAGGGAGCCGGAGCAGGATACTTCCCAAGCATTCCTCTCCATACCGCGCAGCCGCACGATCCAGAGAGAAGAGCGAGTACGATATGGCAATGGTAACTGTCGCTTCTCCGTGAAATGTTGCACTTTCGGTTTGACGCCGCGTATGCTTGAGCCGTATAGCGATGAACAGGGGGAGGGACGCGGACATGCACTTGCTGCTGGTACATCAACCGTTCACATCTCCCAACGAGGCGGGCGGCACGCGGCACTACGAGTTAGCGCGATTGCTTGTGCTGAACGGTCATCGGGTTACGGTACTCGCCAGCGACGTTAGCTATGTGAGTGGTGAGCGAAACAGTAACGGCGTCGGTATTTTTACGTCGGAACATACACCCGACGGTGTAGAGATTCGGCACTGCCAGACCAACAGGTCGCTGCACCGAAGTGTCCTTCAGCGCCTGCTGTCATACTGTAGTTTCAGTGTCACATCCTTCGTCGCCGGTCTACTGAGCCGGGAGGTGGATGTTGTATGCGGCACCTCTCCGCCTCCCAGTCAACTGGCGACTGCCTGGGCTTTAGCAAGAATCAAGCGCGTGCCGTTGGTCATCGAGGTTCGAGACCTGTGGCCGGATACCGTGATCGACCTCGGGTACCTGCGCCAACCTGTGCTTATTGCTTGCTGGCGTCGGTTGGAGAAACTCATCTACCACTCCGCCGACATGATTGTCGCCAATTCTCCCGGCTTCTCTCCCCATCTTCAGGCCTGCGGAGTCGACAACAACCGAATAGCAATCGTGCCCAACGGCGTGGATGCGGCGGAATTTGACTCGACAGACGGTGGACAGGCTTTCCGGCAAAAGTATGATCTCGGCGACCGCTGCGTGGTCTTGTTTGCCGGCACGCACGGCCTCGCCGCGGGTCTGGACTCAGCACTGGATGCCGCGAATCTTCTGCGGGACGAGAAAGACATCGTCTTTGTCTTCGTCGGTCATGGTATCGACAAGGGAAAGATGATGACGAGAGCCAATGAGATGGGGCTGAACAGTGTGGTCTTTGTACCCCCACATGCAAAGATTGACATGCCCGATGTGCTGGCTGCGGGGGACATATGCCTGGCCACCCTCAAGGCAGTCCCTGTCTTCCAGACCGTCTACCCGAACAAAGTTTTCGACTACATGGTCGCCAGTCGGCCCGTGGTGTTGGCGATCGACGGCGTCATTCGCGACGTAGTGGAAGGGGCCGATGCTGGTGTATTCGTCCAGCCTGGAGACGCTCCCGCCCTGGCGGCTGCGGTGCTCGGTCTCGCTCGTGACCGCGCGACACGACTGCGGAAAGGGCAAAACGGACGTTCGTATGTCGAGCGCCACTGCCGGCGCGCGGATCGAGTGCGCGAGTTTGAGCAGATGCTCATCGACCTGGTAGGCCAGGGGAGGGGAAATCGCCGTCGCGTGCGGACACAGGCTGGTTCGGCCGAGCGAACTCCGTCCGCCGTGGGGCGAACCTCTCCCACGGAAGAGTTAGTACCTGGGGCGCGCGAGTGATTTCTGTAGCTGCTCTGTTCGGCGTTTTCGCCTGCAGTCTTTTCGTCTCGTATGCGGCTGTGGGCGCCTTTCGGCGCCTGGCATTCTCCTGGGGAATTGTCGCGATACCCAATGAGCGTAGTTCGCATAGCCGCGCGGTTCCCCTGGGCGGAGGCGTTGTTCTGGTTGTCGTCAATCTGGCAGGGTGGATCTGGTATGCCGAAACACACGGGCAGTTCTCCAGGGTCCTGGTGTATATGGTGGCAAGTGCGCTGCTGATCGGTGCTATCAGTTTGCTCGACGACCTCCGCCACGTGCCTGTCGGCATTCGGATACTGGTCCACCTGACAGCGGCGACTGTCGTGGTCTTTGGCATCGGGCATTGGAGCCAGGTGGAATTCCCAGTGGTCGGCCTGATTTCGATCGGCGTTCTCGGCGTGCCGCTCACCGTGATCTGGATCGTCGGGCTGATCAATTCATACAACTTCATGGATGGCCTGGATGGTATGGCCGCCGGGCAGGCGAGCACTGCGGGGATCGGCTGGCTGGTTCTCGGCTGGGCCACGGGACATCACAGCCTGGCTGTGATGGGCGCGCTGCTTGCCGCGACCAGCCTCGGATTTTTGATTCACAACTGGCAGCCAGCCAGCATCTTCATGGGAGATGTCGGCTCGACCTTCCTCGGGTATTCCCTGGCGATTCTCCCGGTGATCGCCGCGATGTACGACCCGCGCTTCGTCCTGGTTGGAGTGTTACTCGTGTGGCCGGCAATTTTCGACAGCGGGTTCACGGTCTTACGGCGCCTCTCCCGGCACGAGAACGTGCTCACCGGTCACCGCTCCTTCCTGTTCCATCGACTCGTCTATTGCGGTTGGAGCCACGCCGGCGCCGCTTCTCTGTACACGGCGCTCCCGCTTCTGGGCGCCGGTCTGGCCTTTAGCTGGGAGTACAACAACCGTCTCACGCATCTGGGAGCCGCCGTGGGGCTATGCTTGCTCTGCCTGGGGCTGTGGCTCCTGGTCCGGCATCAGGAGCGCCAGCTTCTCGGAGGGATGGAGGCGCCAATCAGCCAGGTGCTACTTGAAGGCGCTGATCGGACGACCGCCGATAGTAGCGTCGTTCGGAGCGAGCAGTACATCCACGAAGGGTAGACGAGCCTGGCGTCCGCGCTACTTGATGGCGTCGATGAGCAGATACAGCCCGAAACCGCGGGCAAACCGGCGTAAGAGCCGCCGCGGCCACAAGCGTCGCCCCAGGTCGAGCAGTCTTCCTCGGTGGCGCTGACCGCTTTCCCCAGGACGTAAGTCACCAAAAGAGAGTTGGGGTTGCACATAGAGACAGCTCTCACTTCGTACCGACCGGAAGCAACCTCACGGACTGTCCAGTGCACATGCTCTCCACGACTGCGAAGGAAGTGCGGTGCGTATCTGCAATCTCCCGGATGTCGATTGGTGTCGGGCTGCCTCGGCGCACCGCCTGAATCAGAGCCTGCCACTCACCCCGGTGTCCCTTGTCGGGACGAAGCCGCTCGTGCCGCCGTACCCGTTTGCCGCCGTGCCGTAGATCGAGCAAACGGAAATCATCGACTACCGCGACCTTCCCATCGCCAATGACCTCGATCCGCTCTTTGCCAAACGACCTGTCACCGCCGGCTGCATAGATCACCGTCCCTACGGAGCCGTCCGCAAAGCTTATCAGGATCGTGACCTCGTCCTCGACCGGCCCGCGCTCGGTCGCCAGGCCGCGCGCAAAAACCAGGGTGGGTGGCGCGCCGATCAGAAACTGCAGCAGGTCGATAAAGTGGCACCCTTCTCCCACGATTCGGCCGCCGCCTACGGCGAGGTCCTGCGTCCAGTGGGAGGGGTCGATGAACCCGGCGTTGATTCGATAGGTCGCCATCAGCGGGCGATTGTGTCCCGCCAGAAAGCGATGCATCTCCTGAACCATGGGGGCGAAGCGTCGATTAAAGCCCACCATGAGCCGGCGCCCCGTCGCCTCCTGGACTTGCAAGACCTGCTCCAGGTCGTCCCTGTTGAGCGCCAGGGGCTTCTCGACGAAGACATCTTTACCGGCTTGCATCGCCGCTATCGCTTGCCGAGCATGCAGGTTATGTCGGGTCATGATCGCCAGCCAGGTAATGTCGGGGTCTTGCAGCAACTGATCGCTATCACTCGCGCAATACGCAAAGCCAAAGCGATCGGCCGTGGTACGGGCAGTCATTCCCGAGCCGGAGATGATGCCGCCCAGTTCGAGTCCGTCCAGATCGCGCAGGGCCGGCAGCAAGGTGCTGTTGGCGAAGGCGCCGGCTCCAATCACCCCCAGACGGATCACCGCTCGTGGAGTATAGCTTTCGGTCTGCTCTGGAATACGAGGCAGCTCCACCCGTTCGGGCAACGCGCGGTCCATATCATAGGTGAGCATCACGCCCAGGAATGGTTCCTCGGTCTTACCGGTGATGACCTCGTAGGCCTGCTCTGCTCCATCGATCGGGAACCGATGGGTAATGAGGCGGTCGATTCGCACCGCTCCGCTTGATAGCAGCTGGACGAACGCCTCCATATTCCGCTGTTCCGTCCACCGAACATACCCGATCGGGTAGTCGTGGCCCTTCTCCTCGTATTCGGGATCGTACCGGCCTGGACCGTACGAGCGGCTGAGCCGAAAGTCCAGTTCCTTCTCGTAATATGCCTTGCGCGGAATCTCCAGCCCCACCGCGCCCACAGCCACCACGATACCGCGATCGCGGGCGAGTTCGCCGGCCAGTGAGATAGGCTCGTTGCTGCTGGTCGCCGCGGTAATCAAGACCGAATCGAAGCCCAGAGCAGCCGAGAAGGCTCGCCCAGCGTCCAGTGCGCTCTCGGTGGTTGTGCCGGCGTCGGCCCCCAGGTCTCTAGCCAGTTGTACTCGCGCCGGATTCACGTCCACCCCGAAGACCTGACAGCCGGCCGCTTTCAGCATCTGAACGCTGAGCTGGCCAAGCAGTCCGAGGCCGATCACCGCGACGCGATCGCCCAACGACACCTCGGCCTGGCGAATACCCTGGAGCGCAATGGCGCCGAGCGTGGTGAAGGCGCCGGCCTCAAACGAGACATTCTCCGGAAGCCTCACGGCCAGGTTCCGCGGCACATAGGCCATTTCGGCGTGGCATGCATAGCCCTGACCAGCGCAGGCGACGCGCTCCCCCTCCTGCCAGCCGCCGGCCTCGGCCCCCACCGCCGCGATCCGCCCGGCCGAACTATATCCCAATGGGATTGGTTGCTCCAATCTGTTCCGCACCGCCTCAACCGTGGTCAATACCCCCTCACGCTGCGCCTTGTCGAGGGTTTGACGTACCAGATCGGGCCGGGCCCGCGCCTTCTGCAGCAGGTTCTTATTGGCAAAGTCAACCGTCGCGCGCTCAGTACCCGCGGATACCAAACTCACGGCGGTGCGGACCAGGATGCCGACTAGGCGCAGAGTTGGACTCGGTACATCGGTGACGCTCAACTCGCCGGATCGTACCGCCTGGATGACCTGTTTCATCTGCGGATCACAACCAACCATCCCCCAATAGGTAGTATCCCTCGTGGCCCACCGCCATGCCCGGACCACAACCGCTGGCATCCCACCAACCACGCCGACCGCAGACCTTTGGCCCGAGCAATTGATTGCACCACCACCGGAATCACAACAATCGCGGATAGGCGGCGACCCTTTCGGTTCAATCGTACACCAGTCCCCGTGTCTTAGGCGGTGGTCGGGAGATGCACTCTGGCTGTCGAGTCCGGACCGTTTGAGTTAGAGCCCTCATCGGTCAGAGCCCTCGCGAGAACTGGGAACACCAGCCACAGTGCCATCCACACCCCAATACCATAGGCATAGAACGGCACGGCCTGAAAAATGGCGTAAAAGGCGAGATCGAACGCTCCCAAATAGAGGCCGAATGTCGCTTCGCTTTTCAACGTCGGACTCCGTGATGCAGCCGACCAGAAGTGTCGCAGGAGGCCTCGCAGATGCCAGACGAGCCACACCACTGCACCGGCCATGGCGAGCGGTCCGCCTCCGATCCAGGTGTCGATCAGGATGTTATGCGCTACTCCATAGGGCAATCCGGCCTGTTCGATCTCCGTGCCGAAACCCACTCCCCACGGGTTCTGGCGTATTGCGTCAATGCCATGCGTCCAATTGCTGATGCGATCAGACAAATTATCCGCCTGGCCTGCCTGCGTAGCGCGCGTAAAGTAGAGGACCACTCGTCCATCAGCAATTGAGGGCAACGCCACAAACACGACGAGAGCGCCAATAAGAGCGCCAATAATTAGAAGAGCTTGCTTCCTGCCCTGGTATAACAAGCGCGCCATAATCAGCAGTAGTGAGGCCGACAACACAACCAATGCCCATCGCTCAAATGCTATGACGCAGTTCACCAGCAATAGAAATCCGACTACGATATAAATCGTCCTCTCGAATATTCTCGTGCCCGTGGCCAACGACATACTAAAACAGAGCGGCATTGTAAGAACGATTACTTCTTGAGTCTGGGCTGGGTTCCCGTAGGTGAACCGCTCATAGTCGTAAAAACTAGTTGTGAAGTCAAAATGCGCAAACATCACACTGAATAAAGACGAGGGTATCCCATAGGAACTGTAAAATGCGTATAATCCGCCTGCCATCACTAAGCCAGTTCCAGCAATAGCCGCTGCCATAAGAATGCGCACTTCGGTAGCGCGTAACTCTACCCGGCTGAGCAGGATCGCGAAGAGAATAACAGTTAAGTGAGCCAATACGCGCCCGAACGAAAGGCCCATGTGATTCGACGCCGGGAGGGCTACAAGGCCGCCTGCGGTGAACAACACGGCCACCACGATAAGCACCCTAGTCGTTGAGGAGAGGCGCGGTCGCAGCATTTCTCTGGCGGCGCCCGAGGTAAGCATGAGCACCAGGGCAAAAATCAGCAACGAATCATAGTTCAGCAGTTGCGACAAAGAGCTTGCGGTGGAGAATTCCGAGTCGGGCAGCACGATGAGATTCGACCACTGGCGAAACGGTGGATACTTTCCCGCTGGGTACGCAAACATCAGCACCGCGGCGCAGGCACAGACACTGGTTCGGACACGTTGGCGGCCTGACGAAGAAAGCGATACGTCAGCCGCGTTCGGCCTGAGCGAAGAGAGTTGACGTAAGCCGCCGCGCACCGTAGGGACGTCCGAGCGACCGCTTACTTGGTGCAAAACGCCATCACATACCACCCGAGGTATGGCTCCAGTCGCTCGACCACCATACGGGGCACGGGTGCTCGAAGGATTGAACGGTGAAGCGCGAAGTCCGGGTATGGCAGGTGATGAACCTCGAGACGCACGTCCTTAAAATCCGTTAACATGCCGGCAAGCCGACTCCTGCTGTACACCTTAACGAGGGGGCGCGCATCACTGTGCCGCCTGACTTCGATGGTTGACAGGACGTCTCGCCACGCCTGTGCGCGAAAGTCGCCGGCGAGGAAGTACCTGGCTTTCAACGCTATGTAATAGGGCGACCACCGATGGTACATACCAATGATGGCGATGCCTCCAGGCGCTAGCACCCTCCACACTTCGGTGAGCGCACGCTGCGTGTTAGGAGTGTGGTGCAGCACTCCAAAACTGTACACAACATCGAAAGAATTCGATTCGTAGGGCAAGTTCTCAGCGTCGCCCAGTCGGAGGTCCACGGATAGGTTGTAGAGCTCGAATCGTTTATGCGCAATTTCCAGATGGCGAGGGGTCAGATCGATACCGCTGACCACCGCTCCATGCCTGGCAAACTCATACAGATCGGTGCCCATGCCGAAACCAACTTCAAGAACTCGTTTACCTCTATACCGGTCGAAGCCGATCGTGGCCTGCATCCAGGGAGCGTATTGCCGATACCTATTATCCGAAATCCCCTCGTAGAACTCCCGGCTACCCTCCGGAAGACCCTCGATTAGGCCGCAGGGATCGTTATTCCACTGCTTGACTGTTTCTGCTTTGTCATCGTACTCGACGGTCATTCAGTTCTCCTTGGTGGTAAGGTCTGCGTACTAAAGAATAGACCGTGAAGGCAAGAGCCGTACGGAAGGAGGTACGCAAGCCGTGCAGCGAAACGAATTCCTCTATTGTCCCGGCTGTGCGCAGTCGAGATTTCGCAACACCGCTTTACCCCTGGCTCTCTGCTGCTCTACGATAGCGGCGCAGATGTACCAGCGCGAATTCCCGTTCGTCGTGCTTCCAAAAGCCTGTAGCCGTCAAGATCGTCAGAAACGCAAGTGGCGCGCCGATGGCTTTCAGTCCACAGTCCATCCAGAAGGTGGGAAAATGAAGGTACAGGCTGCCGCAATATGTGAGCGTCGCAGCGAACACAACGGCGACAAGACGATTGTACTCAAGGTCAATGGTCCATATCCGCCTGCCAACCAGGACCGCAGCCACCGCGCCAAACGCATATGCGATAAGCGTTGCCCAGGCAGCGCCGATCATTCCGTATGCACGAATCAGCGGAAAATTGAGCGCGAGATTCACGCAGGCCGTCACCACGGTGACCAGCAGGCTCCACTCGCTCCGGAGCTTGACGGAGGTTGGCGTCACAAAAATGTATCGGGCGAAACCAAACCAAGAGGCAAGCGCCACCAGAAACACCACCGTTGGGGCTTCGGCGTAACCGGCTTTAGCGTGCATAACTACCAGCAGTGGACCGGCCAGGGTGCCGAGAAGCACGACCGGGAGCATGGAGACCGCCAGGATATAAGTGGCCGTGATGCCAAATAGTTTGGGGGCCTGTGGCTCGTCCAGGTTGTTTAGCACAAAGGGGTCCCACGCAAGCTGGAAGCCCCCTATGACGAGCTGCTGTTCTACCGTCCCCAATCGATAGCCAAGGCTGTAAACGCCCAGTTGTGCGGGACCGGCCAGGGCCTGGACAAACAACCGATCGGAAAAGGTGAGTATCCAATCGCCCAACTGGGCCGGGACGATGAGCAACCCGAACCGCGCCATGCGTCGTAGACGCTGAAAAGAAAACTGCGGTCGCCCCAGATCGCGCGAGAGAAAAAGGAGGGCGGGTGGCAGGAGGATCAGCGACGACACGAAGTCGGCCCAGAAGACTCCGTATGCATCCCACCGAAACCCGACGACAAACAGCACGGTAAAGCCCACAGACGCGATGGCATTGAACAGGTACAGCGTCACAAAGTACCGGGATCGGTTCAACGCCCTGGCCGCGTATAGCGCAATTTCATAGAACGCGGTGAGCGCGAGCGCGGCGGCTTCGAGTTGCAGTCCGAGAATCCACGAGCCGCCCAGGGTTCGCGGCAACACGACAACGGCGACTAACCCGATAAGCACCGCAACGATTACCGAGGGCACAATAGTCGCCACGAATCCTGTCCAGAGGATGCTGCGCCCTGCGTCGGTGTGCTGGCGGCCGCTCTCTTCGGCCAAAAAGCGAAACATGCCACCAATCATTCCCGCACCACTGACACTCTGTGCAAGCGCAATTATCACTCGGATGGTTGTGACGATACCGAAGCTGGTCGGCGACAACCAGGCGGCGTACATCGGAAATGTCAGGATAGAGCTAACAAATCCAACCGCTGCCATAGACCCGTATATTCCCGAGGACCTGAGAAAGGGGGAGATCAGCGCACGCATTCTCCACCATGGTCGCCACTGCCGTGCACAACACGGGCGAGACCGGCAAGGATCGTCCCGACGTGGCGGTCCCAGGTATAACGCTGCAGCGCCCGCTGTCGCGCGTTTGCACCTATTACCGCCCGCCAGTGCGGATGCTCAACCAGAAACCGGACTCCACGCATCAAATCCTCTGCGCTGCCGGGTCGCGTCAGCACGGCCAGCGCCGTTTCCTGTAGCCCTGGGCCATCTGTGGGCAAATGCTCGACTCTCAGACTGTTGCGAAGCACGTCACCGATCTGGTCAAGATCGGATGCAACGATGCCTTTGCCCATCGCCATGTACTCGAAGAGCTTGGTGGGCGAGCCAAAAAAGCGGCTGCCATCGGGGTTTTCAATGTGCGGCGCAACAACGATGTCAGACGCGGCCAGATAGCGTGGCGCCTCGGCCTGCGGTATCAAGCCTGTCAGGCTAACAAATCGGCGGCATTGTTCGCCTGCAAGAATGGCTCGCACCTGGGGCATCATCTGTCCATCGCCGACTATGAGGAAATGGACCCGGTTTCGCTCTAACCATGCCGCCTCCCCCTCCGCCCACTCTTTAACGGCATGAGCCAGTACGTCCGTACCGTGCCACCTCCCAAAGGTACCAACAAAGGTAACCACTGTAGCGTCGTCCGCGATGTCATTGCTGCTGCGCACGCCGCGCCGGCTCGAAGGATCAAAGCGGGCTGGATCGAATACTGTCGGGTCAATGCAGTTCGGATAGCACACGATGTCTTCCGGGTCGACCCCTCGCCCGATCAACTCATCTCGCAGCACCTCAGACACAGTTACCACGACATGAGCATGGCGAAGGCAGACCTCTTCTGCTTGTTTGGCAACGTCCGGGTAGTGCAAACCCAATGAGGCCCAATTGCCGGCTACCCAGACTTCGGAGCCGTTATACTCCAGCACCAATGGAACGCCAAGTCGTCGTGAGAGCGTCACTCCACTGTAATCGCCGAGCACGGGCCGTGCGTACACAAATGACGGAGGCGCCTGAAGTGCGCGGCGGTACGCCTGGTCGCTGAGCGACCGGCTCAACCGATAGTAGTTTGCCTCGGCTGGCATAGCGCACGTGGCTGGACTTCGAGCCTGGTACGTACGAACCTGCGGATCGAGCATCACCGGGACATGCGGTGCAACGAAGTCGACGGTGAAACCGTGATGCACAAAGGCGTTCACGACGCCGGCGCTGTGACCAACCGATCCACCGGCCACGACCCCGAAGGCCGAGGACGGCTTCACATAAAGCACAGGGCCTTGTCGCATTGAAAGGGCGTCAAGCCGAGGCTCGGCACTCAGCTGGCGCACCTCTGCCCGACAACGATGCAGGGCGCGCACACCGTCGATGGAGGCGAAAAGAACACGCGCCGCGGCTGGCACCGCGTGCCACCGCGTAATACGCCGCCTACGCAGGTCGGGATAAACCATTTCCATGATCCGCGTGTCAGCCAGCGTTGCAAGAGTAAGCAGAAGGGGCGCGAGCGGCATCTCATTCGCGTCTTGAAATGCGATAACCACCCGGACTGCCCGCAACCGGCGCAGGAAACGCAGCATTGGCCGCGTTCCCATCCCGCGGAGTTCCGTCAGAGTAAGATGCGCGGCATCTCCTTCAGTCGTGACACCGAGCTGCCGCCGGAAGTCCCTGGAGAGCGGTGCAAAAGACAGCACATACGTACCATGGTACTGACGGTCCCCGAGGCCGAACAGGGAGACCGGCTTCCAGAATCGCCTGTTTATGCGCTTCATGCTGCTATGCGCGGTGTTCGAACGAGTTCCGCCACGCGCGACGGGAGGTCGCGCGTGGTCCAGGGCGCCAGCACAACGGTTAGCGGGGTCAGTCGTTTTGCGGTAAAGCTGAGACGGACGACTCGTGTAGTAACGCCATAACTGGGCGACACTCTGCCCTCTCCCACTACCAGGTTCCATTGTTGGACTTCCGACCAGCGCAGTTCAAAGAGCTTTTCGCCCGCTTGCAACTGCAATTGGCCGGTCTGAGTCTTCACAACTGCTACGCCGGGCGCCAGATGCAGTGGCACCTCGACGTCGTGCGCATCTTCGCCCTCAAATTCGTCGCGCACGATCAGGATGTGCGCGCGATTGTCAAGGATAAAAGTGCGTACCGGTGTGACCGGAGGAGAGAGCCGCCGGTAACCGGAGTGCGCGCCAACCAATACGCTGGCGTCGCCGGTTGCGTCCCAGCGTCGAACATCGGGCACGGCGTCGTTATGCAACACCCATAGATAGTGGGGAGCCACCAGGCGGTTGACCTCCTGATTATCGATGCGCGGCGTGTTGTGGTAGGCCGTGGAGCGAAATGCGTTGCGCTCTGCGGCTGAAGCAGTGTATACATACGCCCCGCAATCGGAAATGAGATGCACCCCATCGATCATCGCCTCGAAAGACAGGCAGTCGTTGTGCCCATGGCCACCGCGTCCTCCCATCCCCACCGGTCCACAGTCGATAAAGACGTGGTCGGTATCCCCGCGCATGACATGGAAGCCGCTGTCTCGAAAGGCCGTGGAAACGGCCGGCACATGTCGACCGCCAAGCCGCTGCAACGTTTCAGTGCCCCGCGGTCCCACTGTCCAGAAGATCTCATCAAGTGGTCCCGCAAAGGCTTCCAGTAAATCGCTGCTGCGCCAGAGACAGCCGACCAGACCACACAGATACCGATGGTCATTCAGTGCCTGTCCGCCGAATGGCAGCACGCGCGCATCGTCGGCGTCGCCTACAAGTGGTACCGTTCCATTGGGCCGGCAGTAAGCGGCGGTAAAACGGGCCATGTCGACCAGCCGCTCGCGATAGAAGTCGGGAACGGAAGCGCCCTTTGCTTGCAGGTAGCACGCGGGCGCCAGGAACAGCTCCAACACCAACCGGTGGTACGGAACGGAGGCCTCAAAGTCGACGCCGTCCGCTGGTACTTGTCGAGGCAACTCGTCATAAAGGACCGTCAAACCGTGCTGCAGCCATTGGTTGGGCTGTTCGCCCTGCGTGAAAAACAAACCGGCCCACACGAGAGCGGCTGCATCAGCGGTGCAATGATTGCCGTTGACATCAGAGTGCTCAATGTACCGATGGACGTAATCGGCGTGAAGGAAAAGGCTGCACAGAAACCGTTCACGGAATCGGACGTCCGACCACGCTTCGCTGCGCCCAAAAACCCTGAACAACCATGTGAAGACAAAGATGCGCATGGCCGGTTCCATGGCTATCCGCCAGTTTATGCCCCAGCAGTAGGGATTCTCCCGCATCCATTGTTCCAGGACGTTTCGCACCCCCAGTGCGTATCGTTCCTCGCCCGTCAGGACATATGCCTGTCCGGCCGGAATGAGCCATTGCAGACGCGACAGCTCCCATGGGACTTTAACGTCACTGGGTTGGTCGCGGTCGTCGTACTGCATCGTGCGCGCGTACGCCGGATTCCACCGCGATCCTACTTTGTAGTCTTTGTGCCAGTCGATCGTTTTCCCGAGCTCGATTGGTCCGGAGCCGAGGAGCGATACACGATGAGCCAGAGCCAGCTCTGCCGCGTCCATGATGCGACGCGCGTCGCCGGGACAGTATTGCTCGTAGTCAGCTAGCTGGACTCGATCGGTGAGCGCCGGAAACGGCTCCGCGGCCAGCCTCGACCAGAGCTCGGATAGGTCGGCAGCTTTCACTTCGTTCAGCACGCGCTCAGCGGTCAAAGCGTGAGCACGTCGAGGCGCGGCCCAACGATCCAGCCGGCCTCGCAACTCGTACTGAAGACGGGTACCCACCCTTCGCGGTCCGGCTCGCACCGTCCGCCGGAGCAGATATATTGCGTCATTGATTCGCACCGACCGTCTCAACGAATCGATCCGGTGTCGAGTAGCAGCGCTTGCAAGGCTTTCACGATGTGCCGAAGCCGGCATACTGGGGTTGCCGTCCCGCGCTCGGGGCGCCAGGTCGCAACTCGGGCAACGGCTCGTTGGCGATGTACTCCCGCCACCACAGGGCAAAGTTGAGCAGCGTCCAGGCCCGCACCCCGTCGCCCTCGGTGAGGATACGCTGTACGCCATCGGAGTTCAGATAGTCGACCCGGCCACAGAAGGACGTTAACTCCGCACGGACCACTTCGCCGAGCTCGTCGAAGAACCAGTCGTAGACCGGGGCCCCGAATCCCTGCTTTTTTCGATCAATCAGTTCATCCGGTATGATGCCGCGCACGGCTTTCTTCAGGATATATTTGGACTCATTGTTTCTGGTTTTGACTGCCTCCGGAATACTCATTGCCAGTTCGACAAACTTGTGATCGAGAAAGGGAACACGCCCTTCTAGGCTGACCGCCATGGCCATCTTGTCGACTCGCATCAGCAACAACTCGGGTAACCGGATGCTGAGGTCGAGGTATGACATCCAGTTGAGGTGGCCCTGCTCCCATGCCTTGTCCTTGAAGCGATCCCAAATGGGTTTCACTAGGTCCCAGGTGCCGTTGCGACGGTACTCTTCCCGTAGGCGGGGAGACAGCAGGCTGAGCTTGTAGGCGTGAGACATATTGTCGAGCCCCTGCACTACAGGCAGCTTGGCGGCGGCACGCTGTAGCAGGTCATATTCAATCCGTCGATCCTTCCCCAGCATGCGGAGCCCCGTTAGCCCCACCTGTTTCAGCGCAGCGGGTACCGGCAGATCGTTATAGCGAGCCAGCCGCAGCTTCATCGCCCAGCTGGCATAGCCGTTGAAGAGTTCGTCGGCGCCCTCTCCGACTTGACAGACAATGACGCCACTTTCACGGGCGAGCTTGGACACATAGTACACCGGTACACACACCGGGTCGGCGATGGGCTCGTCCTGGAGCCGGATCATTTCCGGCAGAAAGCTCAACAGGTCCTGCTGATTGAGGATTCGCTCATGATGATCCGCACCGACGGTTTTGGCCATCTGCCGTGCGTAATGCAGTTCGTTGGTGTAGCTCTGATAGTCCCGGTCGTAGCCGATTGAGAAGGTCTTCACCGGAGCCAAGTCGCCCTCGGAGAAAAGAGCCGCATTGGTGCTCGAATCAATCCCCCCCGACAGGAAGACGCCGACGGGCACATCGCTCACCTTCCGCAACGAGACTGCCGTTTTCAACTCCGCCAACACCCGCGCCGCTATGTCGTCGTCCGACTCTCCCAGCAGCGGCTGCGTATGGTCCCATACATCCCAATATCGGTGCTCACGGACGGAGCCGCTCGCCTGGATACGGAGCCAGGTTCCCGGTGACAGTTTGCTGATCCCCTCAAAAAGCGTGGCGGGCGCGGGCACGGTGAGGTGAGATAGGTAGTGGAATAGCCCCTCCTCGCTCACGTCGCGTTTCTGGTCCGGATCCTGCAGCAGGGCCTTGATCTCCGAGGCAAAGACGAGCCGGCCGTCATGAACACTGTAGTACAGCGGTTTGATGCCGATGCGGTCTCGTACAAGCCAGAGTTCGCGACTGCTCGCATCCCAGAGCGCGATGCTGAACATGCCTCTGAAGCGTTCGAGACAGTCGATGCCCCACTCTTCAAAGGAGTGCAGAATCACCTCGGTGTCCGAGTGGTCCGTCTTCCACTGGTACCTGGCGGTCGCCTCCAGTTCCCTTCGAATATCCGAGTGGTTGTATATTTCGCCATTAAAAGCAACCCACAGAGTGCCCTTCTCGTTGGACATCGGCTGGTCGGCATTATGCGAGAGGTCGATAATTGCTAAACGACGGAAACCGAGACCTACGCGCCGGTCGGTGGAAATCCAGGCACCGCCGCCGTCCGGTCCGCGGTGCACCATGGTGTCCCGCATGCGGGTGATGTACGGCTCGGTTACTTCGAAACCATTACCGTCAAACACAAGCGTGCCATTGATGCCGCACATCTATCGTTCGCCTCGACTTAGAACTCGTGCACGGGCTATTCCGGGGTCAAAGTCGACACTCACATCGCCGGCCATCCGGGATGGTCGAATGCGTTCCTCGACCCGAAGGGCGATTTCCGTGGCCTGTACCTGCTGCCATAGCGGGATCGGCCACTCGCCGCCTCCTCGAATAGCGCGCGCAAACTCCTCCAGCTCCGGGACGTGTCCCTTATCTACCGTTTTACCGGACTGCCTCTTATCAAATGCTCCCGTGATAGTGAGCGATTGATAATCGTCCAGAAACAGTATCTTGCCATCAACGTAAACATGCATTTGTTCCTTCGGATACTCCGTGGAACCCATTGCCGTATACGTCAGTGTGGCGACGGAGCCGTCCTTGAACGAGACCGTAGCGACGAAGTTGTCAGTGGGGCTATATGCGCCGGTAGTAGGGTGAATCCCTTGAGCGTCCAGCAGGGTGACCTCTGCGCCAGTTAGGAACGTAAATAAGTCGTAAATGTGGCACGCCTCGCCGAGGTTCCGTCCGCCGCCCTCGGGACCGTGCACCCAATGGTTGAGTGGAATGTGGCCAGCGTTCATACGGTAATTCAGAATCATCGGATTAGAGCGGTCGTGCGTGAGGTCACGTATCCTCTGAACATACGGTGAGAATCGGCGGTTGAAGCCGGTAAGCAAGACTGGCACTCGTCGGAGTCCCTGCTGGTGTGCGAAGAAGCTCTCGATGGACGCGAGCTCCGCGCGAGTAAGCGCAAGCGGCTTCTCTATCAGCACGTGCTTTCCTGCTTCGAGCGCAGCAAGTACCATACGGGCATGCTGGTCGTGGCGCGTGCACAGGATTACCGCGTCCACTTCAGGGTCAGCCAACACCTGACTGTACTCGGTACTCGCGTACTCCGCGAGGTATTGTCGAGCTGTCGACATGGCATTCTGTCCTTGCCGGCTGACGATCGCTCGCACAGTATAGAGACTTGAGAGCTTCTGCAAATTGGGCAGGTGCATACCTTTGGCAAAGCCGCCGGCTCCAACCAGCGCTACGCGAATTGTTCCTTTACCTGCAGGCACCGCCTGCAAATTACGAACCAGGCGAGCCGGCTGCACATCTCCACGCGCAGGCAACGGATACGAAAGCAACACGAGCAACGGTTTGTTCGCTCCTACCCCTAGTGCCGCATACGCATCTGGAGCCCGGTCAATGGGGTAGACGGAAGAGATAAGGCGCTGCACGTCCACCGCCCCAGATGCCAACAGCCGCAGGTACTCCGCCATGTTCCGGTTCTCGGTCCAGCGGACGTAACCCACTGGGTAGTCCAGGCCGCTCTCTTCATAGCGGGTGTCATAGCGCCCTGGCCCGTAGGATGACGAGATGAAGAAGTCGAGCTCTTTCTGATAGAAGTCGGCTCGGTTTAGGTGGAGACCGACGTCTCCAACCAGGACGACCCGCCCCTTTTTGCGACACATCTTAAAGGCGGTGGAGACAATCGCGTCCGACGGGGATGCGGCGGTGATGATAACTCCGTCCGCGCCGATGCCGTCGGTCAAGCGAGAGACCTGCTGGACACCATGCCCAGCGTCCGGATGAAGGCCGGCATCCATACCGCAAGCGAGAGCCAGATTGATCCTGTCCCGATCGAGATCGGTTCCGATCACCTGGCAGCCATTGGCTTTCAGTAGCTGAGACGTGAGCTGGCCGAGGATGCCGAGCCCGATTACGACAAAGGTCTCTCCGAGTGTCGGCGCGGCGCGGCGCACGCCCTGAAGGGCGATCGCCCCGAGAGTGACGGTGCTGGCGCCCGGGAAGTCCACGGGTTCCGGGATCGAAACAACCAGGTTGCGCGGCACACATACAACCTCGGCGTGATGCGCATAACTGGCGCCGGCGCACGCTATACGGTCACCTGGGTCGATGTCGCCCACCCCCGGCCCAACCTCGAGAACAGTCCCCGCACAGGAGTAACCAGTGGCTGTGCCGGCCGCTAGCTTTCCCTGGACGACGCTCTTGGTGCGGCTGATCCCCTGTTCGCGTGCCATCTCGGCGACCCGGCGCACGTTCTGCGGTTGGTTCATGGCTCGCCTCCAGAGAGGCTGCCCGCTGTTGCTAACGCTGGTCATTTCAGTGCCCACCGATATGCAGGAATGATCCACCTGGATCAGAACGCACCCCGATTCGGCCTGCGGCGCAGGAACTTCCTCAACTGTTCCGGTTCCCTGCTTGATGACAACCTGCTTCAATTACCTACCTCTTTCTCCCCTTTGGCCCCATACCCGAGTCGGCCAGACCGATCAGCCTGTAGGAACCCCAAAGCCGCGCTGCGACCGGGTCAGCAGCCCGTCGCCCAGACTGTAGATTGTAAACCCCTCGGACCGCCAGGCCGCGTAGTTCAGGCAGTGGCGGGTGTCTACCACAGCCTTCCTCCCCATAGCCGCCAACGCTCCATCCGATGGATTCAACTGACGATAGGCGATATGATCGGTCAAGATTACCATGACATCCGCGCCCGTGAGCACCTGCTCCAGGTCGCCCTCGAGTGGCGTACCATCTGGAAGGCGGACCGCAAGCGCATCGTGCAGGGAGACCAAATGACCTCGTAGCTGGAGCAGGTGCACCACTGTCAGTGACGGACTCTCGCGCAGGTCATCGATATCCGCCTTGTATGCTAGCCCGAGCACCGCAATCCGAGGCCGTTCGACCCCTTCAACAGCCTGCTCGATCAGCTGTACAACAGCCGCGGGCTGGCCGTCATTGACCTCACGAGCTGCCTGAATGAGCGTCGACGCACTGGGAGCCGCATTAACGATAAACCAGGGGTCCACGGCAATGCAATGTCCACCCACCCCAGGTCCTGGTTGCAGGATATTCACTCGGGGATGGCGGTTTGCCAGCCGTATGGCTTCGTGGACGTCTATACCGACCTTCTCCGAAATGCGACCAAACTCGTTGGCCAATGCTATGTTGACGTCCCGAAACGTGTTCTCCATCAGCTTGACCATCTCTGCCGTTGTGGCATCGGTCAGATAGATCTCACCTTGAACGAAGGTGGCGTATAAGTCGCGAGCCCGCTCGGCGCTGTCCGAATCTACGCCGCCGATGATTCGGTCGTTCTCCACCAGTTCAGTCAGGATGCGTCCTGGGATCACCCTCTCGGCGCAGAACGCGAGCGAGAAATCGTCACCGGCCACGAGTCCCCGTCGCTCAAGTATCGAACGGACGAGACCCGTCGTCGTACCTGGTGGCGACGTGGATTCCAGAATAACCAATGCGCCGCGACGCAGGTGCGGCACAATGGCCTCCGCCGCAGCCGCGACATAGGAGAGATCGGCCTTCGGGACCGCGTTCGCCGATACGACGGGCTCCAAGGGAGTCGGCACCGCGATGATGTAAACATCCGATACGTCAACCGATGTGTCGACCCGCAGGTTACCCGCCTCCAGGGCAGCGACAATAAAGGCATGAAGTCCCGGCTCCTGAACCCGCACCTTACCCTGTCGCAATTCCAAGATAAGCCGCTGGTTGACGTCAACTCCGAGAACATTGCTCCCATAGGTCGCCAAGATGCCGGCGGTTGGGAGCCCGATATATCCAAGACCGACAACACAAATGCTCGCTATATCGCTAATCGGATGGTCCCTTTCCTCAACACTGAGCTAACGAGATGTGCGCCGAAAATCACGGTAACCCATTGACGCGATTCATTCCGTGTCGCCGCACCAGCTCCATACTTCAGCATCCCCGTTCAACTGGTCCCAGTCGGCTATTTCACAGCGAGTGCGATGCAGCGCCCGAACGAGCCGTTTCCTCTTTCGCGGTTTGACCTTTCGGTCGTCCGCCGCTTGTGGCTGAACCATAAGCATCGCCATATCCGTAGCTATGGTAGTAGTAACCAGCCCCCCGCGCGACTAAACGATTGATCACTGTGCCGATCACTTTTCCACCCACCCCCTTGATCGCTTCGGTGGCACGCCTCAGATCGCGTCGCTTTGTCCTATCCAGGTCAACCACCAACACGACGCCATCTGCTATCGATGCAAGTACGACCGAATCGGGAACAGCCAGAATCGGTGAACAGTCGATGATCGTTAGGTCGTTTGAGGCCTGTAGCTCCTTCAGGAGGGATTCCATGCGCTTCGAGCCAAGCAGGTCCGTGGGATTCGGCGGCAACGGGCCCGACGCGATCACATGCAGGTTGGCTTGCTGATTGCCCAAGACGGTTTGCCCGTTTACGGGCGTCCTCATGAGCAGGGAAGTCAAACCATCATTGCGCGTAATGCCAAATACGCGGTGAATCGTGGGCCGGCGCAAATCCCCGTCAATCAACGTGACTTGGTGCTCACCTTCGGAGAACACCTGAGCAAGATTACTAGCCGTCGTGCTCTTGCCTTCTCCCATGTGCGTACTCGTGATCAGTACCGTGCGGACCGGATCGTCGATGGCGCTAAACAATAGGTTGGTGCGCACAAGACGGTACGCGTCTGCCGTTGACGAGGCTGGCTGGCTAACCGTGACGAGAGCGCTGCTCTCACGGCGCTGGCTGAAGCGAGGAATCGTACCGAGAATAGGCGCGCCAGTAATTGCCTCTACCTCTTCTGGATTGCGCAGCGAGTCGTCCACGTAGTCGTACAGCCGAATCGCGACGATGCCCAGCATGCAGACGACCACGAAGGCAAGAAGGGCATCGCGACCCGGGTGTGGGCTGATCGGCGTACCAGGCACGATCGCCGGTGAGTAGACGCTGACGCCGGTCAACACGTTGTCACGAGTGACCTGAAACTGCGTGTAGGAGCCCTCCACCTGTTGAACCGTTGACTGGTCACCGTTCAGGGTCAACTGAAGCGCTTGATAGCCAGCGGAGGGCCCGACATAGTTGCGCAACTGAAGCGCCACCTTTGCCAACTCCGTCCGTGCCGCAGCGAGCTGGTGACGGAGGAGTTCATCGTCGTGAACGTAGCGCGCCGAGTCAAGCTGCTTCAAGCGTTTGATAAAGACCGCCGCGACCATATCGGCCGCGACAACGGCTCGCTGTGGCACTGTGTCCTGCACCGTTAGACGCACGAGTAAGGTCGACGAACCGGGCTTTTGATCAGTGGTCAACGAATGACCTTCAATTCGATATCCCGGATACGACAGCGACATGAGTTGGTCGACCTGCGTTGTGATGACAGGATCGGTAATCATGTCGCTGTACGTCGGCGCCAAAAGGGAGCTACCGGGGATGTCTACACTGCCAACATTTTGATTCGTCGACGCCGGCTGCTGCACGTACAGGGTGGTCGATGCGGCATAAATGCGGGCTTTGTGGTTGGAATACAGATAGTACAGCCCGGCGAGAACGAGCGCCGGTACGAGCACAAACATGGCGTATCGCGTGGCTGTGTGCAGATACAGCCGTAGCTTACTGGTCAACCGGCACTCCCTGTCACAGCCGAATTTCTCTGCTAATCCCGGTGGTCAAATTAACTAGATACGTCACGATGGTCCAACTGAAGCCTGCAGGACAGTTGTAGGCTCATCCTGCGCCTGTTCCTTGCAAGCCTGCCGATACAGACCTGCGCAGCAAATCCATGACAACAGAGGGGAAGTGCCCCGACCTCACGGCACTTCCTCATCTTCGCTCCCCTTAGTATAATATGGACGGTTCAGTGGCTCGATCATGGCGCGTTCATCTGTCAGACAAGGGCCACATCTGCATACCCCGCTCCTGGCATTAGGGTACTGTGTGGACGAGAAAATGCGCAAGAGCGCAGATCTGACTGCGGAGCAAGCAGGCTAGAAACTGTCTGAAAAGGGTCATGAGCGAGCCAGACGACGGAGCATGATCCGCGACATGGTGATGTAAATGATACCAATCCCGTTTGATCATGCCGCATTATCCGCTGGTAGGCGATGGAGGTTCTCGGCAATCCAGTGCCAGCCGGTGAGGCTCGTGACCCACTGGGGATCGGCATCGAGTTCCGCCAGGATCGC
>JAABUJ010001793.1_pt1 | contig 29371 bp, 29 predicted proteins | sample 5559131 | NCBI WGS metagenome assembly JAABUJ01 (sample SAMN10711875, study PRJNA513366) | rock metagenome | isolation source: Antarctica rocks | place: Antarctica: Victoria Land, Mt New Zealand nord | collected 2016-01-07
TCCATCTGCCGTAACATCCTTCCTCCCAGCCATCTGACTGGGTCTATCTACTACGGCAGTCGCTCCTGTATCACTTTTATCCCGGCTTTTCGCGCCTTGGTGTCCACTTTTAAACCGATTTTTACACCGCCGTAAGGGCGAAGAGTTTCATTGGGGCACCTATGGCACATACTGCAGCAACTCAATCTGTGAGTTCGCCACCTCATAAAGCCTGGTCGACCGGTGCTGCTGGCGCAGCGCCAGCAGAGCGCTATTGGAAGTTCTATCCACCATGTACAGCGCAGTACCGCGCGCGTCAAGCTCTCGTTGCACGTGAGAATCGGTTACCAGAACGTTCACGCGGGACACACTGCCGCCACCAATCTGGCGCGGAAGGACGGGATAAGCACCGAGCGCATACATCGGGACAAGGAGAAGCCACAGCGCCGAAACAAAGCCGAATCGGAATATAGCTAACAAACCGATTGCCTGCAAAGAGGTGGATACTTTCCTATTGGTGTCCCCGAAAAACTCGGGAATAAATGCGTGCCACTCATCTTCGAGCATCAATATTGCTAGTGCGAAGAGCATCGAAACAAGAACCAAGGATCCCATCAAACTGAATAAATAGTCCCAGCCGTAGTCCGGACTGCGAGAAAAGGAGAAATTTCTTAAGCGATGATCGTATATATACTGAGCCGTGCTCGTTAGATAGACGTAAGACCAGAGAAGGCTTCCTGACGCCACAATAATCTCTAGGTAATGTGCCATAGCGTGTTTATCAGAGTATTTTTCGTTTGGTCCGATGCCGTGGCGCTGGAGTAGAGATAATATCGTGTGGAGAACTAAGTAGACTACTGTGAAAAGAATCCAAGACCTAAAAAATCCATGCATTGATGCGCTCTGAAACCTAAGCCAAGCGAATGAAGTCCAAGAATCAGCAACTCCATTAGTTACCAAGCCATTCGGCGAAGATGCTGATAAGTAGCGAAGACAATTGATGAGAACACTAACTGCAGCCAAGAATAAGATGTATGAGCCGAACATGAAGAAGAGTTTGGAAAGCGCCGAGCTGCCTTTCAGACGACCAATTAGGAGGTAGAGGAAGTACTGAAGGCTGGAGACCGCGACAATGAAGAACATAAAGAGGAAGCCATTTAAGATGTAGCGCGGGCGCAAGACATCGAACGTCAAGAAGCCGATTGAGGACAGGTAGACATTGGTTATGAGGAAACCACCCGCGTAGAGGATGACGGCAAGGCCGGCGAAGCCCTCCGCGAGCGATTTGAGCGACACCCTTGACTTGGGCGCTGTGACTTCGGAAGTCACTGTCATCTACGTGGACTGAGCGATGGCATTGGATTCATGTCGCGACTGTCCTCAAGCTAAAGAGATGGTATACACGAAGTCGGGAACAACGAGCCTGCTTGGAAGGTCGACGTTAGAGGGCAACCTGACCCCATGGTTCAGGGAGGTGTCGTGCTTTAATTGCGATGAGGCATCCGCCTGTTCTCCGTTTGTAATTCAGGACTCCGTTCGGGAGTGGCGAGCGAGGCCTTTCATGTATTTACACAGGTCATGTGGCACCGAGTTGGGTTCGCCCGCCAGCGTCTCCATGCGCTTCCAGCCGGAGACGAAATTGCGCTGGAACGCGGGCAGCACCATCTTACCGTGGTGGCGTCCTGGACAATACCGGAAAGCTCTCCAGGGCGCGACTTTGGACTTCTAGTATCTGCATCTATTACCCTTACCACGGAACGCGCATCGCCCCTGTCATGAGGTTATGCAGCGTGGTCCTCAAGGTTTCATCGAGAGATCGCAGACGCCGCTTGTCGACCTCGAGCTTCCGGTCCAGCGCGCAAAGTCTTCGCGTCGTCGCCTCCTGTTCAGCCAAGGGAGGTAAAGGTATGGGAAGCGTGCGAAGCTTCGAGGCGCTGATATTCGATTGGCTAACCCCTCGGGAAGCAAGACCTTTCAGTCGTATTTGGGTGGGCGTCCAGTTAAGGTACTGGTTGATCCAGGCAGGATCTACGGATTCTCGATCCACCGTCAGGCGCACCAGGTAGGAGGCGAACACGTAATCACCAAGGAGGTCGAACAAGGCTGTCTTCCCCACAAGGTCAAAGCTGTTCGTTCGATTAAAGATAACGTCGCCTTGGCGTAGCATAAACTTCGCCGCATTCTGGACATCCAGGTCGACGTATTGCAGGTCATCGATAAGAATCTGCCCTCCTTGCAAACTGTTCATCCGAAGAATAGGGTAGCGGCCCACCTTCTCTCCGCGCACGGATAAGCCGTACTGCGTCTGCACGGCGACAGAGCCGAGGGCTTGAACCTCCCACCCCTCCGGCACCAACCCAATCTCCGTCTCCTTCAGCCGCACCCCAGCCACCTGATCCACCGGCACCGGCCCATACAGAAACAGATGCCGCATGAGGGAGCGTTTCAGCTCGCGCGTGGCCGCGATCACTGCCTCGGTCGCCTCCCTGGCGCGCTGGACCGTCGAGAGCACGTGGGCAATGGCGCGCTGTTCGGGGAGCGGAGGGAGCGGTATTGGGAGATTTTCGACTACTGACTTTGGGAGGCGTTGACGTCCGGTACTTCCCTCCATTCGGTCAACTAGATGGTTGCGAACCGGCTGATGTCGAAGGTAGTATGCCAGGTACTCGGTGAGCACTGCTGTGCCATGGATCGGGTAGACCTCCGTTGTGGCATACCCCCAGCCTCCGGGAATCCCGCGCGCGATCCCCTGCTTCCCGTTTTCGAGGCAAGGGGTAATCTTGGCGAGAAGCAGGTCACCGTCCCGGAAGTACACGCCACTCCGCACTTCTTCACGGGCGCGATCTTCCCAATGATCGACGTAGAGTCCGGACTCAGGCAACAGGGTCATCGGAATGAATGGGATGGAGCCGGTAATGTCTGCTCCGCGCTCTTTCTTGGAAAATTCAGCCACGTCGGCCAGGTGCTCTACGCCCCAATCCTCCGGCAACAACCCCAACTCCGTCATCCGATACCCGGCCGGCGCCTCATCGGCTGCCGTGCTCTCCGCCAGGTCAACCATCGTCACGTCTCTTCCCCTTACCCACGCTCCCACTCCTCGTCTTCCTGCCGCTCCAGCAGGCGTTGCAGGCGCTCCAGGCGAGGCAGCATCTCACCCAGATCGCCTTGAACAATGTTCCATACCTCCGCGATATCCACCTCGTTGTAGCAGTGAATCATCACATCCCGCATACCGGCCATCGTTCGCCATGGAATCGTCGAATCCAGAGCACGAATCTGGTCGGGCACTCGTTTCGCTGCCTCGCCGGCCATCTCCAGTGCCCACACCGTGGCGTCGATGGTGCGCTGGTCAACTGTGAACTGATCCTGGTTGAGACCGGCGGTAAATTGCAGGGCGTGCTGGAGCGCCTCCCGGGTTTGGCCGATATAGACCGAGTATGCCCGCCGGCCCTTCATAGCTCCACGGCTTCGCGCAGAATATAGCGGGCAATGCGCGGCTGTAGGTTAGCACGCAGCACCAGGTCCACCGGTACACCTAACCGTTCTTTCAGATCATCCTCCGCGTGTATCAGTTCGAACAGGCCCAGTCCGCGGCTGAACGTCACCAACACATCCAGATCACTATCCGGGCGCTGCTCGTTGCGGACGTAGGAGCCGAACAGGGCCACGCTCTCCAGGCCGTAGCGGGCGCGCAGGTCGGGGAGGTGGGCGCGCAGTACTGCCGCCAGGCAGGTCACTTCCCATTCCGGCGGTAGAGCATCGACCGTCCCCAGCGCCGGCTCAGCCACGGCGGAAGCTTCCCAGCCCCAGGCCCATCAGCACCTGCTCTAGCTCCTCATCGGCCGTCGCTCGTTCCTCCTCCGCCTCGCGCAGCAGCACCATCGCCTCCTCCAACGGCAACACGTCCTCCTTCTCACCGGTCGAGACATAGCGAGAGGGGGAGAGGTTGTAGTCGTTGCGCGCTGCTTCGGCGGTGGTGATCACCGCTGCCAGCCCCTCCACCGATTCCCAGCTCTGGTATAGCTCGGCGATGCGGGCGATGTGTCCCTCCTGGAGGTAGTTCTTGGGGCGGCCCTTGGCGAAGAGCTTGGAGGCGTTGATCAGCAGGATCTGGCCCGGGCGCCGCTTCCGCCGGTTGACGACCAGCACGATCCCCGGCGCGGAGGTGTTGTAGAACAGGTTCTCGGGCAGCAGGACCACCGCCTCGATCAGATCGCCGGGATGCGTCAGGTCCCCGTCGACGAAGAGCCGGCGAATGTCCCGCTCGCGGTTGCTTCCGGCGTTGCCGCTGCCCCGGCTCACGGCGCCGGTGTCCAGCACCACCGCCATCCGGCCCCGGTCGCCCAGGGAGGCGACCATGTGCTGCACCCAGCCCCAGTCGGCGGAGCTGGAGGGCGGAGCGCCGCTCTCGAACCGCCCGTAGGGATCGTGCTGGTAGGTGCTCTGGGCAAAATCCTGGTTCCACATGGGATTGGCCGCGACCAGATCGAAGCGTCGCAATCGGTTGTTCTCGCTGAAGGCAGGCCGGCGCATGGTGTCGCCCAGGGCGATCTCGGCGTCCATGTCGTGCAGAAAGGCGTTCATGCGGGCTATGGCGAAGGTGGAGGGGTTGATCTCCTGGCCAAAGAGCCGAAGCCCCGCCAGGGTGGCCGGTAGCTCGCGGTGTCCATCCTGACCCGCGCCGTGGGTCTCCAGCAGACGCAAAAAGCACTTGATCAGCAGACCGCCCGAACCCGCCGTGGGGTCGTAGACGGTCATGCCCGGCTGGGGATCGAGGATTCGCGCCATGACGGAGGCAACCTCGGGCGGGGTGTAGAACTCCCCGGCGCTCTGCCCCTGCCCCTCGGCGAATTTGCGCAGTAGGTACTCGTAGGCGCGACCCAGAATATCCGGCTCCACGTCGCGTAGCCCGAGACGGTGCCGGGAGAGCACGCCCACCAACGCGGCCAGCCGCGCGTCGTCCACGGTGCGCTGGCCGGAGGTGGTGGCGTTGAAGTCCACCATATCGATCACGCCCTGCAGCCGCGCGTTCTCCCGTGCCACGGCCCGCACCGCATCGGTCAGGTATTCGCCCAGGCCGGAGGTGCGGCGGGCCAGCTCGGCCCAGAGGGCGCCGGGCGGCACATAGAAGCGCACCAGGGCATGGTCGCCGGCCACCAGCGCGGTCGCCGTCTCGGGGTCGCCGAACTCGGCGCCCAGCCGGTCCAGCTCGTCGTCGAAGACATCGGAGAGCCGCTTCAGCGAGACCAGCGGCAGGATATAGTCTTTGAACTTGGGCGCGTCCAGCGGGCCACGAATCTGGCAGGCGGCGTCCCACAGCCAGGTCTCGAGCGTGGAGATGTCCAGCATGTCTGTCCCGTCTCGCAGATGATGTGCCTGCCTGCTCCGACGCGGCGAGGCACTCGGCCCATGATACGCTGTGTATTCACTCATAGTAGGGCGAACAGCGGGAGTGTCCGCGACCGTATGCCATCGTCCGGTAGCCCGCCCTGCCTGCCGTGTGCCCCCTTCCGCGGGGTATGCCCCCTATGGCGGGGTATCCTGGCCGGGACTGGCCCGCAGGCCAGCACGGTCGGCTGTGAAGAGAGGAAGACTCCCGAACGACCTGATGCCAGACCGGGGGCCCGATAGCTCTCCCTTTCCCACGACCAGATGCCAGGAGAACCACCGCCGGACCCACAATATGGGGGCGAGGTCGGTGACGCAGAACCCCTATGGTGACGACCGTGGCGCGTGTAGCATCCGGCATGCTCGATGCACGTGGCGAGTTGACGCCGAAACGGGAGCTTCTTTTATACCAGTGCCGGCCGGCGCAGGACCTTTTGAATAATTCCTGGTGCGTATTGCTCGCGTACCCGGGTGAGATATAAGAGCGAGGCGCCGGCGCCGCAGACCACCGCCGCCACCTTTTCCGTGCTCAGTAAGCCTTCCGCGTCGTGGGCATCAGAGTCGACGACAACGCGTGCACCAGCCAGACGCACGACCTGATAGACGTGACCGTTTGCCAGACAATGACCCTGTCGCGCCGATAGTTCGATGTACACGTCGTGCCGCCGGGCCTCGACGGCATCCTCCTCGGAGAGGAGTCCGGGATGGGCCAGGATGTCCACATCCAACGAGCGCACGGCAGCCGAGTTCGTCCCTGGTTCCACCTTCATGGACACGCACTCTCCGTGGACCACGATGACCTGTGCCCCCGCGTCACGTGCGTCGCGTGCCGCACGATCGATGCGGTCGGGAGGGTAGTCGCTCAACTCCACCCCGGCGAATAGCTGCACGCAAGTGTGCCGAGACAGCCGGCCGATTTCGGACCGAACCGCGGCGGCCATGTCTCGGTGATTGTTCAAGCCGCCCATCGCGTGGTCCGTGACAGCATAGGCATCGTATCCCCGTTGCTCCGCCGCTGCCACCATGGCTTCGATGGTCAGTGTTCCATCGCTCACGGTCGAGTGGCTGTGGAGGTCCACCAACATCCTGGATTCCCTTTCCTCCTCAAGGCGCCACTTCCAGTGTGAGCCCATGAGTTATGACGATGTTCAAGAGTTCGTATCGTTTACCCTGCCGTCGCAAGATCATGATTCACCTTGGTGGCGGCATTGTGAATTGCCTGGGCCGAGGACTCCTGCCCCAGCATAGCTTTGCTCATTTCAGTATCTATGTCGCCCTGGGCCTGGGCCCAGCCACTCACCGTCGGTGAGTAAAAGGCCCGCCCCAGCTCTTTGATGGGGACGGCAACCAGCGGGTGCGCGCGAAGGAATGGCCGCATCACGGTCACCGCGCTCTTCCGCACGGGAGATGCGTCGAGGTGTTCCGACCACCACGCGGTCCACTTGGGTTGCGTCGCCCACTTCATGTAGGTCCATGCCGCCTGCTTCACGGCAGGAGAGGCTCCCTTGAACATGAAGAGGTTGTCGCCGGCGTTGCCATCGGCATTACTCTTTGGCCCGGCGGGCATCTCGGCGCCGAGCATGGTGAACTTGGAGCCAATGGTTTGCTGCACGCCGGCCGCGCCTTCGCTGCTGTAGACTTCGAAGGCCACGTGTCCAGCTGCAAAATCCTGTTCCCATTGGCTGGTCGAGCTGTTCGTGTGGTGCACGTATCCCTTCTTCACGAGCTTCACAAAGAAGTCCAGGGCGCCGATTCCCGCGGAGGAATCAAACGCCACGCGCCTGCCCGAGGAATTGACGAGCCGGCCGCCCCACTGGCGTACCATCGGCTCCCACAAGGTCTCCTCGTTGTCGGTGGTGTCCATGCACCAATTGCCGTTCTTGGTAACTCTGGCGCAGTCGGCCGCGAACTCAGTCCATGTCCGGGGTGGATGGGTGATGCCGGCTGCCCGCGTGATTTTCGGGTTGTACCAGAGAACGGTCACCGACGTGTCGTTGAAGGGCAGGGAGTACAGGCTTCCTCGGTACATACCGTTTTGCCATTGAGGCGGGAAGTAGTCTTTGATCTGTGCCTGCGAGAGCCCGCCCCTGCCGTGGATATACGGCGATAGATTCGCAACGGAGCCCTGGTCGACATAGGTGGCCACCGCAAAAGCATCGGTTTGGGACAGTGCGGGCGGGTGACCGGCGCGAATGGCAGCCAGCAGAGTCGGTTGAAGGACATTCGCGTTCGAGAAGCATCGCGGCTGTAGCTGAATTGTCGGATGGCTGTGGTTGAACGCGTTGATCATGGTTTGCAGGTCCTGCTTGGCAGGGGAGAAACAGAGATTTTCCCAGTACTGGACGGCGACCTGGGAAGAATGCGGGCGGGCAGCGCGGGCCACGGACCATCCCATAGCCGCGGCTATCAAAAGCAGGCAGAGCAGGCCGATTGTGCTTCGACGAATTGATAGTGTCATCAGTCTCTCCTTCGTAAATCCGGTGTTGGTGCATGAGGATGTGAGCGCATTCAGCGTCGACCGGGGCCTTTCTCCTTTGAGGGATGAGGTATCACTATGGTGAAAGCGGGCCTCAATTCGCCGTGGAGCCACCGGCGGAGGCGACTCCCTCGATGACTTGCTTCTGCGCCAGCAAAAACACGAAGAGCAACGGGAGCGTGGTGAAGACCGATGCCGCGGCTAGCTGGGACCACGCAATGCTGTTGACTTTGAGGAAGGTTGCAAGCCCGACCTGAAGGGGTTGCACGTTCTCATTACCTCCCGCCATTACCAGTGGGTAGAGGAATTGATTCCACATCCCCAGAAACGTGTACAGGGCAACGGTGGCCAGCGCGGGGCGAGCAAGGGGAGCGGCAATCCGAAAAAGGAAGCCGGTGCGGCCACAGCCGTCTATTTGAGCCGCATCCCAGAGATCGCGCGGCAGGCCCAGGAAAAACTGGCGCAGCAGGAAAATGCCAAATGCACTGGCCCCAAAGGGGACGATTTGCGCCTGATAGGTGTCGAGCCAGTTCAGATCGTTCAGCACCAGGTACTGCGGCACGATGATCACCTCATCGGGGATGATGAGCACGATCAACACGCCGAGAAACAACAGCCGCTTGCCGCGAAAGCGCAGCGAGGCAAAGGCGTAACCGGCAAACACTGAGGTGATGACGGCCACCAGTGTTGCGCTGCCGGCAATAAACACCGTGTTGGCGAAGTAGAGGCCCCATGGTGCGCTATTCCAGGCATCGGCATAGTTCTGCCAGTCAAAGAGGGGGACCATATTGGGTGGGATGTCGCTCAATCTGCTGGTGGGTTCGACGGAGGTGACAAACATCCAGTAAAAGGGGAACGCAAAAAGCCCGGCGAGCACGCAGAGCACGGCGTAACGGGCAACCCGGCCGGCGGTAAGCTTGCGTCTCACCGGTAAAAGACCCAGCGGCGCGATCCCCAGAGCTGCAGGAGAAGGAATACGACAGTGATACCAAACAGAATGACTGCCACGGCACTGGCCGTATCCAGATGAAAGTACTGGAATGCATCCTGATAGAGAAAGAAACCGACGGTGGTGGTGGCATCCGCGGGTCCACCCCCTGTCAGGGCGAATATTTGGGTAAATACTTTGAGGGATTCGATGACCGACACAATGAAGACAAAGAAGATGGTGGGTGTCAACAAGGGCAGAGTAATGTGACGCGTCACAGCCCAGTTGGAGGCTCCGTCAACCCGTGCGGCTTCTTCCACCTCCGGGGAAATGGTGGTCAGACCGGCCAGAAAAACGATGGTGTTAAAGCCCGCGGACTGCCAGAGAGAGTAGATAATCACCGAGGGCATGGCCCAGGTGGGGTCGTTGACCCATCCCACGGTCGGCACATGCGCCAGGCCCAGCAGATAGTTGAGCAATCCGTACTGCGGATTAAAAATCCATAACCAGATGATCGAGGTGGGAAGCGCCGGCGTGACAAACGGAATGAAGAACAGCAGGCGAAAAACAGACCATCCACGGACTTTATCGCGTAGCAACAGCGCACAGAGCAGGGATAGGGCGATGCTGGTGGGAACGACGCCCACCGTGAAGTACAGCGTCCGCCCCAGCGCGCCAAGAAAGCCCGACTGCTGCGCCGGATCGAGTAAGTAGCGGTAATTGTCGAGCCCGACAAACTTCTGTGTGGCCGCGCCCGGAGCATGGGTCAGGCTGGCGAAGAAGACGTAGGCAAAGGGACCGAAGGTGAAGAGCGCCAGGATCGCGAAGGCGGGGGCGAGATAGCTGTACGCGAGTAGCCCCTCGCGGATGCCTCCCGGATATGCGCGTGCCACTGCGTGCACACGCCTGCCCGACGAGGCGACCGCTCGCGGCCCCGTTTCTTTCTTTCGACGAACGACAGAATTCACGAGTTTGCCCGCGTGATTGCTCTACGCCTTCCACTCCGCGCGCAGTATGGACTGTGTACTCTTCCCTGTTTCCCCATACTTTGAAGGTATCAATGCGCTGTTGCGGGCTAATTAGGAAATCGTTACGAAGTCGTTACCCGGTCTGAACGGTCCGTTGCAACGCAACTCACCGAGCGTCCGATGCACCGCTGCATCGCGTGGATGGTTCCTCAGGAGGCAGTGTGGCGTGGGTACAGACCACGCCGGGCAAGCACCTCTGCCAGCTGGGTGGCGTTCTCAAACGTGATACTTGGAATGCCGCACTGTTCAGCGACCAGGGTATTGCGCTCCTTATCGTCGACGAAGAGAATCGACTCGGCCGGAACGCCCAGCACGCGCACCGCATGAGCAAATATGCGTGGGTCTGGCTTTCGCAAACCGACCCGCGCCGAATTGATAATCGGGTTAAAGAGGTGAGCCACTCCCAGCCCACCCAGGTGGTCCTCGAGACCGAGCGTTGCATTGGACAGGATAGCCAGTCCCAGCGTGGAGCGGACATCCCGCGCAATTTCTATGACGTGCCTGTCAACCTGCGCCGGGCTGTGAATCGGCTGGAGCATACGCTGCAACGTCTCATGCTTCCAGCCGAGTTGGTTGGCCAACCGCTCCCAGTACTCCTGTGACGTAATCCGCCCGGTGGACAGCGCGTACCACGGTTCCTGTTCGAAGAGAAACGGCGATAGCTTGCCCCGTGCTAGGCCGAGCTGGTCTTCGAGATCCATGGCGAGGGCTGCACTGGCAGGTGGCACAATGACCCCGCCTACATCGAGCAGCAGCACCCGTACACCGGTGATCAAGCCGTAGGTCTCGATCTCAGCACAGCGGCCAACCATGACTCCGCACCAGGGTTTACAGCCCTTCCCACGCCGATCAGTTCGAGTGGAGGTATGCCGATTCCATCGAATCGTGGCGCCTCCGGGGTCGCGGGAGATGTATTCATCGCACTCATTGTCGGCTATGAAGTGGCGCGGTGGCCACCTGGATGAACCGGAAGGGCGCCGCCGAGGTGGTGCGCGGTGGAGGCAGACCGCCCGAAATTGAGAGGAACGCGCTGCATGAAATCCCCCGTGCGGGGGAGATGAAATTCCCTCTCAAGGGCGATGACAGGGCGCTGGCACGCTCGTAGACTGTCGTTATACAAGGAGGAAAACTATGGAGATGACCGAAGAAACCGACGCTGCCCAGGAACGAACTCATCTGCTGATCAATCGGAACTATGCGCTGCTGTGGAGCGCACGAGCGATCTCGATCACCGGCGATTTTGTCTTCAACGCCGGCCTGGTGGTCTGGATCGCACTGGTACTGGGGCGGGGACAGGCGTGGGCGCCGCTGGCGGTCAGTGGTGTCCTGCTCGCGTCGACGCTGCCGATCATTGTGGTGGGGCCACTGGCGGGCGGCTTTGCCGACCGCTGGGACAAGTGCCACACGATGCTCTGGACCGACGCCTTGCGCGCCGCATTGATCGGGTTCCTCTTCATCGCGGTTGCGAGAGGATCACTCTCCCCCGGCCCGTTACTCGGCATGGTATGCGCAATCGTCTTCCTGGTAAACACCTGCGATCAGTTCTTTCGCCTGTCGATGGTGTCGCTCATTCCCTCCATCGTGGAGGAGCGGCAACGGGCTCAGGCACTGGGATTGGGACAGGCCTCGGCCAGTTTGGCCATGATCGCCGGTCCGCCGATCGCGGCGCCATTGGTACTGACCTTTGGTATCAGGTGGGCATTGATCATCAACGGTGTCTCGTTTCTCGTCTCATACCTCACAGTCCGAGCCATCCGGGTCCCGCGGTCGTCGGGCTGCGCGGTGGAGCAGACGTCGTCCGGCTTCGGCCAGGAGTTTCTTGCCGGCTGGCGTTTCCTGCGGCGCACTCGGGTGCTGGTCACCCTGATGCTGGCCTCTATGATTGCCATGCTGGGCGGCTCGGCGCTCAACACGCTCGATGTCTTCTTCGTCACGCACAACCTCCATACCCCGGGTTCGTGGTACGGCCTGCTGGACGCGGCATTCGGCGTGGGCGCGGTCCTCGGCGCCATTCTGTCGGCGACGCTGACCAAGCGCCTGGGACTCGCTCGCACGGTCTGGCTCTCGCTTCTCCTGCTTGGTGGGTTGGTTATGGTCTATGCCCGCCTCACGGCGTTTGCCCCTGCCGCTTTCCTGCTCTTTGTCTGTGGCGTTCCTCTGGCGACGCTGCAGGTGAGCGCAGGCGCGCTCATAATGCAGGTTACGCCCAAGGACATGGTGGCCCGGATCTCATCCATGATGGATCCCCTCACGGTTATCGCCATGGTGATCGGAACCGGTCTGGGCGGCTATCTGGACGGTGTCGTGCTGCGTGGCTTTCATACACACGTTCTAGGCTTCGCTTTCGGACCGGTCGACACCATCTTTACCTGCGCGGGCCTGCTCGTGCTGTTGGGGGGATGTGCCGCCATGATCGGCTTCAGGTCGCCGCGCGCTGACATGCCGGCTGTGGTGGGCAGCGCTGTACAGTCCCATCCTTCGCTCCAGTGATAGGCTCGCATAAGGTATCAGGCACCAGGCAGAGGCGAGGAAGGGAACCCATGGAGACACGAGTCGACGAGGACGTCTTGCCGGCCGGGGCAGAAGTCGCAATCCAGCTCACGGCTAGCTACGTGCTGGCCGCCGGCGCGGCAGCGGGGGTGATGTACCTGGCGAGCCGGCAGCCGGAAGCGGTCGCGGCAGCCATGGTGGTGGGAGTAGCGCTCGGCCTGCTCTGCACTGCCACCCTGCAGCGCGGTCTCTATCTGACCAGTCTGGCACTGTCGAGACTTGCGCGGGGATTGCCGATCGAGCCCCTGAGGCCACGAATGCAGTGGCCGCTCAGGGATACAGTGGCGAACATCAATACCCTGAGCCGGCTCGTGGGCGAACAGGCGCGGCGGGAGCATGAGACGAGCGAGTACCGGGAACAACTGCTACAGAAGGTAGGCGCCACCGCCGCGCAGGAGGAACGAAACCGTCTGGCGCGCGAGCTGCACGACTCCATCAAGCAACAGATTTTCAGCATCAGTATGAGCGCCGCGGCCACGGAAGCGCGGTGGGAGAGCGATCCCACGGGGGCGCGGTCGGCCGTGACCGGCGTGCAGCGCAGCGCACAGGAGGCCCTGGTGGAGATGGAGGCGCTGCTCCAGCAGCTTCGTCCCGGCGTGCTGGAGAGCGTGGGGCTGCGGGAAGCACTGCAGACGCAGTGTGAGGCCCTGAGATATCGGATTGGCGCCGACGTGACGCTGGAGCGCTTCGACTTGCCGCCGGACGATCGTCTCCCTCCGCCGGCGCAGGAAGCGCTCTTCCGCGTCGCACAGGAGGCGCTCTCTAACGTCGCCCGCCATGCTCGGGCCCACACGGTCTCGGTCCGGATACAACAGCAGGATGGATCTATTCTGCTTCAGGTCCGTGACGATGGTCAGGGCTTCGATCCAGGGGCCTCATCTGGCGGATCGGGCCTGGCCGGGATGCGAGAGCGAGCGCAGAGCCTGGGAGGGAATCTGGAGGTCGAGAGCGTTCCAGGCAAAGGCACCATGGTGCAGGTACACATCCCGTTGCGCCGTCCGCCGGTTGCCGTATCCGGGATCGATGAGTTGGGAGAACTGCGCGAGAAGCGACGAAACGCGATCAAGCTAGGCACGCTCGTGGAGCAGATTACCGTCACCCTGGTGTTTCTGGGAGTACCGATTTCCGCCGTGGCCCTGGGTCTGGCCGTCGCCCTCTTCAACTATGGGCGCTTGCGGATCTTCGGCGCGCAGCTGGCCGTGCGACCGGGAAGGGGCCAGGCAGAAGATATGCGCCAGGAGTATCAGGCACAGGGGCTGCTGGCAGGTGCGCTGGCCATAGCGGGCCTCTGTGTCCCGTACCTGTTTGTGGCGGAACGTAGCCGGCATCTACCCCTAGAGACGTGGCAGGTGATGGGTGTGGCGTTGGTGGTCGAAGCGCTGGCAGCCGTAGCGGCCTTCCACTGGTACCGTGGCATAGATCGCTACCTGAGTCGGCTGGCCGCTTCGGACCGGCAGCGTGCCGCCGGTCAGAGGCTGCGTGCGGCGCGAAACAGCATCGGAGTGTGGGGAAGTGTGGTGGTCATTGGACTCATTGCCGGTTTCTCGCTCGGTTTTCCACCCCACAGCTTGAACCAGTGGGCAGACGACGCCACGTTGGCGGTGCTCGTCGCGTGGCCCCTGATTGATGCAGTGGACTACCTGCGGGCAATGCGGTGGCTGAAGCGATTCCTGCCGGCATCGAGCTAGCGCATGGACGTGATCAGGGTTGTGCTGGTGGACGATCATCGGGTGGTGCGCCAGGGGCTGCGCAGCTTCCTGGAGTCATTCTCCGATCTCAGCATCGTGGGAGAGGCTTCGAGTGGGGAGGATGCACTGAAGCAACTGGGCGAGTGGCAGCCCAACGTGGTGGTGATGGACCTGCTGATGCCCGGGGGGATGGATGGCATCGAGACCACGCGGCGTCTGCGCGAGATGTTTCCGGCGGTGCAGGTGGTGGCGCTCACCAGCTACACCGACGATGCGCGGGTGGTGGCGGCCATTCGGGCCGGCGCGGTAGGCTACGTGCGCAAGGACGCCAGGCCGGATGTCTTGCTGGCCTCGATCCGCGCCGCCGCGCGTGGCCAGTCTCTCCTCGATCCGGCCGTGGCCGGGGCGGTGTTTCATCATTTGGGCCGCAGCACGGCGGAAGCGGAGCTAACGGAGCGCGAGCGCGAAGTGCTGCGACAGATGGCGCTGGGGAGATCGAATCGGGAGATCGCTGATTTCCTGATCGTGGGTCAGGAAACGGTCAAGACGCACGTGGCCAGTATCCTCGCCAAGCTGGAGTTGGAGAACCGCACCCAGGTAATCATTTACGCACTGAAGCATGGCCTGGTCTCGCTGGAGGAATTCGATCTGTGATGGCATAACAAGGGATTTCCGTTCCCACCGCACTACCTACAGACGCGACCCGACGCGTAGCGCACTAGCTGGCGGGTTGAGAGGCTGTTGGTCGAGATCACCACCGAAATCGTGCCACGCCGGAACGAAAGCCATCGCTGCCCATCGGCATAGCGACCAGTCCATACCCGACACCTGCCCGCCGTCGAGGGCGCCCCGGTCTGGTATTGAGGAGGGAGTCCCTGTGCCAGCTTCCGCTCTTGCACCAGGACATAGGGACCGGTCACATAGATGTCGATCTGTCCGTGCCAACTGGTGAAGACCTGGACCCAGTGGGTGGGATGGCTATACAGCACGTCAAGGCCCAGAACGTTCTGCAGTATGAGAGTACTGTGCGGGAAGACCGTTCGGACACCCACATTCCCGTTGACCTGTCCATGAAAACTTGTCGCCAATCTGGCATAGTCGATGGGACCCATGCTGTCCGGCGCCTGGTTCGGTACCCAACCGGAAGGAGTCACGTCCTCCCCACCTTGAAGTGTTCCGCCAGCACCATAGGCAAGGGCCTGCGCGTGGAGTTCAACCACGGGAACCGGAGGCCGATACTGCAGCTGGGCGGTGGATGGTCCCCTGCCGTAACTGATCGAGGTGACCCGGTACTGGACGTGAATGGGAGCGTGAAGGACGTTATACACGTTGTGCAGCCCGTACTCCTGGTACCGCAGGATGAACGGGCGGTCTTGCTCGACCCATACCCTGGCCCAGCCAACCGCCTGCCGGTAGTGATGGCATGGACCGGTGGGAGGGATCGTGACCGTTGGTTGATGCGGGCCACCAGATGTCAGGGAGTAGCAGCCACGTGACTCGAACGAGGTCACCCGGAGGGGAGCGAATTGGACCACGTCCACGGCGTGGCCTAGCAGGCTCATGCGATTCACGATGCGAGCATACGGATGGATGCCGGGCTGCGATCGAAATGCCCGGAGTTGCGCCAGGTAGTCGCTAATCGACCGAGCCAGATCGGGCTGTTGCAGGAGGATGGTTTCCCCACTCTGCAGATACGCGAGGAGCGTGCGAGGCGATATCGACCATATCGACCGCCGCTGCCATGCACTGCCGTGCAGGACGCGTGCTTTTCCCGTCCTGGAGTCGTAGGTGGTCAGCGTGGCGCCGTTGACCACGACCGTTATCGTACCCCGCTCCAGCACGGGATCAAGCACCTGGATATCGACTCTGAAGTGGGTGGCATCTCGCACCGACCAGTGCGCAACGACCCGGTGCCCACCTTGGTAGCGTGCCACGTCGGGCGGAAGCAAGCTCCACGGAATCTGCCGGAATGTGATCTCGGAGCTGCCGGTGTAGGGATAGAGACTACTGGAGCCCAGAGCAGCCCGCTGCAGAATGCCATACGCGTCGGCGCGGGGAGTGCCACGCCGGCTGGTGGCGACAGCGATGATCAGCACCACGACCAGCGCGGCCAGCAGTCCGGTCGCAGTCCGCCACTGCCCTGGGGTGACGCGCCAGGTGCGACGAGGGCCCGCGGCGGGAAGACGGCCCATCACGCTGTCCCGTACCCGTTGTGGCGCCTTCTCTCGGCCCAGCGAACTGAGCAGGGTTCGATTCGATGTAATCATCTCGGCTTCCTTTCGGCACTCGGCGCATCCGCGCAGGTGATCGTTCAGTGTTGCTTGCTCTGCCTCCGCCAGGTTGTCTGGGAAAAGCAGCATAGTTTGGTAGCGCTGGTGGCGACTCATGGCTCGTCCTGATACACGGCGCGAAAGCGCTGGTGTGCCCGCAAGAGGCGCATCCGCATGGTACCGGCGCGAATGCCAAGCGTCTGCGCAATCTCCCGCGGCTTCAATCCATCGGTGTGAGCCAGGTACAGGATCTCGCGGTCGGATGGCGAGAGCTGAGCTAGCGCCCGGCGCACCGCGCCTTCAAGCTCACGATCCGGCAGCGCATCCACCAGGTCCGCATGCTCATCCAACGGGTTAACCCATATCTTTCGCCGCTGCCGGAAATGATCCATCGCCCGATTGCGCGCCACGGTGTAGAGCCACTGCGCGGTCACCGGCTTCCCGCTGACCAGATTCTGGTAGGCACGAAGAAACGTATCCTGGGCGCAGTCGTATGAAAGCGCGCGATCGCCCAGCAGCACGACCAGAAAGTTGTAGAGCGGTTCTTCATAGCTGTCCATCAACTTCACCAGCTGGTCTCGAATTGCACCGTCATCCACCGACGCCGGCTTCATCTCCGTGCCCCACTCGTAGTCCTTCACGGTGTTGTGCAACCCGCCATGCATCCTTTCCTGACTCATACAAGACGTAGATAGAACGCAAATTGCGCTAAAACGTCACACGGTCCCCATTCTGGGCACCAGTCGGTTCCCGCCCCAGCGCCGTCGGTCGTTGGAGACGGCGGAGCTGGTCGAGATGGGATTCGTCCCGACTGAGACGATCGTGCCCGAGCGCGGGGTGAGGGTGTCGCCGCTGAGACACCGAGGGCTGGCCGGGTGGAACCCGGCCCCTACCGGGACAGCGGCTCGGATGGGGAATGCTTGCCCTAATGCGACACAGGTATCGTAGGGGCCGTACCCCATTCGGGGCACAAGTTGGCTCCGCCCGGCCAGCCCAACGGTGTTTCCCGTCGGTAGGGGCATCCTCGTCGTCACCCAAGGCGGGTCGGCCACGACGCGTGATCCCTGGCGTCGTGCGCCATGCCGGCTCACTGGTGCAGCCAACTCCCACCCGCGCTCCACACTTCAGACCTGACAAACTGTCCGCTCATGAACCGCCGGAGGGCGAGGATCTGGGGCGGAGGGGGAAACTGTCCGCCTACTGCCCCATAATGGCGTAGATAGGGCCGAAAGGAAGGTGCGACGTGGCGCGAGTGACGGGTAATGACATGCTTCCGATCGTGATTGTTGGGGCGGGACTGGCCGGACTGGTGTGTGCGCGACAGCTGATCCGGGCCGGACGGCGGGTGGTGGTGGTGGAGCGGGAGGAGAGCGTCGGCGGGCGGGTCAGGACTGCGGTCTCTGGCGAGGGTTATCGGCTGGATCGAGGGTTTCAGGTGATCTTTGCCGCCTACCCGGCTCTGTTGAGACAGGTCTCTCTGGCCTCTCTAGCGCCCCGCTATTTCTCCTCAAGTACCCTGGTGGTGCGGAATGGGAAGATGCTCACCGCGGGGCATCCGCTCTACGATCCACTGTCCCTGCCCGCGACGCTGCGCAGTGGGCTGATCCGGCCCAGAGATATCTTCGCTCTCAGCGCTCTCCTGTGGCAGGCACGCTCCTTTGGGGACGCGCCGCTGCCGGATAGCGGTCGGTCGACCCGTGAGGTTCTGGGCAAAGCGGGCGCGTCGGAGGCGCTTATACAAGGAATACTCGTTCCCTTCTATGGCGGCGTCTCGTTCGACCGATCGCTGTCCTCCGACGCATCGTTCTTCGGGCTGGTCCTTCGCTCCCTGGCTGTGGGACGATCGTTCCTTCCGGCGCTTGGCATGCAGCAGCTTCCCGAAACGCTGGCGCGCGATCTGCCGGCCGATACCCTTCGGCTCGGGACGCCGGTGGAGCGTCTTCTGCTGGATGGAGGAGAGGTGCGTGGCGTGGTGACTGCCCGCGGCCCGATGGAAGCACAGGCGGTGATCGTTGCCACCGAGGCGCCGGTGGCAGCACAGCTGACAGGTATCGAGACGCCGCCCGGGTGCCGCACTGGGACCACTGTCTACTTCGCGGGAGATCGTCCGCTCTATGATGGGCGGAGGACCGTGGTTCATGCGGGGGAGAGCCTGGTCAACGAGGTGGTGCAGCTGACGAACGTGGCGCCGGAGTACGCGCCGCCGGGACGTCACCTGCTCTGCGCCAACGTTCTTCATGCGATGGATGGAAGTGATGAGGAGATCGCACGCCGCGTGGAGGACGACCTGCGAGATTGGTTCCCGGGCGCGGGCAGCGCTCGGCTTGAGCCGGTAGGCGTGGTCCGCGTGCCATACGCGCAGTTCGACCAGCCCCCAGGAATCTATGGCCGGCTGCCGGCAGCGCAGACCAGTACGCCTGGCCTCTACCTGGCCGGGGAATACCTCCACTCCAGCAGCATCCAGGGCGCCATGCGCGGCGGAGAGATGGCGGCCGCGGCGGCCCTACGGTCCACCTGATCGCTGCCTCCAGCGAGGTCAACGCCGATGGCCGGTCCGTTCGGGACGGTCAGCGTGCGGTGGTCGTTGGGGGCGACATCCGGTTGGCCTCCCCGCCCGCGCTTGCCTTCGGCCGGAGGTCCGCTGTGGGACGTGCGCTGGAGACCCTCGACCATCTCCAGCGGATGGAGGAGTGCGCTAGAGTACTCCGGGCTTGGTGACGTATCGCTCACGGGCCACGTCGTGCGTGACCTTCAAGCGCACCGGCTCACCCATCACCGCGACGGCGATGGCCTCTTCTGGAATCCAGAGGTCTGCGCCACCAATGCCGCCGAACCCAGTTCGCACCTCGAGGAAGCGCGCGCCGGTGCCTGGCACAGTGGCGATCCCATGCACCTGACCGACCTTTTCGCCGTTCGACCCGAAAACATCGGTGCTGCCCTGCAGATCATCCAGACGAACTGCCATGCCACTCCCTTTCTGGTTCCCGACGTAGACCGGCGCGCACCGACCTACCGTTTCCGCGTCGCGCTCTTCAAGACCTGCGTCGCCAGACGGCGTCCCGCCTTGTTTACCACCAGAAACTTCACAACCATAAAAATCAGTTTTGGCATAATCTTCCCGCCTTCCCGATATTGGAGCACATGAGGTTCTTGTCGCGTGATTGTAGAGGCAGCGATACATGCCTACACCTCATGGCGCGGATAGTGCATAGATCATGCCAGAGGGATACAGGGGCAATGCAGCGCCGGTCAGTGTACCCTCGATACGTCGGTGTACCCCGTATACAAGGAAGCGCAATAGAGCGCCGCAGGCGCGGTGCGGAGAGATGAAAACCAATGGGACAGCGGTGCATCATGGGTGTCTTTGCCCATCCAGACGACGAAACGTTCTCCATGGCCGGCACGTTTCGTCGGTACCACGATCAAGGAGTGCGCACTGCTCTGGTTTGCGCCACCCGTGGCGAAGCAGGCGAGATCAGCGATCCAGCGCTGGCCACCGGTGAGAACCTGGGGCAGATTCGTGAGCAGGAGTTGAGTGAGGCCTGCCGCATCATGGGTGTCGACGACCTCAGCTTGCTGAATTATCGTGATGGCGCCCTGCAGGCTGCCGACCCCACCGAGGCCACCGGCCGGCTGGTGCGCCAGATTCGGCGGTTGCGTCCTCAGGTACTGGTCACCTTCGCCGCCAACGGTGGATACGGTCACCCGGACCACATGGCGATCCATCGCCTGACGGTGGCGGCCTTTCAGCAGGCCGCCGACCCAGCCTGCTATCCAGAACAGATCGAGGAAGGCCTCCAGCCGTACGCTCCCCAGAAGTTGTATACGGTGGGATTCGCCCGCAGTGCCATGGGAGCGCTGCGGGATATGGCCGCGGCCGGCGGGGTCAGCTTCTCTCCGGGTGGCGCCGCCGCCACCATCCCACCGGAGGAAATGGGCACGCCGGATGAGGAGCTTAGCACGGTCGTCACGCTCACCGATGCTGAGTACGAGCTGAAGATGCGCGCCATGCAGTCACACCGCACCCAGATGAATCCGGACAACCCGATCAACCGTTTGCCGCCCGACACCATTCGCGCCTGGCTCGGCGCCGAGCAATTCGTCCAGGTTGTGCCGCCGAGAGCGCCCAGCGCGGGGCTTGAACACGACCTGTTCGACGCCGTCACGGAATAGCTGAGAGACAGGCAAGGGTGGACGAGAGCCGGCTGACTCACCGCTATGCCGATCTTGATGTGCGCCTTCATTACGTGGAGGCCGGCGAAGGCCCGCTGGTGATCCTGCTCCATGGCTTTCCCGACTTCTGGTATTCGTGGCGGAACCAGATCCCGGCCCTGGTCGGAGCCGGCTATCGAGTGGTCGCGCCCGATATGCGTGGCTACAATCTGTCGGATAAGCCGCGCGAGGTCGCTTCCTATCGCGCTGCCACGGTGGCCGCTGATGTTGCGCGGCTCATCCACGCCTGTCGCGCCGAGCGCGCCATCGTGGTGGGACACGACTGGGGCGCGGGCATAGCCTGGCAGTTTGCCATGCTCTACCCCGCTATGCTGGAGCGCCTGGCCATCTTCAATGTTCCGCATCCCATGCGCATGCTTCACGCTCTGCGGACGCCACGTCAGTTGCTCAAGAGTTGGTACATCTTTTTCTTTCAGCTTCCCTGGCTGCCGGAGGCAGCGATCCGTGCCGGGAACTACCGTCTGCTGCGCCAGGTGCTCCGCGCCGACCCGGTCCATCGTGATGCGTTCACTCCCACGGACATCGAGCGCTACGTCGCTGCCGCGGCCCAACCAGGCGCCCTAACCGGCGCTATTAATTACTATCGCGCTCTCTTTCGCCAGAGCCCACCAGCAGCACTCGCTCAGATCCGACGCATCGATGCATCGGTCCTGGTCATCTGGGGCGAGAAGGATCGCTACCTCGGGGCTGAGCTGGCCCAACCCAGCCCGACGTGGGTACCGCACGCCCGTGTCGAGCGCCTGCCGAACGCGAGTCACTGGGTCCATCTGGATCAACCCGAACTGGTGAACCAACTGTTGCTTGAATTCCTCTCCGCGGCACAATAACCTTCTACACCAATTGTGCGGAGCAAATCCGTACAGTTAGAGCAGAGGTGTTTTGTTCTGTATCAGGAAAGGGGATGGAGTATGGTTCGCTTGCGTTACGCTCTGGCGCTGTGTTGCGTGTTACTGATGAGCGTGGGGGTGCTCGCACGTTCGATACCGGCGGCTGCCGCCGGCTCGACGATCGGCTTCGAGACGCCCGCCCTGGTCGATCCGATTCAAACCGCCGGGGAACCGGACATCGGCGTTGATCCCCTTGGTCGCGTCTTCTCCAGTGGCCCCACCGGCACTGGAACCCAGCGCAGCGTGTGGTTCGGCTCCGTGGACGGCGGTCATACCTTCCGCGATATCTCTCCCGGCCCCCCTCCCAGCCCCTTGGTGGGCATCGTCGACCCACCGGGCGGGGGCGACACGGATATCGCCTTCGACCGTCAGGCCAACCAGTACTTTACCGATCTATACGGGCTGGTCTGCCTGCGCAGCGCCAATACCCGTGATGGCGGGGCGACGGTCAATCAGAGCGTCTATCCCTCCGGCTGCTCCGGCATTCCCGGCGCCGATCGGCAGTGACTGGCGGTGTACGATCCGCCTGGCGCCACCACCTCGCCCTACACCGGGCCTCGGCCGCTGATCTATCAGGAATACAACAACCTGACCTGTGGCGCCCAGTGGGTGAAGAGCAACGCCACCAGCGATCCGTCGCCTGGACCCGGTCTGAACTACGTCAACGGCGAGACCGGGGGGCCCGGCCAGGTGACCATGTACTGTCCGTTCGGCGCTGATGGCTACCCTTCTATCGATCAGGTTACCGGCAATGTGTTCCAGGCTGAATACGGGAATACCAACAATGGCGTATCGTCGATTCTGCTGAACATTGGTACCCCCGATGCCATCGGCACCTTGACCTTCCTCGATGCGCCGACCGCGACCATGACCACCGGCGATCCGAGCAAGCTCATCACCGTGGCCACCGGCGTGCCCGATGATTCCGGCGAGGCGGCAAACTTCGTGGTGTCTTCCATGGATGCGGCTCGGAATCTCTATGTGGCCTGGGTCGGTCGAAGCGCTACCCCCTCGAAGCGGCAGGTCTGGGTCAGCGTGGCCAGCGCGGCCAGCGGCTGGCGAACCTTCAGCACGCCGGTGCAGGTCAGTTCTGCGCCGTCGGCGGTCAATGTGTTCCCCTGGATCCAGGGCGGCGGCATGGGCCGGGCCGATGTGGTCTGGTATGGCACCACCTCGAACGTGGATCCCAGCTCTCAGAGCGGTCAGGCCTGGAATGTCTACCTGTCTCAGGTGGTCTTTCCCACCGATGGGGTAGGCGGCGTGACCGGTGCGGCCCCGAGCGTGACGCAGGTTCAGGTGACGCCGCATCCCATGCACTACAACGATATCTGCCTGGCCGGCAGCGCCTGCATCGCCCAGCAGGGGAACCGCAACCTGGCCGACTTCTTTCAGGTGAAGATGGATCTCTCGGGCGCGGCGGAGATCGTCTACGACGATACCTCAAACGGCCTCACCGAGCCAGGGTTTACGCCGGCCAATATGCAGCAGGTCGATCATGCTGGAGCGCCGGTGATCACCGTGGCGCGTCAATCCTCCGGTCCCGGCCTACTCGGCGCCATGGTGAGCGGCCCATCCAACGCGCCGGTCAGCAGGCTCAGCGATCCATCGGGCGATGCGCTCTATCCGGTGATCAAGGGGACCAATGTGCCCGGCATGGACATCCTGGGCAGCTCGATGAGCCTCTCCGGCGGCACGCTGACCGTCACCACCAGGGTGGTCGATCTGTCTAATCCCGCCGGCACCGCGGCGCAGCTCACCACTCAGGGCGCTGCCGGCAGCAATTTCCTGCAATACATCACGCGCTGGCAGATGGGCAATACCATCTACTACGCCGGGATGGAGAACACGGCGGCGAATCAGCCGATGTACTACGCCGGGGCGGCGCAGAGCATCGACCTGTGTTCGGTCTCGGCCTGCTTCCCCCATGTGGTTACCTATCCGGAAGCCGGCATGAAGGCGGCAAGCGAGACCGGCAGTGTCTCCTGTCCGACCGTCCCATCGGTCACCACTCCCTGCACCCTGACCATCAGTGTGAAGTCCGCCGACGTGGGCAGTCCCTCGACCAGTAGCCTGCTGGAAGAGGTGGGCAGCTATGCCTTTGTAGACAGCGAGGCTCAGTCGGCTCTCACCAACGCTCAGGCACAGAATGACATGGGCCTGCCGCTGCAGATCGACGGCGCCTGCTGCTACAACTTCAACGCGTCAGCGCCTACAGTCGCCCGGGTGGCCCGCTTCACCGCCCGCCACGCCGGCCGTGCCCTCATCTTCCGCTGGCGGATAGCCGTGTCGAGCGGCGTCACCGGGTTCAATCTCTACGCCGGTCGCCACCGCCTAAATGCCCGGATCATCCCGACGCATCAGGGCGTCGCCTACCGCTACCAGGTGCACTGGCGTGGCTCAGCCCCGTTAGGGCCGTTCCGCCTTCACGTCCTCTACCGAGATGGTCATCAAACGGTGGTTCCCGCCAGGTAGATGCTGCCCGAAGCCTGCTCGCCGAGAGGCGAGCAGGCTCTCTCTAAACGCAACTGAAAGTAGGCGTACTCGAACACGCGCCCTCTCCCCAACCCCCTCCCCTCTAGGGGTTCATGAGCGGACAGTTTTGAGGCTACGGATGGGATTTAACCGTCACACTGTCTGCCCACGCATGCGTGGATATGAGGGGGCAGTGACGTGCAGACCGGTCTTGGCGAAACCGTCCACCTATGATCCATCAAGCGCGGGTGCTTCGCCGCATGAAGCACCCGCGCCGATCTATGGCTGGTCGAGACGACCACCACTATCCAGCTACCAAAAAGCTGTTAGTGGTTGGCTGGCTTCACCGTTACGCGGTAGCGCCAATGCTGGCCGTTACGGCCGACGACCTCAAGCTGAATCGAGCGGTAGGTACCGGGGACGCGGACGACATAGGTATGACGTAAGCCGCGAGCCGGGATCATCGTGCGGTTGAGCGGCCTGGCGTGGCCGGCGCCGAAGAGATTGAAGCCCAGTATGCTCATGGCGGGAGTTCGCCAGCGGACCACCGTCGTGTTGCCTGCCCGGTGCGCCTTGATCCAGGTCAGACGTGACGCCGTTGGTCCTCCTGCGCCTCCAGCGGTCAGGGTGAACTGATCGCTGTAGGTAGAGGTGGACGTGGTACCGATGAAGTGCGCGCTGATGCTGGTGGGCGAAACGACGTACTTCATGAAGCCGTATCGTTGCTGGTATCCAGTGCCCATCCAGGTGGCGAAGTAGGCATTATCGCCGCGCCAGGTATAAATCTGTCCATCCTGAGCGATATCGGACGTTCCTCCCAGGCCATCGACCACAAAAACCGTCCCGGCGCCCTTTACATAGCTCCCGGTGGATCCGTCGTTGACCACACAGTTCAAGTTCGCGGAGCCGACTTTGGTGGTGGTGGAATTGTACGAGTCGGAGGGTACATTTGGGCAGGTGGTGCTGTTGATCGCCAACTGCTTGCTGCGGAAGTAGGCATGATCGTGGCCTTGAAGCACCAAGTCCACCTTCTTGCGGATCAGTAGGTTGCTGATGTCCTCACCGATCTGGCAGCTACTCACGCCGGTGGTGAGGCAAACTTCATGCATACCCACAATCACCCAGGGGATGCCGGCGGCCCGACCAGCGTCAATGGTGCTGGAAACCCAGTTGTATTTCGCCGTGCCGACCGAATAATCCTGGAAACCTCCGGTCGTAAAATTGAGAGCGGGATCGATCATGATGAACCGGACCAACGGCTTGGCGGCTGGGTAGTCGTAGTAGTCCTGCTTGGCGTAGGTGCCCTGTACGGTGCCGAAGCGATCGGGCAGACAGGGTGTGAAGTTGTCGATCAAGCCGCTGTAGGTTGATCCGTCGCTCTCGTGGTTGCCCGACAGCAGCTCGAAAGGATACGTGCTACCGAAGAAGCTGTGAATGTACGTGCACCAATCGGCCTCGGACTTCTCGCCGTAGCTGAAATCCCCCAGGGCCTGCACAAAGGTGAGATTGGATTGTGCCATGACACCGAGCGTAGCCGTCGTATTGCTGTTGGCTCCGAAGTCTCCCACCGCCCCGAAGGAAAAGTCACCGGGCGGAAGGGGCGTGGTCGTTGAGGTGGGTGAAGCAGTCACGGTTGGCGTCGCGGTGAGGACCGGCGTCAACGTTGCGGTTGGCATCGGTGTTCCTGTGGCAGTTTGAGTCCCGGTAAGCGTTGCGGTGGCAGTGGCTGTCAGGGTCGCAGTTTGAGTCCCGGTCAGCGTTGCGGTGGGCGTTGCTGTCAGCGTTGCGGTGGGCGTGTCCGTCAGCGTTGCGGTGGGCGTTGTTGTCAGCGTTGCGGTTGAACCTTGGCGGTCAGGCAGCGACGTGCTCGAGCTGGAAGCGCCGCTTGTCTGCCAGGGGAGCGGTGTGTTGGTGACGTCCTGCGGGAGGGCGCCGGCCGGCAAAGCACGTGTTGGGCTGGAAGGCCCCGCCGACGCTCCGCTGGAACCAACAGAGAGCAGCAACGCTATGCAGGCCACCAGCAAAACAACATATTTCTTGGTCACAGATTTCCTCTTTCCATGGAACTCACAGAATACTTTCTGGAGGGTCGAAGATAGTGTACCCCAAAATTGACGCTTTGTATAGGGGGCAAATGGGGGTTTCCCACTGAAGACAGAAACGCCCGGCGCCGCGTGCAGTACGCGGCGCCGGGCGAGGAGTGGAGAATGCGGAGTGGCTTAGCCGATCATGCCGGCGAGGACTTCCACGCCCTTGCCGGGATGCTTGGCGGCCGGCGATCCCTCGGCATACACGTATAAGTCCTGGATCTTGCTCATCATGACCACGCCAACGGTGCCCGCCATGGCGCCATGGGTGGTGAGGGCGCCGACCCGATCGGTCATGGCGCCATCCGAGGCGAAGAGGACGTAGACGCGCTTGCCGAACGTGCCCGCCCTGGGCAGGTTGTCGGTGGTGAGCGTCACCTTGATATCGTGCCCCGAGATTTGCTTCAGCTTGGCGCTGGCCATTACGTGCATAAAGGAAGCCCTCCCTTTGTACGGCGTGACCACGTGCAAGACTGCGTGATTGCGGGAGGCAGCGGGGGCAGCGTGGGCGGCGCCGAGGGGTATGACAGCGGCGAGGGCGGCGAGGGCGAGCGTGCGGTTCAATCGGTTCATTGGGTTCTCCTCAGTGGATGGGGTTGTATCGTCTTCCCTTTCCATTCTGCCGAGCCGACCTTACCGCTGCGGGACGTATATTACGGAAGCATTACTGATGAATTACGGAGTGCGAGATGACGCTCGGGGTTTGGTACGCGATCCTGTACGGGGCGCATGGAGGCTGCGTGTCACCGTAGCACTGCTGCTACCTGATCAGTCGTCCTTCCGCGGTTACAGGCGCCCGTGTTCGTCGTCTAACCCCACAGTTCGCTTCAGTTGAGGGGCAAGACGGCGCATGAGTGCTCCGCTATACGCGCCAAGTAAGGCGGGAATGAATGGTGCTGGTAGGGGTAGATCGACATCTCGCCGGGAGAGGGAGTCCGCGGGTATACCGTGTCCGATTAGCATCGCCAGGGGGACTCCCAGCCCGACGATCAACGCCCAACGCCAGGCGCCAGTAGGACGCGCCGTTCCGCATACAAAGCACGCGGCGACCAGTAGTAGGATTACCAGACGATCAGCATCGACCCGAAGATGGATATATCCGGTGAATCCGGATATCAACACCGCGCCAAGATACAGGTAGCGCTGCAGCGGGTCATCATGTGCACGCAGTACCATGATTCGCTCCGCGCCCGCGGAATAGACGAGATCGCCAAGCGTACGGAGCCATAGTTGGACGACCTGACGTGCGGTGGCCTGCTGTGCCGCGTGGCGGCAAGCAGTGTGAAACACCTGCACCATCTGCCGGTCATACTCACGACGAAATGACGGGGGATAGGCGATCAACAGCCTTCCATAGATTCGGGGCGATACCAAGAGAAACCATCTGGCAACAATCGAGCCGTTCATTCTGTTCGTATGGGCACGGTGCGTCCTTCCCCCTGCAACAGCCGTCTGGTTCGAGCGATCCTCACCACCTGTTCGAGACGCTGTGCTTCGTGCCGGGCTGCTTGCTGGCCCCGCTCGGTAATTCGATAATACCTGCGCCGCTCGTCGTCGAGCACCGGATCCGGCCGTTCCTCGGACTCCGCAATCAAGCCGGCGGAAACAAGCTGCTTGATCGACCGGTAGAGCGTACCCGGTCCCAGGCGCATTCCTCCATCCGTCTGTGCGGCAACCTCCTGCATGATGCCGTAACCATGGCACTCGTGCGCGGTGAGCACGAGCAAGATGTGAAACATGGCTGGGGTGAACTGTGAAAAGGGATCATCGGGTTGGGATTTACGCATCACGAATGTCTTCCTCACTCCCTGGTCGGTATAACCACTATGGATATAATAGCGGGAATCACCGATCCACGTAAGCAGTACGGAGATCTCGCCATGCCTCCATCGCCCGCGCCCCGACGTACTCGCACCGAACAGCAGAGACGACACGATCGTCAGGCTGGCCGTGTGCCTCTGGCCCCGCAGACAGCGCGCTCCGATCGCGCTATCCCTGCGTTTGCTATCCTGCCACTTCGGTTGTTTCTGGGCATCACATTCGTGTATGCGGCTATCCAGAAGATCAACGATCCGGGATTTTTGCGGACCGGATCGCCCACCTATATCGGAGCCCAGATGCTGGCCTTCAGTCGCGGTTCACCGATCAAGGTACTCCTGCATCATCTCATGGAGTATGCCGGCGCCGTTGGCCTCCTCACCGTCCTGACCGAAGGAAGTATCGGACTGCTGATTCTGCTAGGGTTGTTCACTCGGCCGGCTGCACTGGTGGGTTTAGCCCTGAGCTTCGGATTCTTCCTCTCAGCGAGCTGGCAGACCTATCCCTACTTTTTCGGCTCAGATATTGTCTTTGTGGTGTGCTGGCTTACCCTGGCGATCACCGGTCCAGGCGTCTATGCCCTGGATGCCCTGCTGGAAGCGCCGCTGCATCGAGCAGTGATAGCGCGTCGGGCCGGGCCAATACAGGGTCTCCTATTTTCTCTGCTGACGGGATGGCACGACCCGACGCGCCGGCTCGATCCCCTGGTGGATGACGAGCACCTGGTCAGTCCGGAACCGACCGGAGCCGTACCGAGCCGGCGCCTGTTCACGCGAGGCGAAGCGCTGGTTGGGTCGGTCGTCACGCTTGGGCTGATTGTTCTGGGTCTCCACCCTCGGATGACAGCGACGAGTCAGTTGCCGGCGAGTGCGCTGCCGAAGGGGCAACCCAGCGGTGTTTCGCCAACGCCCGCCGCGGGCGCCACGGCGGTCCCGACTGCGAGCAGTAATCCAGCCATTCCAGCGGGCGCCAGGAAGATCGGGAATATCAGTCAGGTGCCGGTGAACGCGGCGGGGGCGGTCACGGATCCAAAGACCGGGGATCCGGCGGTCATTGTTCATACCTCAGGCTCGAACTTCTATGCCTACGATGCGGTCTGCACCCATGCCGGTTGCACGGTGCAGTATGATCCACAGCAGCGCTTGCTGATCTGCCCATGCCATGGCGGCGCCTTCGACCCAGCACATGGCGCCCAGGTGGTGGCCGGCCCGCCCCCCACGCCACTGGCCCCAATCGACATGAAGATCGACTCGGCCGGCGATATTTATATCGTGTGATCGCCCCCCTCCCCCCGACGGCCCCCCGGCCCCCTCGCGGGGGGGCCGTCGGGGGGAGGTCTTGAGAGAGGCTGTTTCTCGTGGTAGCTCCGGTGTCAGTAGGCGGAGTGTATTTTTCTGAGACACTGTCTGCCGTCGTAGCTCCCCTCCCCCCCGCGAGGGGGCTGACTTCATGACAGTTTTAGGGGAGCCCGCGGCTCGGGCCGAAAGCGAAGGGAGCAGTGGATGGGACAGTCCAGGGCGAGCAGGCGAGTGAGATAGTGCAGGCTGAGTTGGAAGTAGCTGTAGCA
>JAABUJ010001795.1_pt1 | contig 29341 bp, 26 predicted proteins | sample 5559131 | NCBI WGS metagenome assembly JAABUJ01 (sample SAMN10711875, study PRJNA513366) | rock metagenome | isolation source: Antarctica rocks | place: Antarctica: Victoria Land, Mt New Zealand nord | collected 2016-01-07
AATTCACGGAACGTGCGTTTACTATGTGGAATATTCAAAATCGCCCACTTTTACCAGCTGTGACGGACCAAAAGGACTCGGCAGAGCAGCCTGAGATGTGCTGCATGGAAGGGGGGGGTATTGTCAGGATCACAGGTGGGTAAGTTGGAAGGACTTAGACAAATTGCCATGAAGGTTTCCTTACTGTTAACATGTTGCTTCATTTCACTTATCTTGCGCTTCATTTCGCTTCGCACCCTCGCTAACACTTAGCGTGAGGAACGCACCAATGCACCTTCACTTACCCAGCCCTGCTGGCATATAAATAGAAGGTCATATCCTCACAATGTTGAGTTCTTTCCTTAGCCTTAGTCTTTGGTTTTTAGGTAGTCACCTGTTGACTTAGAAATCAAGACCTTTTCACAAACCTCTTATTTCTTCAGACTTCACAGACATCATCAATATGCAGAATGCTGAAAGTTATCTTGAATTTATATTTAAAATGAAATGTACATATACAACACATTTAAACTTAAGTCACAACAAGTCTCAGAGATTTAATGATGTTAATAGACTTTATATGAAGCTTTAAGCTCAAGAATCTATAAAAATTCTATGTAATAGTGATGTTGTCATAAATTTTGTACTGCTGCTCAGTCTGATACAGCTTAGACAGTAAGCACAGAACAATTATACAACAGAAATGAATTTTTTAGAAACTGATAATTATACAATAATAAGCAGAAGTCATTATAGTGAGAATCTTCTGCATAACAGCAAACTCAGCACTGAATATAGAACTCTTTCTTTTTTTAATGAAACAGCAGCTAAAAAAGACACTGAGAAAGTTTATACTTTATATTGTTACTGTATTAATTTACATCTTAATGAAGAAAATCAGACCTAACTTTACAAAGAAGCTTTACTGAAAGAGCTCACTAAAATGTTTATAGCTTTGCTATAAGATGCAGATACAACTCTCATTAGAAGTTAATTTAAAATTTAGAACACTTTACATTATATTATTATGATAAAATAGCTTAACTATTCACATAAACAACAATGCAGATGAAGCTGTCTGCAAACACAATATCAATAAACTTTGTTGAGACTAAGAGATATTAAATATTTATATAAATGACAGTGACATCAAGAATCAGATAAATGCAATAGTAGTGATACTGAAAAGAGATCTGAGATGCATGATGTATATAGATATAGATAAGACATTCATAGTGTATATAATGAAGCTACAAAATCTAATCATGACAATGAACATAGTAAGTACAGTGAAAATGATGAAATTAGAGCTTTAAGTAATGAATATATATATAGATAATTAAGTAGCAATTTGATCAGCTATTAAACTGAGAACACAGTTAGGTCAGTATTTATTGCAGTGTATAATGAAGAAAATAAATAATTTATAAAGTTAAAAGATTCAGATATGAATCTGATGAATATTGATATATATAAAGATATCAGAAAATGAAGAGATAAATAAAATGATTAAGACAGCAGCTTAGATCAGAGATTTATACACTGAGAAAGAATAGATTATAGAGATTTGACATTTAATTATTATTTGTAAAATAAGATTTTGTCAGCAGATAGCAGAAGAATGAATCAATAACTGAAAAAATAAAATAGTAAGATGAATTACATTCAGCATGAAGCAACAGTCAGATAGAAAAGTGTTAAATAAATATACAGAACTTTATTAATTTATAAGCTTTCTGATTACTTAGTTATGCACAGAGAAGATTGACATAACTTATTATCTTTATATTATAAATTAAATAAACTTTTTACAATGTTTATACAATTTAAGTATTTAAACTATTCATTATGTACTGATGAAATGTCTGCAAACCTAAGATCTAAAAAAGAAACTACTGAGATGAGTTAACAATATAAAGAAGATTTTATGAGACTCAGTATTAATTAAAGTGACTATTATACTTATGTTATAAAGCAATCTTCTGAGACAATTTCAGACTGTAAAAAAGACATCAGAAAATTTAACATTTTTAGATGCAGTCTGAAATAGAAAATTCAACAATTACACACTTCAGACTGCAGAAAAGACAATTAATTGTTTATAGAAATGTTTATCTTCTATTGATGATGATGAAAGAAAGGCATTAGTATTAGGTCACAAGAAAAGAAGATTAGTAAGCATTAGAATTAAGAGAAACACAGAAAGCTAAAGGGCTAGAAAGCTACAGAAAGTAAAGTTAGAATTTGTATTAGTTAGCTAGATTATGAAGTGACAGTGATGACAACAGTAAGGTGATAATGAGAGTGAGATCAGTATGCATTAGCTGTTTATAGTTATGCAGTGTATGGCAGCCTAGGCAGCCTTGATCATCTATGAATCAATCAATCAATCAATCAATCATGTCTCACCTGGTTCACTCTCAGCAAACCAAAATAACCCCCCAACACCCTGTCTCCCCAAAACAGAGATATCAACAGATTGGCTCAACCAATTTCCGCAGAACAACTCACACAAGGGTTGTTATCGCATCAATGATTCTTTTACTCACATGAACTCTGTGTAGAGCTACAAGCTACTTTCTTACAGTCAGAAAGAACCCTGACTGATCATGAGGACCTATCTCCTGGACTTACCACGAAGTAGTACCGCTGTCGATCTTTGTTGTTATTCTCTTGCTATAGGTGAGACTTGCAAGATAGGAGATTGATTGTAAAAATACATCCATGCTAGACACTGCTATAGTTGTTCCAGTTCATAACCAGATTCAACATCTTTCGACGAGCTTACCAAGTCCCATAATTCCGCGAATCAGCACAGCACATACCGCCCTTACAGCTTCGATTTCTGAGCCAGAGCCTCCTCCACCAGCCTCACTACGACCTGAGAGCACCCGTACGAGGACTGATACCCATACCCGCCATGGCCGTAGTTGTGCACCGTCCAGACGCCGTCGATCCGTTCCTTCTCCAGTCTCACGCCGTTGAGCCGGATAGGTCGCAAGCCCACGCCGTGCCGGACGATACTCAAATGTTCGATCCCTTTGCCGCCCGTCAAGGCGGGACACAGGTCCACGGCTCTTTTCATGATCCTGTTCGCCAGGTTCGGATCGAACTGAGAGTCCCAGTTCCCTTTCTGGAACGAGCCTCCGAGAATTGTACCACCGCCTGATGTCGACGTTAATAAATTCTGCTAGGGAACGACAGACGCCACGGGAGGGTTCACCTGCAGCGCGTTGCATGATATAGCAGGCCTCGTCCTCCCCGTCGTCCGTGCCGGAGGTGGAGCACATGATGCCCGGCTCGTTACGGACGACTACTATCTGACCTCTCGCCGGGACCATGTTTGGATCCTCAACGCCACCCAGCTTTCCCGCCGACAGGCCGGTACAGTTGACGATCAGATCCGCTTTTTTGGCGGAATGGTGGACGTTAGCTGCTTCGGAGATGTGCTTGAAGATGGCTCGTTTGACGATGACTTTGTTCTTGAGACACTGGGACATGAGCCAGGGCAGGTAGAGCGCGGTGTTGATGCAGACGGAGGTGAAGGCGGTCCCTGAATCCATGCCGGGGGGGAGCTCATCCTTGGGTATCTGGCGGAACTAGCATACCGTATGTTAGTGCAGTCGTCCTAGAAGTCAAGAGGTCATCTGTAGTACATTGGGTACGGTCTCCTTGAACCAAGGATCTGTTGTCAGCAGTTCCGAGAACCACTCCGCGGTAATGGTCTTGGCGTCCTTTTCGCGGTTGTATACCGCGGTATCTGCCAACATTGGCATGCGATATAATCGTTTGGACAGAGAAAACCCATAGCAGACCTTGAAAGTGTACTCCAGATTCCGGATGTTTTGTCGCTAGAGTCTGTAGTTCGGGCCAAGTGTTCTTATCCCACTCGGCAGCATCGGTGCCCTTCTTTGAAACCCTAAGAGGGAGTTAACAACCACGCCGAAGGTACAAAGTCCGTGGACACAAATCTCCGCATCAAGACGTATGGGTTTCGAAGTTTCGCAGGATGTTGATTGAATATGGCCGAGCATACTTACGGCAAGTAATTGGCACCTGCCCAAGGCGAAGCATATTCGATATCGTAGTCCCCAGGCATATGCTTCGCCGCCACCGTGATTTGGTATCTCCCGGTGCGGGACAGCAGCAATGCCGTGGTGAGACCGGCAACACCAGCTCTATGGCGATGTCAGCATCCTGCCGCTTTCAAAGAAATCCGTGCTAACCCAGCAACAACGATATTTGCATCGGCCATGGTGAATTGTTTAAGGAGAGTTCGGCTGACTACGCTCATTATTGCGGTTGCACTACTAAGTTCCGGGCATCAAGAAGGTTAAATTTGGCCTTGAGTTGACACCAAGACAACACAACACAACACTGCTATAGTATAAAAGACAACCAGAATCGAACTCGAGTTGAATTGATCAGTTCGTCGGACAGTGATATTGATGAATCCTGCAAGCTGTACGGTACATGGTAGGTATGTTGATTATGAATCACTCTTGAGTTGAGTTGTCAGTTCAGCCTTGTCCAAAAACCCCCCACATACTGTACATCAACTACTGCAAGAACGCTGCAGAGATCCACATGATTAAAACATGTCGAGAGTCCAGAGCCACAACCTTGAAAGAAGTAAGGATATTCCAATGGCCTGATATCCTCATTTTCTTATCTTAGCTCCCCGGACCGACAGGCATTTTATGCCCTAATTCTTGGATATCAGTGAAGCCAGCTTGTCAATTGAGCTGGGTCGGTATGGTCCGCGATCCAGAATGTCTAACTCATCTTGTCTCCGGCTTCACTAAAGTCGTTCACCAGTCGTCATGATATGGCCTGGACGGACTGTGCCATGGTCACTTGTGAACTCAACAGGCATCTCGAGCTGCCGAAAGTAGCCCCTAGGTTTGGTGTAGGCGTACATCTGGGGGTACAGTTTGGCCAATCGGATATAGCCCCGAACAGACGTCGTGGACGTGCACAAATTGAATGTGTTGTGTTCATATGTCCACTCATCCTCGCATTCATCGGACTCGAATTGGCATGTTGGCGATACAAAAGTGCGCTGTGATGGGCTCAAATCTATACTGACAACCACGGGGTCAGGATGTGCGTCAGCAAATACCATTGTCCAAAGCTACTGCAGCCCAGATGTATGACTCGTTGACAGTGATCGTTTCTGGATGCGAGATACAGCTGTTGTTGTGGAGGAGCGTGAGCATTTAGTGGCCAATGTCGAGTTGGTCGATCTGCTACTCATCATAAGGGCCCAGTACTCATTCTCGTTACCACAGAATTTGTAGTACGTCCGGCTATTTCCTTCACGATGTCGAAAGATGGTAGAGGCGACGGTTAACATATCAGCTATCACACAGGAAGGCAGGGATGTGAGTTTCGCCGTACACGGTGTCGGCCAGAGCAGAGTCTCCATCATTTCCCCGGTCATAGCATACCTTTGTGTCATGCGGATGCTGTGAGATTTGTCCTGGTCAACTGTGGTGCAGACCGATCTCGACATTGTGTGTACAACAGACCGTCACAGCAACGATATCCAGGTCTTCCTGTTGTTCTGCAGCCATGCTAAGCAGAGATATTATCCCGTGAGGTCCTGAATCGAACTCTGAACAGCAATGCTAGATGGACAGAATCGACGACACGGAGGGGGTGCAGGAAAGAATCCCTGAGAACTAAACTCGCGAGTTGCTGGCCCTCGTCTGCGAGCCCATCATCATCTCCCGCGTCTTCTACGAAGACATCAAGCATGGGAGTGGAAGGACGTCTGCCGGCTCCATTGCCGACAGGGCTGCCGTTATCGCGCTTTCACCGATTCCCCGGAAGAGGCACGTTGGGGCTGTGGAGTTCGAGTTTTGCATGGCGTAAAGCGGGCTTCAAGCTCATCATAAGCAGCCGCGATTCCGGCTATGCTCTGCGTTTGGAACCGACTTCCTTAGCTTGATGATCCGTCTCCCTCCAGCTAGACGTAAGCGAAGTGTTGCGGGTTCAACTAGGTCTCTTGGATTTCTGCTGCGTCGACTGGGCTCAATCTGTGATCTAGAATGATTATAGCTCACCATAGTCAATGCTACTGGAAGGCTTCCTGAGAGGCTATTAGTTAGCCCTTGTATACAGGAGAGATAATTCAATAGTTTCAACACGTTCATAGAGGACATGTGTAAGCTTACTAAGGGAAGCCGGTGCGGGATCAAGTACAATCTCACTACCTAATCGCGTTGGTACGATTCTAACTTAGATTTATTTCTAGATCTAACTAAGGTAACTTAAGGGGGGTTAAGATAAGGTTCACTTGTCGAAGAGACTTAGCTCGACTGAGTGTACCCTGGTACATCGTACCTTGAGTCTCCTTCGGGTATTCCGACACTTACCTTACATACGGCTGTCTTTGCTTGCAAAACCCACATTCGCCTTTCTACAGACCAGACACTTTTCCTCACTTCTCCACTGTGATTCCGGAGTTGTTTGGTCTGTCGGCGTTCTTTTGCCCGTCATGAACCGTCCGGGGAATGAGTTTCCATTGCTTGGGGCGTCCGGGTTGTACGCTGCTGATATTAGAGGTGACGGTATGCAAGAAGCCCGCCCCCCTACCTAGGCAGCTGCTTTCAACAACCAAACTACCACAACATCACAACAATATTTTGTTTCATGGTCCCTTGACTAACGATCATTACGATAGGCAACTGCTTGTTCAATGCGCTTTCAGACCAACTATACGGCACTCAATCCCGACACCACGAGATCCGCGCTCGTGTGATCGAATACATGCGGGAGCACGCCGCCCACTATAAACAATACATCACCGTCCACCCCGGCGGCGGCGCCCGACGCAACCCAAAACGGAAGAATACAAACGCTTATTCGACTCCGGCCAACAGTCTCCCACCCACACCAGAAGAGATTCAGAGTGCGTTTGAGAGTCACTTGCAGCAGATGGCCCGAGGAGGTACATATGGCGACAACATGGAGATCAATGCTTTCAGCGCGGCGTTTGGCGTAGATGTGAAGCTGTACCAGAGAGACTTTGCCTACATGGTGTCGGGGAGGAAGGACGATGTCAAGCGGGAGGTTGCACACATTGCGTATCACGTTAGTAGCCCCACCAGTGCCAGAAAGATGAGATCAGGCCAGTATAAACTAACGACAAAACCAGACATGGGAACACTACTCCTCAATACGAAACCTTGACGGCCCCCACACCGGCCCACCCAACGTCGCCCCCAAGATCCCCTCGCCACAAGCCGAGCGCGAACAACAACGCCAACTCGCCGAAGCACCCCACGTCCTCCCCTGGATGGTCAACGCCGTCACGCAATCCCTCCCCTACGTCGCCGACCGCGCCGCCATCCAGCGCATGCTCGAAGAATGCAAAGGCAGCATCGACAACGCCGTCTCGAAGCTGCTCGACGCCGAAGAGCGCGGCAGCGTCTCCTCCGCCCAGACGAGCTCGAGCATCGAGCGCGATCCCGACAGCGACGACGACGACCTCTACGCTCCCAATAAACGACAAACCCACCACCGCCCCCGACCGAGCCGTGATCTCGCTATCCGCCTCAAACTCTCCTCCCCTACCAAACTCAACCAGAGCACTCCCGATACCACGGCCACCACCACCACCGCCGCCGCACCACCACCGCGTCTCAAACCCGGCCCGAAGACCCAGAAGCAGACTCAAATTCAAGCGCAGCCAAAACAGCCCGATCACGGCGGGGCGCCCAAGCCGAAGCGTGCCACGGCGCGAGATCGGAAGGAGACGAAGAAAGCGGCGCAGAAGGCCGCCGCCAAGGAACGGAAGAAGGGCGGTGGCGGCGGCCCCGGCGGTGGAGGGGCGTTAGTGGGCGTGGGCAAGGAGAACGCGCCCGTCGTGAGCGTCGGCATCAAGGTGCTGTATATCTGACGACTGGACGTCACACGACACCATCCCCGTTATCTCTCTCTGGTGTTTGTTGTCCCTTCTCTTTCGGAATCGCTGTTTTTCGTCATGGCATTTAGCGGCTGCGTTTGTGTTTGCGTTCATTTACATGCCCACGTAGCGGGTGGGCTGGCGTGGCGGGGGCATTTCACGGTGTCTCGTATGGTTCTGCATGGCGTGGCATGGCATGGCATGGTGTGGCGTTCGAAGGGCATGGCACGAAGGTACGGGGTTACGACTTTGACGGCTGAGTGTACTTTAGAGACTTCATACTGGGATATGTAGATATGGGTCGTGGTCTGTGGAACGGACCCGACCGGAATCCAACCAGCGGTCTTCGGACCGAGAACTGGATTTTCTCGTTCTGACTTTCGTGGTAGAGGATTAGAGGAGAGGGAAGGAAGAGCGGGTGGTGATTTCATGGCCACGGACCGTACACAGCTCTTCGCGAGAAACGTGCACGAGTTGAATCCGAGCGTGCCTTGTGTGACCTCTACAGGTCTCTTCCCTCCGTGACGATGATGTACAAATACCTAACGAACTTGCTAGCAAAACACCCGGGCAACGGACGAAGAAGCATAACTACTGTTGTGCATGGCGCGACGCGGCCGGATCGTGGAAGGATGTCGAAGTACATACACGACTTTGAGCGGTCATGGTGGACTGTTTTCCGACCGAGCGAGTGGATGGATGGGCGCCTTCACTCCGCTTCGCACGCAGAGTATAGGCACAGACCCTGAGACCATCCTATCTGCTTCTGCTTCTACTTCTACTCCTACAGAAACGCTACTAGACTCTCAACACTCGCGAACTCCGATGATCCGTCTACCGCGCCGGCTGATTGCGCTGAATGAAAGAAGCAGGAGATTTTTCCGAGATGCAGGGCAATGCATGCTCTCCCGTTCGTGGCCTCATCGAGACTTTAATACCCGACAAGTACCTAAGCCTCGAGATCTTGAACGAAGAGCCGGATTGGCTAGGTGCTGACAGATGTAGCTTCGGTATCGTCTGAGCGGTTGAGCGCAGCTGCTTGTTGAGCTGGAATTGTAGTGAGCCGGTGCTCATGTCTGGCGTTGTCGAGATTTCGAGCGTGATATGGTCGAAGTCGGGAGATAAGCGTAGTGCTTCTTCGCCGTGGTCTTCGACTTCGTAGATTCGTAGGTGGATGGAGATTGCTGCGTTCCTGACCAAACTCTAGATAGTGTATGGTTGATCTGTACCTAAGCTACTTATGTGTATCCGCTGCACGCTGTTCGTCTTGCTCTATCTGTGGATGTGGTTTTGCCACGCTGCTCCGAGCAGAGTAGAGGGTTCAGAACCAGATCTTGATCAATTCTTCACTGACCGCACTCGGGGTCAAGACTCCACTTTCCGTGATGAGAGCGGAAATTAGATTCGGGGGAGTGAAATCGACTGCGTCGCGCTTATCCGCTGTCGGGGGTTTATGCCTTTTTTCAGAACCTTGTTGGGTGGACTCGCTGTCGATACTTTCGTCAAAATAAGAGTGTTTTCCGTCAGGTTGTATGAAGGGCGTCTCGCCGGTCCAAGTGCTATCCCGGCTCGAGCTGTCCCTGGAATCTTTCGCCTTTGAGTCTGGAGTAACTTCCTGATGTTCTCGTACGTCCTCATCAACAGCAGTGCTGAACTCGATGACGTTCTGCTCGATCGGCAGGTCATACTGGCTCAGTGGGTATAACCTCACGAACTTGTGGCTTTCCGCAACGACGTAGAACGGTTTCCCGGCCGCTTTAGCTAGGAGGCCAATCTGATAGGTACCGAGGCGGGAGATGATGCCACCGTTTTCGACGACGCCCTCCGCACCCACTATCACCATGTCCACTTTGCCAAGCGAGTAGGCCACCGCCGACTCCGGAATGGTGGCGACGGGGACGTTCTTTGCGCGGAGGTCACGGACGATGGAGTGGCCTTCTGTATCTGCTTCTGATTTCGAGCGTGAGGGATCGGAGTTGGTCGAGGCGGAGCTGAGGACGTAAATGACGCGAAACCGAACACTGCCGGAGCTCGAGTCTGCGGCAGATCTAAGCAGTGCGCCAACGACACGCGAGCCGCCGTTTGTAAGCACCGTCGCGCCGTCGTGCACAAAATGTCGGCCGAACGATGCAATCTTTTGCCGGGATTCCTTGGCCCGTTGGACGAATAGCCGGCCGTTGGAGAGCAGGTGGGAGCGGATACTGCGGAAGTCGCCGGCGGGACCGAGTTGTCCGGGTCGTTGGAGTGTGGTGATGAGATAGCGTTGGAAGAGGTCGGTTCCGGCGGAGAGGGAGATGGGGTTTGGGATGGATCGTTTCAGGTGTGCGGTTGAGGTTGCGAGGAGATCAAGAGTCTCGGAGACGGTGGATGCTTGGGAGCAAGTGAGGAGTAAGACGAGGGCTTCAATTGCGGCGACTGGCATGGTCAAGTCGGGATCGGAGGCTAGAAGTTCTCTGTAGGTCTTCACTATGCTATTGAAGGCTGTCAGTGTCGACTCATTCCAGTGGGGGTTCGCTGGACATACTCAAAAGGCCGTTTGCCATTGTTCTTCAGTGTCTGATCCATGGCCGCCGGTCTCGTCATGTCCTGTGATCACCGGCAGACTACCTGGTAGGTATATGATTGTATGAATTTGGTCTGGTAATATCGGTATTCGATAACGTTTATACCTTACCCCGTGCCTCCGTCGGAGCTAGCCGAGCTAGCACTAGCACTGGAAGGTGCGCGCACTAGTGGAGCTTGTTGAGAGCCGCGTACGTCAGAGAGATCGCATCGCAAGCTGTTGCAGGTGCACCGACGTACACACTACCTTGGGTAGTGACATTGATTTTACTGTGCTCTACTACATACATTATTGGGGAGCTCGCAGATCTTTATATTTGGTTGTTTACAGATGAAAATGTGGGTTTCGAAGCGTGGAGCTAACTGGACCCTGCATGGAATCTAAAATCCTCCACTCTGGCCCTGGTGGAAACCCCATTCTTGTCTGTACTGTTTGATGTGTACAAAAGCATTTCCGGTAATACGTCCGAGAACTATACAGGTCATGAGGTTGAACTGGACAGATTGACGATATTTTTCTCTCTGTGATCGTTACCGGCGAGACCTATCAATTATGCTAGATCAGTTGCAGTGATCATTCAAACCACCATGGCCTCTGTCGATCTGTCAACCGGCCAGCCGCTGCCAAACGATGCGATCCAACGAATTCTATTCGTGGCCCCGTCTGTGCACGTCTACAATATCCCACCTCTGACAAGTAACAAAGGTTACACTGCTTCGACTTGGACCGCCGATAACAACAGACGTCAGATCTTCACTGCGCGTTTACGCATCCTCGAAACCGCTATTCCAACACCGGATGGTGCGGGTGAGACGGTAAAGACAGATGTTTTGCTAGAGGACCCGCGTAGTGGACAACTTTACGCGGCGGCACCATACACGAGCCCCTCGGCCGTGGAACAAGTGCTTGATAGCTCCCGATTCTTTGCCGTCAGGGTTGTGGGTGATAAAGGGATGAAGGCCGTTCTTGGCATCGGCTTTGAAGAGAGAAATGAGGCGTTTGACTTTGGCGTTGCGCTGCAAGAGGTGAGGAAGGTTCAAGGCCTGGATAAAGATGCAGTACCTGCAGGACCAAGGAAAGCGCCTGGGAAGGGCGTAGTAGAAGAGAAAGTTCCGGAGAAACCGGATTTCAGTCTCAAGGAAGGCCAGACTATCACTGTGAACATTGGTGGAAGAGGGAGGAGACAGAGAGAAAGGAATGAAGAATCTTCCCCACCTCCACCCTTTAGTAGCATTGGACCAGCGTCTACTGCATTGCAATCAGCAGTCTCTGCTGGGATGAGGACTGTACCGGTTCTGCCTCCGCCCCCGAACACGCAGGACTTGAAGGCGGAGAACAGACGGAGCAGGCATGGATTGGTCCCGGAGCCTGCATCGGCGACGGATTTAGGGTTTGATGATGGAGAGTTTGGAGAGTTTCAGTAGTGCTAGATTTGTGGCAAGCCTAGCTTATGGCGTCCCTGGAGCCAGTCTCAAGTTATTCACTAACTGAAGCTTTCTTGTCTTCGCACGTATTGTCAACCTCCTAAGTTACGCCAAGTAGTGCCGAGTCCCTGAAGCGCGCAGACCCTGAATAAGTCTGCCAGGGAGCGGCTCGGAGGATATTATACAGGGTAGAGCTACCTTATAGAAGGCTTTACAGCATTTAAGCGCCGCATCCTGTTGTATCTAAAAGCACTAGAAACACGGACTCTTGGACATGTTGCGCATCCTCGGTGCAAGTCCCAAATCCAGACAGTTACCCATCCGCTCTCTCCGCATTTCTGCACCCCACCGTTCTAGAATCATGGGAACATGATCGAGTCGTCTCACAGGCAGGCGCATCGCGCAGACACAGGAAGACCTGCCCAATGAGGTTGGCAAACATGAGAGTTAATCACATTGCTTCCTGTCTCTTCTCCGTACATGTTCATCGAGCGCTCTACTACGGCCGTACTCTCCGAATCTTCAAGCTTGAAGCTTTTATTTGAATCTCCAGTATCTCAGCGCCATTAGAGCCATACCATCCAAGCTTGTCAAGATGTTCAGTGTCATCACGCTTGTGTTTCTGAGATATCTCCTTCTTTTTACAATCGCTGTATCGACGCCGTCTGCAGCTGCGTGCGAGTCCGAGGGTGCCCCCTGGCGAGAGCTATACCCTCGAGATTCCTCGTTGGACTCATGGGTCAATACCGAGAACGTCATTGCAGTCGACAGACTGCTGGCCAATATCGCACCAGGTGGGCAGAATGCTGGGGGCGCCACTCCCGGCACCGTCATAGCCAGTCCGTCCAGGGCTCACCCCAACTACTATTACCAATGTAAAATACTCTCTCCCAACGAGCCAGTGAAGTATATTGCAGCTAAAAATATTCTAGGGATCCGAGACGCTGCAATCACAACGTCATCACTCGTATCCATCTACGCTTCCGATCCCAGCTCACCCCTCGCAAGTCAAATACTCGACATCATGAGCGCGTACACGAGCCTCTCGTACAACATTCAACACACAACCAACCCTTCTGGATCTTTTGGTGACCTATCGGGACTCGGCGAGCCTAAGTTCAACGTGGACGGCACACCTTTCACCGGACCCTGGGGCAGACCGCAGCGGGATGGACTTGCTTTACGTGCGCTCACACTCATGCAATACCTCAATGCTCACAACAACACGCACCCCTCATTATGGACGCCCGCAGATGGCCAGGGCCAGTACAAGAACCTCTACACGGCATCCATGCCACCCAACAGCGTCATCAAAGCCGACCTCGAGTACGTCTCGCACAACTGGCAGTCCCCAGGCTTCGATCTGTGGGAAGAAGTCAACGGCATGCACTTCTTCACCGCCATGGTTCAACTCCGGGCCTTACGCGAGGGAACGATCGTCGCAACCCTATTTGGCGACCCCGCCGCAGCAGCCTTCTACCAGCAACAAGCCGACGCCCTATCCTCATTCATCGCCGGTTTCTGGGACAACAGCAAAGGCCACCTGATCGAAACCATGAACAGTCCCCGCTCCGGCCTCGACTGCGGCATCCTGCTCGGCGCCCTGCACGGGACCGGAACCGACTACACCCCCAACGAAGGCGTCTACCCCCCCTGGTCCGACGAGGTACTCGTCACTCTCCTCGCCTTCGTCACGGACCAGCGCGCCCGCTTCCCCATCAACAGCGCCGCCGCACGCTCCAGCGACCCTCTCGCCGGCGTCGGCGTCGGCCGCTACCCCGAGGACGTCTATGACGGCGACGGCACCAGCACTGGCAACCCCTGGTTCCTCTGCACCGCCAGCGTATCCGAAGTCCTCTACCGCACCGCAGCGCATGCCGAGCAGCGCGCCGCGTTCGCCGTCACGCAGCGTAACCTGCCCTTCTGGCAGGCCGTGCTGCCGGGTACCTTTTCCGGAGCGAGGACCGTGCCGTCGTCGGACGCGGCCTTTCACCCCGCCGTGCAGCGGCTGAAGGACGTCGGCGATGGTTTCCTCGGCGTCGTGCGGGCGCATGCGACGGCGCAGGGGGATCTGAGCGAGGAGTTCGATGGCGTGACGGGGTTTGAGAGGGGGGCGGCGAATCTGACGTGGAGTTATGGCGCTTTTGTGGATGCTGTGAGGGGGAGGGGGGAGTTGCCTGCTGTGTCGTAGAGTTGGGGGTGAGTTTGTGGTCTATAGCGTATCTATGCAGTATATATGCATGGTATATCATGGAAAGAACACTGTTCTCCCTATATCGTCTCTCACAGCATCGTATTTGCCACTGTTGAGGATCTTAAAGAGACCCGTTCCCGGTCCCCACAATCCTCCCGTTTTTTCAACTACCTTTGGATCTAAACATCCCTCTCCCTTCCACGAACCGCATGTATATGAAATCCAAACCGAATGCTACACAACTCGGAGTCTTCCGCGCAGCACCTAAACGGAAAATTACCTCAAAATGTGCAAACAACACCGCGCTTCGTCAAAGTAGCCAAGAACTCCCCTCGCAACTCTGGCGCCATCGCCATGCAAATCAATACCCCGTAACTCGGGCCATCATCACGTCTGCAGTCCTGAACCGAATGCGTTTCTCATCTCATTTCGAGCCTCTCCGCTCCGGTTTCGGAGTTCTTCAGAGCTAGGAAGACGACACAAACTGCGGCTTGCTCTCACCGCCGCGTGGATCGAGAATTCGAGACTATTGCTTTTCGCAATGGAGAGATTGCACGCAATTTTTGGAGCGGAGGGGAGGTATGAAACGGGCGGATTGACTGAATCCATATAATACACATAGAGAGAGAGGGCGAGAGAGAGAGAAATTGGGAGAGCTAGAAGAGGATCTCTTCCATGCAAAGGGTGTGTAAAAATGAGGCCGAGCGGCCAGAACGAGGAGGTGTCGCAGATATTTCGTCGCGGACCTCAATGGCGCCTAGATCTAGCACGGACAGCCAAAGTCCGACGATCCTACGAACGATAAATAATCTCAAGCCCTATCCTACTATCAAGTCAAAACATATCAAAAATCAAAATCAATTGATAGCATGGACGAGGTTCGAACTCGTGCGGGCATCGCCCAAGTGATCTCGTTCTCCGAGGTACACGGAACTTAAGTCACTCGCCTTAACCACTCGGCCACCATGCTAAAGGGATGACAAATTTGTCTTATTTTAGTACATGTTACCTCTCTCCTATCGGAACCCATTGGCAAAGTTATGGTGCGATTTCGTGCAGGTTACTAGATACCTATGGGCATGACGAGTGGTTCTTGTTGAGGTTAATATGGTATTTCCAGCTAAGGTACATTCTTGTGAAATTGCAAAGGGTTTCCACACGAGCACCCCTCGCATTGCCTACCCTACCCACCCTACCCTCACAACCCATAGCAAAGACACTGAGATTGAAGCTCCACATGAACGAGACCCTCTCCCAGCCCACCACCCGCTCGCCACCCAGACCCCCTCACTCGCCAGCCCATCGTAGTCGTCTCGTTTCTTCGGAGACATTCCACTCTGGCCTGGCCACGTCCGTCCACCGTAATCAGCACCAGCCATCGCGTCCCCGTCACCATCTCCGAGACCCCCCCAACAGCGGTGCGTGCGCGCGTCGACCTCCCACCGAAAGCGACCCACCAAGCAATCTTCTGTCATCGTGCGCGTGAACTGGCCCTCCGGCTGTAGGAACCGACACCGGCGCGTGTCGAGTTAGGCGTTGGATTGGTTGCTCGGCCAGGTCTGGCGAGATCTCAACAAGGGTGAGATGCGAGGGGTTTGGGTAGGCTGAGAGGGAGGGAGGGAGAGGTTGGGATGGAGGGGGAGGGAGTGATTATATAGAGGAATGGCTTGGAAGGGAGAGGAGGGTCGTATTGGATGGGTGGCTTTCGAACGGGGGAGGTGGAGAGGAATATCAGGCGTGGAGTGAGAGGAGGAGGGCTGGTAGGGTAGCTAGACGTGTTCAGTAAGGATGGTAGAGACTAGCACCTGTCTTGTCCTGGAAGGCAAGGGCATGGATGGATAGGAGGTAAGAGGGAAGTTTGGTAGTCCGAAAGGCGCGAGTGTCCGGTGAGATGGAACCTGTAGCTATGCTCCAGGTAGCTATGTCGAGGCACAGATGTAGAAGCAGAACTGACGTCTGACGACATACCACTGACGACACTGGTAGACAACATGGCGTAAGATATGAAATAAGAGGTCAAGGTCATTACTTATATGTCAGCAAGGAAAGGGAAACACGAGACGGATACAGGAGACCATGACGTCCGAGACCGTAGCGTGACCTCGACGGTCGGAGTCTTCCTCAAATTGCCGGTAGAAATGTGTTCAAACGTTTGTCCCGTCGCAGGTAGAGCACATGGCTGCATTTAGCTGTGGTATGAGTAAAAGAGCAAGAACAAGAAAACAGATACTGTGCAATCAACTAAAGAAAGAGAAGCGCTTCATAGACGACGTGGAGAGAGTGTGGCAGCGCTTAATGGCTCGTAGAAGAAAATGGGAAGTGGTGTGTTTCGTGACCATGTAGTTCATTCAATATCGTTTCGCAGTGCCTGAACACTCGCACCCAACCGGAATTGGTGGTTGGTACGTCTTGAGTATCAGGCAGCCGCCGCTTCTTCGAGTGAGATTTTGAGCTTTCCGATCTTCTGCTCAAGACTCTGAATAATCGCCGGATCGGGTGCAGGCGTCACTTTCTTCGGCCTATTGTACCTATTAGCAAGTACGCTTTGTAACAGAACAGTGTCAGCGTACGGAAACCTGGTGCAATCGTCGCAGCGCTCATGATTGCATTTCTCGCACGTTTTGGACTTTTCTTTGAAAAAGGTCGAACACGAGTGACAGGTCCATTTCACTCGGGTCCGCGTCCTGCGGTACTGCCTTTGCAATGGCGGGTACAGTTCAGGCGGTGGCTCCGCATCGCCGGGGTATCCATCGGGGTATTTGTGGAGTTTCGCCGGATCTCGAGGGCACATTTTACAGCGTACGTGTTGACAGCTGGCACAGGTCTTGTCGCCCCTGGCAAAGTCACACTCGCAGAGATGACAGGTCCTCCGCACTGTCTGTCTGGGTTTTCTGCGCACGAGTTCTTTGCCGTTCCTTAAGATAGTAAGTGGTTGCGGCTTGGTTTTCATCTTCGCTTTGGTCTGTTCCACACCCTCGGTTTTTCCGCCAGCTTCATCCATTCCGCTGGTAGCAATGTTCGTCTCCTTGGATTGGATGTCCTTCTTCTTTTTGAGCGGATAACGTGGACACTTCTTGCAGCGTGTGTGGTTACAACTCGAGCACACCTTGTCAGAACCGAACGTTGTCTGACAACGATGACAATGGCGACGGACTCTCATTCTGGTAGGTTTCTCAACCCTTTCGAACGGCCGCGAGACTGGAGACTGCCATTCGTGAGGTTCGAGCTTGAGACCGTACTTTTCAAATAGCGCTCGAGCCTTGTCCTGCTGTGTGGAGCCAGACTCGGCAGCGCCGTTCTTCAATTCGTCAACTCCAAGTCCAGCAGCAGCACCCGTTCCAGTGCCCTTTGCTTTAGGACCCTTGGGTTTCTTGACCGGATAACGTGGACAGGTCTTGCAACGCGGATGACCGCAGTTCGAGCATGCCTTGTCACGGCCGAAGAGCGTGTGGCAACGGTGACAGGTGCGGCGTACCCTCATCCTGATCGGCTTTTCGATCCTGTCGCCGGACGGTACACCGGGATAATGCCAGTCGCTCGGCTCGAATTTCATACCATACTTCTCAAACAACGCACGAGCCTTCTCTTGCTGTGTGGCATGCCGCGACCCGGCCATGGCCCTATTGGTAGAAGGGTTCATTTCTCGGATGGATTGCTGAATTGCGGCGTGTACAGAAGATGTTGCTGGATTTGGAGTAATCTCAGATGTCATATACGCAGGGTCCACGGCGATGGGTTCAGTAACTGCGGAATTTGTCTTCACAGATGCGCTTGCTATTGGATCAGTACTGTAAAAGTTAGTCGAACAATACGAAGAGTCATGGTCAGAATGAGACGAGTGAATGAAGTCTCACCCTCCAGGCGCAATTTCTGGACCGGTTACCGCAGGATCTTTGATGCTGGACTCAACCCTGATATCGGCCCCGCCAGAGCTAGATCCTTCAAAAGAAGACCCTCTTCTAAGCACCGTCTTTACTTTCTTCACGACTTTGGTGAAACCTTGCTTATTTGCGGCCTTGTCTGAACCTTCCGGTACGGACGAGCTCATCTCGGGGTGGTCCAATGTCGACGCTGAATCGAACAACTTATCAACATCCGGCGCTCGTTGAATCGAACGGGCCGAGTGAAACTGTGCGATATAGTAGTTAGGAATCGTTTGGGCTCATCGATCGGCGAGGCAATGTGGAATAGTACTATAGTTCAATAGATGCGAATACCGAAACAGAGATTCGATATGGTTAAGAGGTTATGTTGACCTTTGTTGTTGGGTTTTGCCGCAGAATATGTCGGATTCCAGTGGATGAGTTCGATATCGAATTGACCTATCATACGGTTCAAGACACGCTTCCCACGTTGCTGGAACGGCGTCCACGTTTCTCTGGGCCACACGATATAGCTGACCGTAATCAGTGTCGACTTCTGAAGCAGATCAGGTGAGGCGGGAAAGCTGATCGATCAGTCAGCCTCAGACATTCGAGACGCTGCTGGCAAGAGTCTCTCTCGTACAGTATCCACGAACAGAACTGTGTGAGACCTCACAGCCTTTCGAGCCTGCTCTTAACAAGTCGAAGCAACAGTCGTCCGAAGCGCCACCATCAGATTACGCTCATCTATCGACCTCTGAAACTAATCTTGTACGGAGTACATGTTTGAAGAGTAAAGAGGAGAGTGAGTCTAGCAGGTACGGGCCGTCGAGGGAAGGAAGAACATCGCTTGCACCCGCACTCATGGGTTGGGGGGCAGGCAGGCGCGATTGAGACAAGGGAACAGGGACCTGCTGGGGTGGGGATTGAATGTGCAGGGCCGGCCAGGCTCGGTTGGAATTCCTTTTGAGTTAAGTTAGTTGGACGAATCAGAGCGAATGCATTTGCCGGGAGAAGCAGATCTGTAGGGAAGTACTTTCGTAGTGTACTCCGTGCTGCGCGTGTGTGGGTGTGCTTCTGCTTGATGGTGCAGCGTTTGCTGAAAGAGGGATGGTCTTCACGGTGTCCAAGGCAGCCAAGCAAAAGCAACTGGCAGACAGACTCGACCGCGGACCAGAGTGAGAGGGTACGCTAAAGGGAGGCATACTATACTGTACTATACTGTATCGAACCATGGTCAACTCTCTGACCGAAGAACTGCGAGAAAGCGCTGCAAGCTTGAAAGGTTGAGCAACCTATCGAGTCGCACGAAGAGCAACGCCACCTGCAGGTGTGGGGTGTTGGTGTGGATAGCGCGGGTGTGGAGCTGGGGACTATTGGAGTCGATCCCGGCACGGTTTTGTCTAAATGCATGAACTGGAAATCCCAGACGAAGGAGATTTGGTAACCTACACTACAGGACCGTACAGTGCAGATTTGTGGGACCATCATGACTCGGCCAAAGTATCTAGAGACCGGGAAGGGCAGTTTTGCCGACTCTTGCAGCTCGAAATGCAAACTGCAGCGCTTGGTCTTGCTGCTAAGGTACTGTATAAAGTTCTGTAACTAAGGTACTATGGTTAGGCGTCCCCGATCTTCCAGTAAGTCTGTGTCAGTGGTGTTGGTCGGTAAGTCAGGTCAGGTCAGCGCTGGGGGTAGACCCAACCGGCCTGTACTTGTATTTGTACGAGTAGGAAGCGCTGGCGAAAGTACCTGGTAGTTTGCATATGAATATTTGTAATATGTAAATTGATTTAAAAATATATAACAATATATACGGAGCTCCGTAGTAGCTTTGTATATATATAACGGCAGCAAGTCGAACGTTGGAACGTTCCTAGTGTCATTTGGGGGGTGGCAATTGTCATCTGTGGATGTTGGATAAGCGTTTTCATGGAGGTCGATACGAGTACTTGACGAGGAGATGATGCCGAAGACGAAGAGAAATATGAAGATGAAGATGAAGATGAAGATGAGGATCAAATATGACTGCGTATAGATGTTAAGCCCTAACCCTTATTCGCATTGATCGATTGTCAGAGCGTCCCGAACTCTCAATATCAAGCCCTCGGAAGTTTGATCCATTTGGTGCAAATCGAACCTGGTACATTTTAAGTGGGTGACTAAGCACTTCATAATATATCCGGCAGATCAACATCCGAGCTTTGAAGTCAGTTCTCTTGCGACACGACGCCTGTCATTCATGCCTGCACGAAGTAACGTTATGCAGGCCAGGTCAGGCTGGGACATCTTTTGGGATCCCGAGGCCGGAATGATGGGGATGAGCTTATGTAACGCATTCATTTTGTTGGTCCGAGCCCTGGTCCCCAGACATGCCCCAGATAGGGTTCTGCCTTGCTGTTTAGGGCTCCGCTACCACAGAAGCCCCCAATTTACATCGGTAAGTTCCCAGGCCTGTCAAATCGCGGCAGTTCCCGTACAGCCAATATCCAATATCCAAACCCTGATCTGAGATCCCCCTCCCCACAACCGCCATCAAGACGAACCATCTTTCCTACTACAGTACAGTACGTGTACTCCGCTCAGCAAACTAAATTTTTCTAGGAGCAAGGAGCTACTTTAGACTGCCGCGTAACCAACCGTCTATCCTTCATTTTGCATCCTTGAAAGTCTAATCAGCAACTCCGGGGTTGCCGACGGATCCTCATCGGCAAGAGAGAGATCAACGTAAGTGACAGCACCCTGATCAAGTTTACACCCTCGATGTCTGATGCAAACACCAATCTGTCCTCCCTTCAAGGCTGGACATTTTCGAGAGTTGCGCTTGCGAGTGATGGGATGTGATCGTTTCGATGAATCAGCATCTATCGAACTTCCACCATAGGGACCAAGCGTCAAGATTTATTTATATATTCTTTTCACCTGGGGTTGTTGAATCCAGCGAGTTCCACGCTCCGCTTGGATGGTCATTCTTGTTCAGAAATAGAATAGAAACCTGCTTCAGCTAGCATAAGCACGGCTGTGACTACCCCGTCTGCCGACACGATTCTTCACTGACAACCATGTTCTCACCAGCAGACGGAATTTGTCAACAACGCTATGCCATGATGAACGCTGCATGAGCCAGCAATCCATTTTAACCATGATGTATCTATCGATCATGTTTGCTCTCAGGCATAGAGGTCCTTGCTTCCCCAATCATACTGGGAATTCCTTGGTCTTGCCCGGTCTCGGTTGGGACAGAGTAGTACAGGCTTGAAGCAACAAGCATGCGTGCGCTTCCGGACGTCCAATGGCGGTCACTGCTGACATATGCTGGGATCGAAGAAGAGAAGGCATTGTGAGGAGGTCCTCCAGTTTCGTCGTTTGCCTGCGTCGACCGTTGCTAGACACTTCTTGGATACTAAGGTACAGATGTGCTTGCCTGACCTGATCTAGATAGGGTCAGTCAAGAAAGTCATATTAGACATTGAGTCACTGATTTGGTTCAAGGTCTGTACCAGTGTTATCATATCATGCGCGCCCTCCCATATACTGTGTTCAGCAGCGCATTACTGTTCCTCGAGGACTGATTTTTCAATTTGTCAATATTTGCCAATATATTGTCACACATCGGCGGTCTGTTCTCTTACCTACGTGGGATGCTGCGATGCTTTCATGTTAAGCAATGGCTATCTCATTACTAACGCCCAACTTGTCTCCGGTTGTTGCTATCATCGTTCGGTTGGAGGAGTTCGCCAGAGATCGCATACCAACGGGGACTTGCGAATTCCGGAGGAAATATGTGCATGAATCTCTATTATGGTTGCCACCAACCCACATCTGGGTAGGACGCTGCGGAAAGCAGAACTTCGGAGTCCACCTCCGCCCAAGTCGACCAAGACGCAATGTTTAACGATCGTTAACAGCAGTATTTCGGGCAAGGTTTCAGCTGGAAACTCTCCGCAAGCTCCCGTCTTCTGGCCAGAGTATCATCTCCTCATCTCCTTGCCCCCAGCATTGACATCCTTTGTCAGAGTTCGGCTGCCATAACATACTGTGTCTTGCAACCTCGGTAGTACACCGAGTCTAGTCACACCAACGGGTATCCGTTGGTGGTGGTGCCAATATCTTAAGCTTTCTTTATCGTGAACCAGTTCCAGAAGTGGCCGTCAACCAACACGTCCGCACTCAAGATTGCTTGACCTCCGTACTTTACAACTGAGAACGTCCCAGAGCTTAAGGGAGAAGGGCTTCGGGCTTTGACTCAGAGATCGAACCTGACCCTGTCATGGCGTTTGAGATCTGTCCTCCGACCACAACAAGTGCGATGGGGCGAGAAGTACACATGGACACGGCAATGGTTGACCAGCAGGGGCAGTTGTTGAGCGAAATTGATCACGTATTACATCTGACAGGAAAGAGTAACAGACAAACTGTCCTTGGAGAAGGACAAAATTTAGCATGTTAGGATAGAAGCTGGAACCGTCCAACGGTCAAAGCACTCCACTGCTTTCTATGGATGAGAGATTGCCGCTCCCTCGCTGACCCAATATATCGCGGATCTGTCGGATTGAAAGCACTCAGTGTTGCGACTCCTCGAAAGGTCCCGCTCACACTCAGATCGCAGATTCTTGGCTCTGCTGTCAGACTCACCGAAGACTGCGACAGACCCTCATACCCCTTATACCATCTTTGTCGACTGTACGTCATTCCAGTGAAACTACCGAACCATGCCGTTACTGTGCACACGCTGAACACCTTCTACGAAGCTCAGACCTTGGAATGAAACGCACCCTTAGGGGTTTACCCCCAACGGACCGGGCCAAGGGTACACGTGATTTGATTCGTATGCCCAACGACAGCCTCGAGAGCAGTGTTGATTTCTAGGGCCCATCGCGTGGTCTCTGTTTCCAATGACCGTCTTGAAGGCCTCGATATGGTGCCAGCGGTGAACATGACGAGTCTGATGAAGGCAGGGAAATCGTCTGGGAAGCTGTGTCGTTGTAGTAGCCCTCACAGGCGGCATTTGTCCCGTATAGACTAGTCAAATCTATTGTTGCGCCATAATGCCGTGCTTCACAAAGTATTCGATCCTACCGAGTCTCTCTTCAGTTTAGTCGTGATACCTTCTCTCTACTTTGCAAGACTCGAGGCAATATTTCTCAGCATGTCTCGATAATTGTAAGCAATTATTAATGTTGGCTTCACCCTACTATAAAAGTCCATTCATCACAGCAGCCCTTGTACTACTGTAGAGACCACGACGAAAAAGGTCCAGTAATGATCTATCAACAGATCTAGGTATGTCGAAGATTCTATAACAAGTATAAGATATTTTTGAACATTTTTCCTTGACCACGCACAGTGTGTGCGTATCGCATCAGCCGTTCTCATCTTTCTGTGTCCAATATCTGTTATACATAACGTACCGTCAAACTCTACTGTCCTGCGTACCAACTTCCCCAGGGCACTTAACCTAACCAGCGACAAGAACAGACAACCCCAAGCTCTCCCCCCTCCCCGCCCCCAATGGCCCCACCAACCACTTCCACCACGCGCCCCAAACCCCGACCCACCACCCGACCCCCCGCCCAGCCAATCTACATCCTCCGCGGCCACCACGCCCAGATCCACACCGTGGCCTTCCTCCGCGCCAACACGCGCCTGCTCACCGGCGACGGCGACGGCTGGATCGTCCTCTGGGCCCTCGCCACCAAGCGGCCCACCGCCGTCTGGAAAGCGCACGACAACGCCGTCGTCGCCGTCGCGCTCTGGGGCCCCAACCGCCTCGTCACGTGAGCCCCCCTCCCCCAAACCTCCACGCCCAGCCAGCCAGCCAGCCCCAACGATTTCAAGCTCCGCGTACGTACGCTGACTGTGACCCCCCCCCTCCCCAGCCATGGCAGAGACAACAAGCTCTGCGTCTGGCAGCTCGGCCTGGCGGACGAGGCGGGAATGGACGCGACGCTGCCGGTGGTGGATGCTGCGGCGGGGCGGCGGAGGCAGCCGTGGTTGTTGCATGTGTTGGATGTTAATGCGTTGAATTTCTGCGCGTTTGCGATGTGTGAGGATGAGGGGGGGGAGGTGGAGGAGATGACGGGGAATCTTGGGGCTGGTGGTGGTGGTGGTGATGGGTCTCGGCCTGTGCTCGTGGCTGTTCCTAATGCTGTTGATTCGGGGGGGGTATGGAGGGTTGCGTCGTCTGGGACTCGAGTCGGGGGCTGATTGTTGGGGTAGATTGATGTCCTCCAGCTGCCTACGGAGAGACGCGACTCTACGATCTGGCGAGACGAGGGGGCTAATACGGGTTGGTCACCTGTGTTCATTCTTCCTTTTTTCAGACTCATCGTCGTGCGTTGAGCGCAGCGGGGGCTGGGTTGTTTGCTGACGGCGGTGCAGGCATGGTCATGTCGATCCACATCTCTTCCGAGACGGAGAGGTTACGAGTCGTAGCGGGCTACGAGAGCGGGCACACGATGGTCTTTCACAGGCCCAATGCTAACTCGGCTTGGCAGACGGTCTACAGATGCCAGCCGCATTCACAGCCAGGTACGAACTTCGTATCTCATTGATCGTGGATTGTACAGAGAGCTAATCGGTACTAGTCCTCTCGCTGGACGTCCTGCCATCTCGGGCCTCTTACTTCACGTCGTCGGCAGATGCAATCATCGGGAAGCATCCGCTCGCCCCATGGAACAGCGCCGCCAGCGACTCGAAGCCGCTCAAGGTCGTCCAAACCAAACATTCCGGCCAGCAAAGTCTGCGCGTCCGTTCCGACGGGAAGGTCCTCGCGACAGCGGGTTGGGATTCCAGAGTCCGGGTCTACTCGACCGCGACCCTGAACGAGCTCGCGGTCCTGAAGTGGCACAAGGAAGGCTGCTACGCGGTCGCTTTTGCCGAGATAGACCCACCACTATCTCCGCCCGCAGAGGGTGGTCACGTACTGGCAGCGGGAAACGAACTGGTGATGGTACAGAAGCCTTTAGCGGTCACGACGGTTCAGCAAGAAAGGGAAGAAAAGGCACGGTTGACGCACTGGCTAGCGGCAGGGTCAAAAGATGGCAAGGTATCATTATGGGATATCTATTGAGCGCAGCACGGTCGTGCCACTTTAACCAATGTTGAACTCATTGGCACCGGCCATGTGCTCCTTCATCTTCATCCTCATTCTCCTCGCCGCCTCCTGGCCATCTGTCATGGGAACATCATGATCGTTCCTCGAAGCCTTGCGACGCTCGCCTCCATCTGAGGCCGTGCCTCTTCTTTGAGCTTTATGCTCCTTGGCCGTCCTCTCCTTACTCTGCCGCAGCCCAGGAACGTTGATACTGCCCGGCTTGTCCCTCAGAGCAAACGCCTTGGCCAGATGGCCCAGATGCAAGCTCTTCATATCGAAGATGGCCCTCTCGGCAGCGACATGCGTCGCGTAAGCTCTCACACAGCTCTGGAACGCCCTCCTGGCCATCTCCAGATGCTGAGGCACTTCCAGAACCCATCGCTCGACTTCCAACTGCCACTCCGTCGCCTTATCCTCCCAGTCGCGACCTACCTTCCCGAACCCCTTTCGCAACAGATCCTCCGCTTCGTTACGCACCAGTCCCTTCGCCTGACCTTCACGATACCCTTGCTTTAGTATATCGACATATCCTTCCTCCGGTCCCGGCATGAGGAAGATCATAGCTCGTCCGTCGCGTCCCGCGCGTGCGGTTCTTCCGATGCGATGGAGATGGTCGTCGGCGGAGAAGGGAGGGTCGTATTCGATGACGAAGTCGATGTTGGGCAGATCGAGGCCTCGCGACGCAACGTCCGTGCAGATGAGGACCGAGGGGTCTTTGGACTTGGTGAAAGCGGCTAGGGTTGCCGTTCGGGTGATTTGTAGAAGCGAGCCGTGCAGCCTGCAAACTCGGACATGGCTGTCGGTCGTTGACAGGGCTGAAGCGAAACCGACGGTACTCGATGTGTGGGGTCCCTTGATCTCTTCCGGGGGTGCAGAAACGCCTTCACCGCTCAACGGACTAGCCTCCTTGCGCGTGAAGACTTCGAAGTGGAAGTCGACCGAGTCGGCGCATGAGAGGAAGACGATGGCCTTCATGACCGAGCCACGCCTGGCAAACGCACGCTTCAAGACGGCAGCGAGGGTGACCAAACGCTGTTTGGCCGGCACAACGGCGTACGACTGTTTCAGCTGCGCCGGGGCGGAGAAAGCCGCATCTTCAGGGTCTTGGCCATTTACAGAAGCTTTAGCATCCAGCGGATCTGCTTTGATATGTACAGCATCTTTCAAGCTAATCTCGCCCAGCCGCTGCACATTCATCTTCATCGTCGCCGAGCAAAGCACCGTCGTCCTCTTCACCGGTAACCCTTGCATTGTCGTGACCTGACTCCTTTGCTCCAGCTTGGAGACTATGCCCTGAATCTCTTCCTCGAACCCCAATTCCATCAACCGATCACCCTCGTCCAGCACCAGCCACCGCACATTCCTGACATCCAGCACCTTCGTATTACTCAGATGATCCGCCAACCGGCCAGGCGTCGCAACTAGAATATTCAACCCTTTCCTAATCCGCGCCTTCTCCGACTTCTTCTTCTCCCCCCCAATCACCGTCCCCGCCACGATCCAATGTGCGCACCGTAGAAGGCCCTCGAGCACCACGGAAATCTGCTTGCAGAGCTCGCGCGTCGGCGCCAGGATGATGGCAAACAACCCCGAATCCCTATGCACCGCACCGCCGGCATCCGCCCGCGCCAAGCCACCCATGCCGTCGCCGGTGCCCTGTTCCGACAGCGCCACGATCCGCTGCACGATAGGCAACAGGTACGCCAGCGTCTTGCCGGAGCCCGTTTCGGCCTGGATGAAAGCGTCGGCGTCTTCCCGCAGCAGCTGCGGTACGACGGCCTTCTGGATCGCCGTCGGCGCTTCGAGGCCGAGCTTCGTCAGCAGGTGCGTAGCAATGCTGGGCGAGAGCCCCAGCGACGTGAACGTGTCCACGCCGTCGAGCAGCGGCGCGTTCGACGCTTCCGCGGGAGGAAGGTCTGCGGTAGCTTCTTCTTGCCCCGTCGGCGCTTTGGACGCTGGGTTGTAGGAGAATAGAGACGATACCACCTCCGCCGGCTTGCCTCGTCCCGGCCCGGAAGGTCGTCCTCTAGCTTTGCGGCCTGTAGCTGCGGTCCCTGGCCGTGAGGGCGCAGGGTTTGGGGCCTGGTCTACTTTCAGTCTCTTGACGGGTCTGACGGCGTCAAGCGCCCTGCTCTCTTCGTCTCCGTGGGCCGTTGGGGGTAGATCGTGTGACGCAGTTCCATTTACGATTGCCGGCTTGGGAGCGAAGATCTTCTGCTGTCGGTGCTGCGAGACTTTCTTGGCCGTAAGCCTATCCTTCCATTTCCCGCCTTTAAATCTCGGCTTGGTGGCGAGGAGCGCATCTCCAATTGAGAAGTTCAGCAGCAGACCGTCGTCGGCCATTCGTGGTTTTGGAAGCTTTGTAGCTTGACTGAGTCCTTGGGTTCGGAGTTTTAAGGGTATAAATAATTTGTACGAAGTACCTGCGACTGGTTGAAGAAGATGACTAAGCATCCCGGTGTCACTCGCGCGACTCAGTTGTTCGCCGAAGTTACCATCACGACGGACGCTTCGACCAATCTTCGTCAGCCGTTGATTATTTTACCATGAAGGAGCATATAGGCGGTCAGCACCGGAAACGCAGAGCTCACCGGTTATTCTACCTGGGGCTTTGCGTGCACACCCCCGAGTTCAATAGCAGAGGAGCTAGCAGCCATGTACGCTTGATCGGTCGTCCTTTTGCGGATCTGTAGCCATGTCTCACCGGCTTAGATTATTTGTTGGTAAGCGCAGTTCAAGTTTGCTTTGCTATGGAGGTGTACTGAGTGTAGATAGGAATATCTCGGAGAAGCCTCTCTACGCTGTCCAATCCCATCAAGGTCTTCCGCGATGTAGCTCCCCTCCGAGATTTCCGACGCCGGCTTATCTACGACCACGAGGGTGTCGGACTCGTACCCACGATGGGCGCCCTGCACGACGGACATCTGTCCCTGATCAGACAGGCTGCGGAAGAGAACGCGAGTGTGGTCGTGAGCATCTACGTCAACCCGACGCAGTTTGGCTTGAACGAGGACCTGGACAGTTATCCCAAGACGTGGGAGAAGGATGTTCAGCTTCTGACCCGGCTGAATGAGGAATTAGAAGCCGGCGCCACGCGGGGTCGGATCAAGGCAATCTTCGCGCCGACCACCAAGACCATGTATCCGACCCTTCCTCCGACGTCCGATCCAGCAGGTCAAGGCTCGTTTGTCACGATCACGCCTCTTGGAGCGATGCTCGAAGGGGCTTCGAGGCCGGTCTTCTTCCGCGGGGTTACTACTGTGTGCATGAAGCTTTTTAGCATCATCATGCCGGAACGGGTCTATTTCGGCCAGAAGGACATTCAGCAGACAATCGTCATTAGGCGCATGGTCAAGGACTTTCACTTGAACACGCTGGTACGAGTGGGCCCCACGGCCAGAGAAGAGGATGGTCTCGCAATGAGCTCGAGAAACGTCTATCTAGGCGCACGAAGACGGAAGGTTGCTGTGACGCTAAGAAGAGCGCTGCAGGCAGCAGAGCAGGCGTTCATCAACGGCGACAGACGAAGAACAGCTATCTTGCAGTCGGCGCTGGAAATCGTGCACTCGGTTGCCAGTACGCAAGAGAAGCTTTCACCGCGGAACAGAGCTCGATTCGAGGTGGATTACCTTTCTTTAGCAGATCCAGACACCTTGGAAGAGGTAGAGGAGGTAGATGTCGACCGTGGTGCAATCTTGAGTGGTGCCATCAAGATGCAACCGGTCGAAGACGCTCATGATGGTGAAGATCGCGGTCTGGGTGGCGGGACATCGACGGTCCGTCTTATAGATAACATCATACTGGAGAAGGCCTCATGATACCCTGAGCACATATACCAGTTAGAAGATGTCAAATGAACACTGAAAGTCGTAAACTTACGGAAGATCCGCGTCATATCCTCTCTAGCCAAGGAACCAGTCACGGCTCCAGCCAACCTCTAAATCCATTTCACCTAGCACGTAGCACGTTCATACTTCGCGCTCACAGATCCGACATATTCCTCTGCTTAAACTTCTTCGTCGCTCTCTCCGGCGCACGATTCTCAAACTGTGACCCATGGAGCTCAAACACCAAACTCCTCAACCCCACCCCCTCTCCCTCTCCCTTTCCCTGCCCCTCCCCGGTCCCAACCCCTTCATCCACCGCCCCTTTCCTCGGCGGCTGCGGGATCTCAAATTTAAAGACCGTATGCTCCTTCGGAATAACTGTCCACAGCACTCTCAAATCAGCCCAACTCAACCCCAAGACCCCACCACATCCATCAGACGCCCCCCCCTCTCCCTCCCCAGACACTCAATCGGAAAAGAAAC
>JAABUJ010001799.1_pt1 | contig 29308 bp, 25 predicted proteins | sample 5559131 | NCBI WGS metagenome assembly JAABUJ01 (sample SAMN10711875, study PRJNA513366) | rock metagenome | isolation source: Antarctica rocks | place: Antarctica: Victoria Land, Mt New Zealand nord | collected 2016-01-07
AGGCTTGCCCGCGAAGACCGGCTGCGCATCCCAGGCGGCCAGCAGAGTGTCCCAGGGCTGCGTTCCGAGGCGCTGCGCCCACAGGGCATCATTAGCACGGCGCTCTTGCCGCGCTTCTTCCGTGTCTAGGCCGGGGTTCGCGCCAACAATGATCACGCCGTCCCACAGCGAGGGGTGCTGCAGCGCCACATGCAAAGCCAGCCGTCCGCCCAGCGAGTAGCCGAGCAGGTACCGGGGCGTGGCGGGTGAACTTTGGGTGTCGGCCTGCGCAATAGAACCGCAATAAGCGTCGGCCCATTGTGCAAGCGTTTGTGTTTGGGGCAGCCAGTCTGCGCCAAACAGGTCGGCTTTGATTAGGCTGCCGGGGACTGCCAAATCAGGCAGCGCTTGTGCCATTGACAGCGCGAACTCATCCCAGTCATGCGGCCCGCCCAGAAAGCCATGCAGGCAGTGCAGCGTCACGCGCAGCCATCCTTCTCCAACGCTAAGCTATCGTAAGCCTGCCAGAAGCGCCGGGTTGCCGCCTCGTCCGGGACAATCTCCACCAGCGATTGAAGGGAAGAAGGCACGTCTTCGGCAGCGGGCACAGTCTCCCAGCGCGCGTACTCCAGGCCCCAAAAACGAGCGATGTGCTCAAACCCCAAGTCGTGCGTGTTCTGGAAGACCGGGTCTGCGAACATGCGGTCAAATATCTTGCCGCCGCCATTGTTGACTATGGCGATATGGGCATGCAGATGGGGCCGCTGCCGCAAAATCCAGGGGCCTGCCATATCGTACAGCGCGGTCAGGTCGCCCAGCAGTGCCCAGTTCTCGCAGTCGTCTTTGCTAAAGCCTAAAAACGTGGAGATTTGGCCGTCAATGCCGTTCAAGCCCCGGCTGGCGCCAATCTCCAGGCGGCGAGGCGCACGGGCTGCCGCCAAGTCCCACTCGCGGATAGGCAGGCTGTTGCCTAGGTACACACGCGCACCTTCCGGCACATATCGCGAGAACGCATGAATTAATCCCGGCTCAGACTGCGGCTCGTCATGGAGAAGCCGGTTCAGGGCACTGTCTAACACGCGGTCGCGGGCAAGCAATGCGGCGAACCGGCTGCCTTGGCGGATCGGGCTGATCTGCGCGGCGAGGGGGCCAAGCGTCTCAGAAAGCGGAGCGTGAACCAGAGTGCCCCGGCTGGCTCCGGCAAAGGGCAGGCTGCTCAGCGACAGCAGGGGCAGGTGTACCAGAGACGACTCCAGGTCGCGCCACAAGCGCAGGGTCGGCACATTCCCAATCCGCAGGACGCCGTCCATCCAGGGCACGCCTGCACCCTGTGCTGCGTAGGGCACGAGAGTGTCTTTCCCCATGCGCAGCGACAGCGGCTCCAAGGCAGGGTGTTCGCGCAATCCCGACAGGCTTTCCAGGATGACAGGCGCACCCAGCGCGGACAAGAACCGGAGGGCCGGGGGGCGTTCCGATGGGGCGAGCGCGCCGACAACAACTATAGGACACTGGCTGACTTGCAGGAACTCCCGCAGCTTGTCCGCTGCCTCGGACACAGTGGCGCGATTGTCAGGCGGGGCAAGCTCGCGCAGCACGGGGGGCACGCTCAGCGAACCCAATCCTTGCGGCGGTGCGGCGGATGGCGCGAGCAATGGCTCATCAAAGCACACGTTGACATGCAGAGGGCGGGTCCGGCTCCAAGCGGAAACATTGATACGCTCTTCCTCCGCAATGTCCCAGGCCTGCTCCACATACACGCCCAGCAGCCCAGCCTGCTCGGCGCTTTGCGGCGCTCCTGTGCCCCGAAACCGGCGCGGGCGGTCTGCCGTGACCAGCACCAGGGGCAGGCCGCTGTAATACGCTTCCATCGTGGCGGGAAGCAGCTCGCCTGCCGCCGTGCCGGACGTGGTAACAACCGCCACCGGCAGGCCGCCCGCCTTGATGCGCCCCAGGGCGAAGAACGCCGCACTGCGCTCCTCAAACAAGCTAAAAGCGCGAAAGCGTTTGTCCTGCGCGGCGAGGACAATCAAAGGGCTGTTGCGCGCCCCCGCGCACAGGCACAGCTCCTGGACGCCAGCGGCGGCAAGCGTGTCCAGCACATGGGCAGCCAGAGATTGATTCATATTCCCAGCAGCCTTTTCACTGTTTCGCGCTTGCGGCGCAGCTCTTCCCACTCCCGCTCCGGGCGGCTTTCCTGTATGATGCCGCACCCGGCCCCAATGTGCATTCTTTTGTGATCCCATTGCAGGCTGCGCACCGCCACCACACAAAACAAACTTCCATCGGGGCTTTGCACCCCAAACGGCGCGCCAAACCCGCCTCTTCTTTCCGCCTCGCCCGCTTTGAGGTCTTGCCTGCGCAGCCAGTCCAGGCTGGCATCGCGGGGCGAGCCGCCCAGCGCAGGCGTCGGGTGGAGGCGGCGCACCAGGTTCTCCATCTGCGGGTCTTCGCGCAGCGCGGCTTCAATAGGAGTTTGCAGATGCCACAGGCCCGGCAGCTTGAGAATGCGCGTTGGGCCGACCGTGACTGCCCCCAGCGGAGCGAGGGCATCTACAATGCCCTCCACGACTAAGTTGTGCTCTTTGCGCTCTTTAGGGTCAGCGAGAAACGACGCTTCGGCTTCTGCCGCGCCGCGAGGGGGAGCAGCCAGCGTGCCTGCCAGCGCCATTGTCTTGAGCGTGCCGCCGCGCACTTCAAACAGCACTTCGGGGCTTGCCCCCAGCATTCCGCCCCTTTCTGTCCAGCAGCCATAGGGCAGCAGCGTTTCGGGCGCGTGCAAGCTAGCCGCAATCCAGCGGGCGGTTTGGGCGGGCGACACCGGCCCATCCGCGTGTTCAAAAAAGACCGGCACGGCTTTGCGAAGCTTTCCTGCCCGGAAATGCGCCTGCAAATCGCCGAAGTCTTGGTCGAACTCGGAACGCTTTGGCCCATGCCATTGCCGCGCGTCGGCAGGAGGCAAAGCATCTTTGTCCTGGGCAAGCTGGGCGATTAGCTCTTCCGCAAAGAGTGTTTGCACGCCCTCCAAGTCGGCAGGGTCTTCCGGCAGCAGCCAAGGCTGGGGGGTGTCCAAAAAGAAATCCGGCGCGTAAAAACTGTACTTGGCAGGCTGCGGCCTGGCAGACCGGCACAGGCCACCCTGTGCCCACAAGACCTGGCGCGGGGTGTCCGGGCGGGGCGGCAGGCCCAGTAGCGCGCCGCGCGGCGGCATTGTAAAACTTTGGGGTTCGCGCACGGCCTGCCTGTGTTTCCTGTCTAATCCTCAGCACGCCTGCGGCGATGCCCGCAGAAAACCGCCGTGTCCAAGCGATATACCCCGCTCCGTGCGGAGATAACACATATTGTACTATTTTTCACGAAGTAAGTCAAGCCGCCGAACGCTTGGGGTATAGTTGCAGCACGAGTGCTGACCAAACGCCCCGCCGGCCCTGCCCCTGGGGCCGTAGAAAGAAACACGCCATGACTGCCGCTTCTTCCGCCGGCAAGCTTCCGATTTGGGTGCAGGCCGCACGCCCCAAGACCCTGCCTGCTGCCGCCGCGCCTGTTCTGGTGGGGGCGGGCGCGGCCTGGGCATCCCACCGGTTTGCCCTAGCCCCTGTCGTGGCCGCGCTGCTGGGCGCGCTGCTGTTTCAGATTGGGGCAAACCTTGCCAACGATGTGTTTGACCACAAGCGCGGCGCGGACACCGCCGAGCGTCTCGGCCCGACCCGCGTGACTGCCGCCGGGCTGCTTTCCCCCCAAAGCGTGCTCCTGGGCATGTGGGTGGTATTTGCACTCTCGGTTCCGATTGGCCTGTACCTGGCGCACATCGGCGGGTGGCCGATTATTGCGCTGGGCGTGACTGCGATTATCTCGGCAATCGCCTATACCGGCGGGCCTTTTCCCCTGGGCTACAACGGGCTGGGCGACCTGTTTGTGTTCTTGTACTTTGGACTGGCGGCTGTCTGCGGGACGTGCTACGTGGCATCGGGCGTGGTGACATCCGCCGCATGGCTGGCGGCTGTGCCGATTGGCCTGCTGGCAACTGCGATCTTGGTGGTCAACAACCTGCGTGATTTAGCCACTGACCAGGCGGCGGGCAAGCGCACGCTGGCGGTGCGCCTGGGGCGGCAGGGCACGATTGCCGAGTATTCGCTGCTAGTGGGGCTGGCGTATGCGGTTCCTTTGGTAATGGTTCTGACACGGGTTTGCAAAGCCTGGGTGCTGCTGGCCTGGCTGTCCCTGCCGCTTGCAACGACCTTGCTCAGGCAGGTGCGCACATTGCAGGGCCGCGCTTTGAACCAGGTGCTGGGGCACACAGCGCGCTTGGAACTGGTGTACGGGGCGCTGCTGGCCCTAGGCCTTGCGCTGTCCCGCTAGCAAACAAACTGCCCCCCGCCCCAAGTATAGGGAGCCAGAAGGGAGCCAGAAGGGAGCCAGAGCAGAGCAGGAAAAGATAAATGCCGCTGGCCTTTATCTGTATTGCTCCCCAAGCTCGGGGCGGGGGGGGCATCTTAAATCCTTTGCTAATGCGTTTCCAAATCTTTCCCAGCCATAACCAACGACGGAAGAAAACATTCCCTCGTTGGTTATAGCCTAAGACGCGCTGACAACACCAGGGCAGCGCCTACCAAACGCGCAGGCTGCGACTACCAGTAGGTGTCAAACAGCTCGCTGACCGACTGGTTGTCGTGGATGCGGAGGATAGCGTTCGCAAGCAGCGGGGCGACGGAAATCACGCGCAACTTGGTGGACGCGCGGGCCAGTTCTTCGCGCAAGGGAATGGTGTCGGTGACAACCAGCTCGGTGATGGGCGACGCTTCAATCTTTTCCAGCGCGGACAGCGACAAAACCGGGTGGGTGCAGCAGGCAAACACGCGGCGCGCGCCGCGCTCCATCAGAGCATTCGCGCCGGACACGATGCTGCCGCCTGTGTCGATCATGTCGTCCACCATGACGCAGGTCTTGCCCCGAATGTCGCCGATAATCTCTTTGATCTCCACTTGATTTGGCTCGGGGCGGCGCTTGGCGATAATTGCCAAAGGGGTGTGCAGCATCTCGGCCATGCCGCGCGCCCGCCCGACCCCGCCCACATCCGGGGATACCACCACGGTATCGTGGTCGGTCAAGCCTCGTTCGGCGAAGTACGCGCCGAGCAGCGGCCCGGCGTACAGGTGGTCCATCGGAAGCTGAAAAAAGCCCTGGATTTGGCCCGCATGCAGGTCAACAGCCAAAACGCGCTGCGCCCCTGCGGTGGTAATCAGGTCGGCCACCAGGCGCGCGGTGATGGGTTCACGCGGCTTCACCTTTTTATCCTGGCGCGAGTAGCCATAGTACGGCATGACCAGGGTGATGCGGGCCGCCGAAGCGCGCCGGAAGGCATCCACCAAAATCAGCAGTTCCATCAACGTATCGTTAGCGGGGGCGCAGGTGGGCTGCACGATAAACACGTCCATGCCGCGCGCCGACTCTTCCACTTTGGCGCGTATCTCCCCATCGGCAAAGCGGGAGAGCTGGACTTTGCCCAGCGGCAGGCCAAGCTGCGCGGCGATCTTCAGCGCGAGGGGGCGGTTGGCATTGCCGCTGAAGACGCGCAGGTTGTCGGGGGCGCGGGCGGGTGTCGCGCTGGGGTGCAAAAGCGTGGATTGCTCGTGGAGTGTGTCTTGTGCCATGCGTGGGGTTCCGTGGGCTGGGCGCGGCGCGAAGCGAAGACGGGCACGGCCCTACGCTGGGTCGGCGTTGTGCGTAAGCGGGGCGTTGTGCGTAAGCTGTGCTGCCTGGGCAAGCTGCTTTTTGCGGGCCACCCAGCCGTCCTTGTTAACCTGGGCCGCACGGCCAAAAGCCAATGCGCCGTCGGGAACAGCCTGGGTAATCACCGAGCCTGCGGCGGTGTAGGCTCCATTGCCCACGGTAACTGGCGCGACCAAAGTGGTGTGCGTGCCGATAAAGGCGTCTGCGCCAATCACAGTCAGGTTCTTGGCGGGCGTGCGCAGCGGGTCATAGTTGCAGGTGATTGTCCCGGCCCCAATGTTGGTGCGCGCGCCTACCTGCGCGTCCCCCAGGTAGGCAAAGTGGCCCGCGCTGACATTGTCCCCAATTGTGGCGGCTTTGAGTTCCACAAAGTCGCCTATTTTCACGTCCTTGCCGACAACGCTGCCCGGCCTGATATTGGCATACGGGCCGACACGGGTGCCGTCGCCGATGTCGGAAGCCACAATGTGCGAGTCGCGCACGAACACGCCATTGCCGATCCGCGCATCGCTGATACGCGCGCCCGGCCCAATTACGCAGTCGTCGCCGATGTCGGTCACGCCGCTGATAGTCGTAAACGGGTGAACGGTCGTGTCCTGCCCGATCCGCACCGTGGCGTCTATGTGCGTGGACAGGGGGTCTACAATTGTCACGCCGGCTAGGCCGTGGGCGCGGTGCAGGCGGGCTTGCAGCATCTGGGTGAGTTCCACAAGCTCCGGGCGCGTGTTGACGCCGCGCACCACATCAGCATCCGGCGACACCAGGGCATGCACGAGTTCGCCCTGCTCCGCCAGCAGGCGCACCACATCGGTCAGATAATACTCGCCCTGGGCGTTTGTGGGGGTAATCTGCGCCAGTGCGCCAAACAGCTTGGCAGGCTGGAACACATACACAGACGTGGAAATCTCGCGCACGGCAAGCTGGGCGTCAGTGGCATCGCGGGCCTCCACAATGCCTTCTACCATGTTGGTATCGGGGTCACGGACAATGCGCCCGTAGCTTGCGGGGTCGTCTAAAAGGGCAGTCAGGAGGGTGGCGGCGGCCCCGCTGCGCGCGTGGGCGTTGAGCAAGTCTTCCAGCAGGGCGTGGGTGAGCAGGGGCGCATCGCCCGGCAGCACCAGCAGCGGGCCGGGCCAGTCTTGCAGGAGACTTTGGGCCATCTGGACGGCATGGCCCGTTCCCTTCTGCTCGGCTTGGAGCACATACTCAAAATCCTCGCCCATCGCCTCGCGCACCTGCTCGGCCTGGTAGCCGACCACCAGAACAGTGCGCGCGGCCCCGGCGGCAAGGGCGGCGTCTATGGCCCAGCGCAGCAGCGGCTTGCCAAGCAGCGGGTGCAGGCCCTTGGGGGTTTTAGACTTCATGCGGGTGCTTTTGCCGGCGGCAAGCACAAGAACAGCAACAGGGGGCGTCGGGGGCGGCATGGCGTTTCCTCAGCGCTTCCGGGTGGAAGCGGGCGGCATGGCGTTAATCAAGTCTTAACAAAGAGCGGGTACGGGGCTATTATAACGGCTCAAGCGCGGCAAGTCAACCGGGCGCGGCTTCCAATTGCATTGTGGCAGGCCGGGCGCGTTTCTGGCGAACAGCAAAAGCACACGGCTAAAATTGCGCATGTTTGCGCCCCCAACAGCACAACAGCATAATAAACACATAGTAACAGCATAACAAACACCGCACAATCAACCCGCAAAAACAGCCTGCACAAACCCCGCAATTCTGCCGCAATTTTGCCGATAACGGCGTCAGCAGCCCCCCGCACGGGTAGCATGACCACGCCGCGCCGCGCCATAATAAGCCCATGACAGACATGCTGCCCGACATCGCCGCCCGCGCCGAAGACCTGCGCGCTCGGCTTCACCACGCTAACTACCGCTACCATGTCTTAGACAGCCCCGAAATCAGCGACGCCGAATACGACCACCTGCTCCGCGCGCTCCTAGACATTGAGGCTGCCCACCCCGAACTCGCCGTCGCCGACTCGCCTACCCAGCGCGTGGGCGCCGCCCCGCTGTCGTCGTTTGCGCCGCACACGCACCGCCAGCCCATGCTTTCGCTTGCCAATGCGTTCAGCGACGACGAGCTGCGCGAGTTTGACGCGCGTGTCAAGCGGCATTTGGGCCTGCCCGAAGACAGCGCGGTGGAGTATGTGACCGAGCTTAAGATAGACGGCCTCGCCGTGTCATTGACATATCAAGACGGCATCTTCCAAACCGGGGCGACGCGCGGCGACGGCCTGACCGGCGAAGACATCACGGCTAACCTGCGCACTGTCGCGGGCATTCCGCTGCGCCTGCGCGCGCCCGGCGAGCCTGCCGCGCGGCCTGCCCCCGGCTTCGTCGAGGTGCGCGGCGAAGTCTTTCTCACCCACGCCGAGTTTGCCCGCATCAACGCGGAGCGCGAGGCCGAGGGCGAGCCGGTCTTTGCCAACCCGCGCAACGCCGCCGCAGGCAGCGTGCGCCAATTGAACAGCGCGATCACAGCCAGGCGCAAGCTCGCGGTCTTCCTGTACGCCTTGGGCGAGCACAGCGGGCCGGTGGCAGGCTCCCAGATGGGCCTGCTGCAAACATTCCAGGCGTGGGGCCTGCGCACCAATCCCAGCGTCCAAATCTGCCCCGACATAGATGCCGTGCTGGCCTTTGTCGCCCGCTGGACACAGGAGAAGGCCGCGCTTTCCTACGACATTGACGGCATTGTGGTCAAGGTGAACTCGTTCGCCATGCAGCAGGATTTGGGCGCAGTCGCTCGCACGCCGCGCTGGGCTATCGCCTTTAAGTTTCCCGCAGCGCAGGCGCGCACCCGCATTATTGACATCGTTGTGCAGGTCGGGCGGACGGGAGCCATTACACCCATCGCCCTGGTAGAGCCAGTCACCCTGCCGCCCGCCAGCGTCGTGCAGCGCGCCACTTTGCACAACCAAAGCGAGATTACCCGCAAAGACGTGCGCGTGGGCGACACCGTTGTTATCCAAAAAGCGGGCGACGTGATCCCCGAAATCGTCCAGGTCGTGCCCGACGCCCGCCCCGACGGCACCCAGCCCTTCACGCTGCCCACCCACTGCCCGCAGTGCGGCACTCTGCTCGTGCGCCCGGAAGGCGAAGCGGTCACGCGCTGCCCCAACGCGCGCGGCTGCCCCGGCCAGGTTGCGCAGCGCGTCATCCACTTCGTTTCCCGGCGCGCCCTGGACATCCAGTGGCTTGGGGAAAAGCACGTCGCGCAACTCATAGACACCGGCCTAATCCAGGACGCCGCCGACCTGTACGCCCTGACCCAGGAACAATTGCTGCCGCTGGAGCGCATGGGCGAGAAGCTGGCCGCCAACATCATCGCCGCCATTGACGGCAGCAAGCACCCCACCCTGGCGCGCCTTGTCTACGCCCTTGGCATTCGGCTCATCGGCGAGCATGCCGCCGACCTGCTTGCCCGCACGTTCGGCACATTGGAGCTGCTGCAAGCCGCGACTGTGGAACAGCTTGCCGCCGTCCACGATATTGGGCAGACCACTGCCGAGTCCATTGCCGCCTTCTTTGCCCTGCCCGAATCCGTCGTGCTGCTGGACAAGCTGGCCCGTGCGGGTGTGCGGGCGCAGCCTGTTTCTGTCGCGCCCGTCGCCGATACGTTGGCGGGCAAGTCTTTTGTCTTTACCGGCGCGCTGTCGGCTCCGCGCGAGCAATTGGAAGCCCTGGTGCAGACCCAGGGCGGGCGCGTCTCGTCGTCCGTGTCCGGCAAGACCGATTATGTGGTGGCGGGGGACAGCGCTGGTTCCAAGCTGGACAAAGCCCGCGCCCTGGGCGTCGCCGTGCTCACGGAAGACGAGTTCCGCGCCCTGCTTGCGCCCGCGTGAGGAACCCCCTCCTGCGGAACCGCGTCCGGCAGACATGAACGCCATGCCTGACACCAACATCACTCCCCAACCGAACAGCTACTTTCGCTTTGTGGTGACCTGGCACAAAGGCAGCAAGAAGCACCAGCTTGGCATCATGCGGTCAGCCGGGCGTCTGCGGGACACCCACCAGACTACTTATGACGATGAACAAGCCTTGCGCGCTGTTGCCCGCTGGTTCCACCGGAACCTGGCTGCACCGGCGAGGCTGAACAAAGTTGCCGCCATCTTCTGGTTTAAGCCCCATGTCGCAGGAGAAACCGAGATGTGGGCTAACCTCACTGAAATGGTCAGGCTGCTTCAGAAGTACCACTACAACGTTGAGATAGTCAGCACAACGCGCCCCGGCAAGATCGTCTATGACGATGACTTCCAGGTCGCCGCCATTCCATTCAATGATACTTTTGAGATCGGAACCGCTGCCCCTGTGGAACCACGCACGTGACCATGCCGGGAGTGTCTACAAAGGCTCGTTTTCTTTGCGGCGACGGCGCTGCCGGCGCGTGTCCCCGGCGTTTCTTGGACTTTCCTCAAGCGTGCCAACGACAGAAGAAATTGTTCCGTCGTTGGTACACGCTTGGCAAGATGAAGAAACGCCCTAGCAACGCGTGGGCAGTGCGGGTGTGGCCCGCTAATCGTCCGTGCGGCGCGGGGCGGGGCGGGGACGCAGGGAGGCTACCTGCGGGAACGGATTATCGTCGTCACCCTCGGGGAGCGCGCGGCGGGCGAGAGAAGTTGAAGCAGGGTTTGGGCTGGCCGGAGCGGGGAAGCCGGGCGGAGGCATCTCGCTGGGCGCGCGGGAAGCGAGCGGGCGAGAAAGCAGGTCAGTCACCTGGCGGGGCGCGACAGGGGCGGGAGACGGAAACGCCGCCGCGCGTGCTTTGGACGCTGTTTGGCGGGCCATCTGCGGCACCTGCACGCGGGCAAAGCGGCCCAGGGCGGGCAGATGCAGGGCCAGCCGCCGCACGGCAATGTCGCCCACGAGCAGGCACGCCGCGAGCAAAAGCAGAACAGGGGCCAGGCTCTGGTCGCCCAAGACCGCCTCGGCCCGGTCACGGAAGACGCGCGCCGGGTCGGGCTGAAGCCTGCCGCCGGTCGCGTCTGCTAGGGACATCAGCAAAGGCAGGTTCGGCCCCAATGTCGCATATTCAGGCGCATAGGGAACCGGCAGCCGCAGGGTCTTCTGCCCGCCGCCCGGCCCGCCCTGCCGCACGCTGACCAGATACGTGCCCGGCTGGTCGGCTTGGAACTCAGCCGCCATGCGCCCGGCCCCACTCGGCGTCAGGGCCAGGGGAGACGTGGACAAATCGGGAGCAACAAGCGTGGCGTGCAGGGAGCCTGCGCGGGCATCTGTCAGGGCATCAATGGTGAGCTGTCCCCGGCCCCCCGCTCCGTCCACAGCCGCAGTGAACGAGGCGGGCGAGGCGGTTCGCAGCACACTGCGCACCGTCTGCGCATAGAATTGCGGCGCTTGGGGCCAGCGCAGCCACTGGCTCGCCCAATGCGGGCGGTCATCGCCCAAAAAGGCAAACGCGCGCCCCAGCCCGCTCTGTCCATGCACCAGCAGCGGGTCGGTCGGCCCGGCCCGCAGGGCAACCGAGGCTCCAGGGCGCGGGGTCGCCAGGTTGTGCCCCAGCAGGGCGGGCGCACCGGCAAAGTCCAGCCCGCGCAGGACAGGGTCAAAGCCCGTAGGCACAGCCCGCGCGGGCGTCTCGGTGTACCACGACTGCTTCAGTGTCTGCACGTCCCGGCGGAACAAGGAAGGCAGGTCGGCAGCCTCGCCCACCGCGCTCCACTGCCCCCCGCCGGAGCGGGCCAGGGCGCGCTGAAAGGGCACGTCCGAGTCGGTGCCGCGCCCAATGCCGCACACAGTGGTGGTGATCTGGTAGCGACGGCGGGCATCGGCGGCCTCGGCAACGCAGTTTTCCTGCTGCTCCGAGTCGCTGGTATCGGCAACCAAGATGACGTGCTTGATGGCGGCATGGGAGTTTAGCAACAGCGCGTAGGCATCTTCCAGGCCCTGACGGCAGTAGATGCCGCCTCCACCGGCATGCACGTCTTCTATTGCCGCCCGCGCCTGAGCAACGCGGCTGGCAGGCTGAAGGGGCATGACCACAGTCGTTTCGGTGGTGACACTAGTCACAGCCACCTGGTCAGCAGGCTGCAAGCTGGACATCAGCTGCACGGCAGCCCGCGCGCCAAGCTGCACTTTCTCCACGCCATCTTCAGTTTGGGACATGGAGCCGCTGGCATCCAGCACAACCACAACGGCAGCAGAGGGCAGCTTGCGGGTTTGCGGCACGGCCATGCGGACGGGAAGCGCGGCCTCGACCGGCGAGCCGTCCCACCCGCCCGCGCCAAATGACTGCGGCCCGCCAATCATGCCCAGGCCCACGCCGAAGGTCTGCACCGCTAGGCGCAGGGCCTGCTGCTGCGCGGGCGCAAAGCTGTCCGCAGGCACATCCGACAGCACAACAGCATCATAAGCGGTCAGGGCGCTGGCCTGCGCGGGACATTGGGCGGGGGATCGCGCGTCTACGACAAGCCCCTGCGCGCGCAGGATGGGCGGCAGGGCGGCGGTGGCGGGTGCATCGGTAAGGTACAAAACACGGGGCGAGCCATGCACCAGCACATCGGCAAAGGCATGATTGTTTCGCGTGATGCTGTCCTGCGCCGGGGCAAGCTGCGCCTCGTAGTGGTGCAGGCCGGGTTGGGCCAATCGGTCGGAAAGCGTGATGTCAGTCGCACCCGCACTCAGGCTGACCGCGCGCCGGGCAAAGGGCTTGCCGTCGCGCGTCACAGTCAGCTGCGCGGTTTGTGCCACGGTGCTTTGCAGGCTCACATGCAGAGCAAACGGGGCATCCAAAGCAGCCTCAGCGGGCGTCTGCACACCGGCAACCAGCGCTTCCGGCGCCTGGGCGGGGTCGCCTGCCTCGCCCAAGTCAGTCGGCGCAATCTCCACGCGCACGCCGCCCAGGCGCAGAGCATCGGCTTCGGCCTGGGCACTGCCGCGCGTCTCGCCGCCATCGCTCAGGACAACAATCTTCTTTGCCAGTGTTGGGGGGAACGCGCCTTCGGCAAGGCGCAGGGCGGCGGCAAGGTCGGTGGCATCGCCCGCCTCCGTCCCCTGGATGGCGGCAAGGTCGGGGTCAGGCGACAGGGGCACATCCAATGCGGGCGTCCTGCCGAATGTCACCACGCCCGCCTCGTCGCCGCGCCCCATGCCGCGCACCGCGTCGGCGACATAGCGCAGCGAGCGCGCTCGTGCCGTGGGGTTAATGGACTGCGAGACATCCAGCACAAACAGCGTCGCCTGACGGTCGGTGTGCCGGACAGTGTGTGTTCCTGCAAGCGCAAGCAGAAGCAGGGCCGCCGCCCCCAGGCGCACCGCGAGGGCAAGCCGCTGCGGGCGAATGGGCAGGGCCGCCCGCGAGCGGCGCGACACCAGGGCAAAGTACGCGCCCGCCAGGGGCAAACCCAGCAGCCACAGCGGGCGGTCAAAAGTAACAGGAGGATTGAGCAAAGCAGCAGGAGGATTGAGCATAGCGGCAGCGAGGGGAACTGCTTAAGAAGAAGTGGTCACTGCCTCTAGGTACGCGGCGAGGGCAGCAAACGTTTCGGCGCGCGGGCAGCCGGCATGGGGCGCGCGCCGTGCATGGTCGAACAGCAGGGCATGCATGCCAGCATTCTGCGCGCCCTGCGCGTCCAGCTCCAGCCAGTCGCCGATATGCAGGGCCTCGGCGGGCAAGACATTCATCTGCCCCAGGGCATGCTGAAACAGCCGTGCATCAGGCTTGCGATAACCCACGCACGCCGAAATGCTCGCTGTCTCAAAGTAGGCGCTCAGGCCCAGTTGTTTCAGCACAACGGGCAGCGCTGCTTCCCAGTCGGAGATAATGCCCAGCCTTACCCCGCGCCCGCACAGGCTGTCCAGCAGCGCCAGTGCCTCCGGTGGAACGCAGCGCACGAACGGGACAGACGCGAATGCCCGGCCTAGGTCAAGCCACTGCGCATCGGTCGGCGCGGGATACCCCAATGCCTGCAAAGCCGCCGCCGCGCTGCGGCGCTGCACGTCCGCGTCATCTGTGTCCAAGCCGCCGAGGTAAGCGCGCAGGCCGACCTGCTCTGCCTGCCGCCAGGCGCTGGGTAACGGCGCCTCGCCGACAGCATAGCCTGCGGCGCGCGCCGCTCGGGCAAAGCGCATAGGAAGAGGCGGGTCATCAAACACTAATGTGTCGCCCACATCAAAAAACAGCGCTTGCAGTCGGGGCATAAGACATTAGTATACCCTGCCGCTCGTTGCCATAGCGCGGCAAGCCAGCCCTGAGCAACTGCTGCCCCGACGCCGATAATTAACCCAAGCCCATGAACCTGCTTCCTGCAATCAGCACCAGCCTGCCGGGCGGAGCCGCCGACTTCTTTGGCAAAGTCGCCCGTGCCCTGGCCGCCGCGCCCGCCGAAGCCGCCCTGCTGCCTGCCCCCGAGCCGCAAACCGGCGCGTACACGCTGACGCCCGATGCTTTGCGCACCGCTCTGCTGAGCCTCGGCGAGGCCGTCAGCGCGGCAAACCTCTCCCTCGCCGGAGCTTTAACCCATCTGGGCCTGCCGCTTTCTCCGGCCATGCTGTCGGAAGCGCGCATCGCGCTGGCCCGCGCGCCGGGCGCAGACCCATCCGCCTTTGCGCTGGCAAAGTCTCTGGGCCTGCCTGCAAGCCCTGCAATCCTCCAGGCACTCAGCACAGTCACGCGCGGCATCCCGCCCGGCAATGCTTTGCCTGCCGAGCTGATGGACTGGCTGTCGCTGGCCGCCCATGCGGACATGGAACCCGATGCCCTCGCCGCGCAGCTTCACCTGATGACCAGCCAGCGCCTGCAAAGCGTAGAAAGCCACCTGCTTGCGGAAAGCCCGAATGCCGAAATCGCCCGGCACAGCCGCACCCTGCTGCTGCGCCTCGCGGACGGCACCGCAGACCCGCAGGTCAAGTCTGGTGCGGACACCCTCGCCGCGCACCTGGAAGGCCAGCAGCTTGTCAACCAGGCCGCCCAGCATGCCGGCAGCTCCGGCCAGCCTGCCCCCGTTTACATCGCCATTCCTGTGCTCTTGCCCGGCGAGCAGACCATGCTGGAAATGAACATTCACCCTTGGGACGCCTCGCAGGAAGGCAGCGCTGATGACGATGCTCCCTATCTTCAAGCCACTGTGCGCCTTGCCACGACCCGCCTGGGCCGGGTGCAGGCCACGCTTGTTGGCACGCTGTCCGGCAGCCTGACCTGCCGCTTGGGCGCGGAGCGTCCTGCCACCCTGCGCCTGCTGCGCCGGGGCGAAGCGTCTCTTGCCACTGCTTTGGGCGCACAGGGCTGGACTTGCCCCAAAGTTTCCTGCACAGACAGCACAGAGTGGCAGCCCTTGTGGCAAGGCGGGGCCGCGCTCGCCGCCCCCCGTGCGCGCGTAGATTGGAAAGCTTGATCTTGGAAAACCTGATGCCTGACACTCCGCAAACCGCTATTGCCCTGCGCTATGACCCAGGCAACGGCGACCTCGCCCCGCGCGTGCTGGCATCGGGCAAGGGCGCTTCCGCCGAGCAGATACTGCGTCTGGCCCAGGAGCACGGCATTCCCCTGCGCCGTGACCCTGTCCTGGCGTCTGCCCTGTCCACCCTGGACTTAGGGACAAGCGTGCCGCCCGAATTGTTCCGTGCCGTCGCCGAAGTGCTGGCCTTTGTCTACAAACTTAACGGCAAAGGATAGTCGGCTTAGAGGGCGATGCCACGCATCAGCGCCTGGAGCCCGGCCTGTGCGAAGTGCCGGTCAAACGTCAGGGCATCGCTTGCACCCGCCTCGTGCATAACGATAAAGGAGAAGCAGTCCACCAGCCCCCATTCTTTATCCAAACGAGACTGGTATAGGGCAAAAGCCTTCTCAAACAGCGCGGGGGTGAGCCGCACCACCTGCGCATCCTGCGACGTGAGGAAACTTTCTATCACCTCGGCGGCCTCCGGCTTGAAGGCTCGTGCCAGCGCATTGCCGATTTCCAGCAGCACAGCGTCTGTTGTCAGCAACGGCTGGCCGTCGTACAAAGAAGCCAGCTCCACAGCTTGGGCATTGTACGTGTCTCGCCGATTAATAAGCGCGACAACAAACAACGTGTCAATAAAGGTCTGTTTGACGGCCATTGTTCTTTTCTCCGCTCGCATATTGGTCTAAGTTGGCGGCAAAGTCTGCGGGCGCGTCAATTTGCACCTGACGGAGTTTGGTCATAAGGCTTGGCTGTTGTTGCGGGCCTGTCTGCGTCCGGTGTTGGATAACGCGCAGCAGTTCGGCCATATCGTCTTCGCTCAGATGCTCAATCTCCGCCTGAAGGCGCTCTTTTGTCGTCATGCTTCGCTTCCTGTTGTTGTTGTACCCTATCTAAGACTCAGCGTCATAATTATCCTGGTTTAAGCTGTTTCGGCTTTGTTGTGACGCATGTGATTTTGGTATGATTTGATACTACCGGTTGCGCCACCCATAAGATTGATAGTGGCCGTTTCTGAACATGCCGTTGTAAAGGTCTGGTGGTAGTAGTAGTTCCTTCAACAGGACAGCATGAAGCATGAATTTGATACTCTCTGCCAAACCATTTAATTCCTCTCCGTGCAAAGCCCTACTCCTACCTGCCAGGTCTCGATGGGTATAGTAGTTCCGTGTGTCTCTAACCGTTTTGATAAATTCTTTTCTGTCACCAATCATCCACGGTATCATTGACCATGTATCCTCAACTAGGGCCTCTATTCTCTGAAGAAACCTATCATTGTTGCCTGTTTTTATCCGGTGAAAGGATTCTGCTGCCTGGACAAGGTTCAGGAACTGATTGTCAATGTACATCCTTGGTGTGAGCATTACAGAGAAAAACAATTCGCAGGAAGGTTGGTATTTTTCTATTATGTTAAGCCAGCGATCCATTATTCCGCTGATGTCATCTTTCACTTGCTCGAAAGTGAAGAGCGGATTATGTACAACCTCTTGCTCACCAGCATGGTTGTACGGCTGAAAGTATGCCTCAATAGGCAGCTCTATTTCAGCGTGTCCCGGCAACGTATACTGCTGTGAGAACAAGCAAAAACGATGCACTGAGTTCCACTTATTAGTTGCCAATGTCAAGAATGTTTGTAGTGGATAAATAAAATTAGAGTGCCAGTCCCGAAAGCTCATTTCGCTGGCTTCAATAACAAGGCTTACTGATTGCTTAACCTCTATTCCTCGTTTGAACTGCTCAATAACCTGATGCCTGTGAGAGACAGTTATGGTTCCTTTGTGCGTTGCAACAGAGACCAACCTGGGCAAGGTGTAGGTGACGCGCAGTTGGTTTAAGTCCCCTTCAACATACTCTGTTTCGTAGTTCCTGTAGCCGAGCCAATCTTGCAGATGACTCAATGCTATGTCAGCCTTGTGAAAGCGTATATCGTCAGGTGTCTGGAAGTGAGCACCAAAGAAAGCATAGTTGACATAAAGCCTTTGTGTGCGAAATTCGTTACCAGAATGTCCTAGCGAAACACTTGACTCACCATGGATGATGGCGCTTTGGAGGGTCACTGGCTCGCCCTTCGTAGTACTCCCTAAAATGACTGGGTAACCATCTTTCGGAAACGGTTCATCTCTGCCGCGAAACGAGCCAATAAAATCGATATATGCGCCCTCCTTGTCAGAGAAGGTCAACGTACCAGCAATTGTTTTTGTGGGATTATCTGGCAACCACCAGATACCTGGCTGCGTAATGCTTTCCATAACTTACCGCCTAGCAGACGTTCACTCTCTCGACTTAGATGGAGCGACAGCATTTATGCAACAAAGCCCTTTTCACTGGCAGCATCACTCGCAAAGTACTGGATTTCATTGTCCAACGTAAAAGCGTTTGACGAACGTTGCAAGCCTACCCTGTCCGTGTCTCAACGGTATTCATAAGAGGTACCAACGACGGAAGAAATTGTTCCGTCGTTGGTACAGGCTTACAAAGCCTTTTATCAGCCATCGCAATGCCGCTGCAACCAGAGGGAAACACGGCGATGTGTCAGACGGGAGTTTGCTGGCGGTCGCGGCGATTGCGCAGGCCCGTCAAGGCTTTGTACTGGCCGGTGAGCCAGGTGCGGCCTATCTCCTCCTGGCCGAAGATGCCTTGCGGGCGGGTCAGCATGAGGACGATGAGGAGGAGCGGGTAGACAACTAATCGGTACTGCTCAATGGCGCGCAGGGCTTCGGGAAGGACGGTCAGCAGGATCGCGGCCAGGGCCACGCCGCTGATGCTGCCCAGGCCGCCAAGCACCACCATCACGACAATATCAATGGAGCGGACAAAGGAAAATTGGTCGTTGGACAGCGACGGCTGGTAGTGACCGAACAAGGCTCCCGCGACGCCCGTAAAGAAGGCGCTCAGCACAAACGCGGTCACTTTATACTTAGTGGTGTTGATGCCCATCGCCTCGGCAGCGATTTCATCTTCCCGCACCGCCAGAAAGGCCAGGCCGTGGGTGGAAAAGCGCAGGCCATACGCGACCCACAGTACCAGAGCAACAGCCAAATAAACCCAGAAGAAGTTGGTCAAGTGCGGCGTGTTGATGGTGACGTTCCCGCGCGTGATGCCGTTGAACGAAGTCTGGCCGTCAATGGCTTTGATATTGCGAATGACCACTTGAATAATCTGCGCAAAGCCCAGGGTAATGATGGCAAGGTAGTCGCCGCGCAGGCGCAGCGACGGCAGGCCGACCAGAAAGCCCACAGCGGCGGCGGCAAGCCCTCCCGCGAGGCACGTCACGGCGACCGGGTACGCGCCCAGAACAACGCCGACCGGGCTGCCGTCAATGGGCAGGTGGGGGAACAGGGAGTTGTGGCCGTAGGTGGACAGGGCGACGGCGACATACGCGCCGACCGCGTAAAAGCCGATGTGCCCCAGCGAAAACTGGCCGGTAAAGCCGTTAACAATGTTCAAGGCGACAGCCAGCACAATGTTGATGCCGACCAAAATCACCACGCCTTCGTAGTATTTGTCAAACTTGGGGCCTTCCACCCACAAGTTTCCAAACCACAAAGCGGCCAGGACAACGGCGGCGACAAGCAGTTTGCGCACAGCTATACTTTCTCCACAGTGAACTTGCCCAGCAGGCCCGCAGGCCGCACCAGCAAAATCACAATCAGCAGCAAAAACGCGACGGCATCGCGGTACGTGTTGGGGATGCCGACCGAGGGGCCGTAAGCCACCACTAAAGTCTCAGCCAGGCCCATAATCAGCCCGCCCAAAACCGCGCCGGGGATGTTGCCGATGCCGCCCAGCACAGCGGCAACAAACGCTTTCAGGCCGTACTGCACACCCACGTTGGTGTCAAAGTTGGTGCCTTGCAGCCCAAAGACCAGCACGCCCGCCGCGCCCGCTAGGGCCGCGCCCAGGGCAAACGTGAACGCAATCACGCGGTCGGTGTTGATGCCCATCAAGGCGGCGGCATCGGCATCAAACGAAACCGCCCGGATGGCTTTGCCCATCTTGGTGCGGGTCACAATATAGGTGAGTATCGCCATCAGCACCAGCGACATGGCAAAGATCAAGCCATTGCGGATTGGCGCAGGCAGCGTCACAATGGTAGGCAAAAAGCGCGGGTCGGCGGAGAAGATTTGCGGCAGAACCGTGAAGTTTTCAATAAACAGGGACACGCCGATAGCCGTAATCAAAGCAGTCAAACGAGACGATGTGCTGACTTTGCGCGCCTGCGTTGTCTTGAGCAGAAGTGCCAGCCCGGCCCACACAACCAGGCCGATGATGGTGGCCGAGACAGGCGTGCGGTTCGCTTCAATGGCAATGCCGCGCGCCACATACCCCGCCGCCGCGCCAAGAAACAAGGCCGGAGCAGCCCACGCGCGCGTGCGTAGTGGGCGGTACGCAGCCGCTTCAATGACCAGGCCTAGGGTAGCGCAGCCCAGCATGGCAAGCAGCAAAACCAAGACGGCGCCGAGTGGCGAGGGAATCAGCGACAGGATATGCGCGTGGGCCGGAAGCCAGGTGCCCAGAATAAAGCAGGCGCCCAGGCCCGAATACGCGCCGACCATGTACACATCGCCATGCGCGAAGTTAATCAGCTTGAGGACGCCGTAGACCATGGTATAGCCCAGGGCGATCAAGGCATAGATGCTGCCGAGTTGTATTCCAATCAGAAGCTGTGCGGGAAGTTGGTGCATAAGCGTTACACGCAGGAAGATTCGGTTCTAGGCCAGAGCGGCACGAACGAGGCATGTGGGAGAGAACAGGGCCACGCTATGGGCTGACAGTGGCAACGTACTTGGCGTCCTGGCCCTTGATTTGCAAGACGACGGCGGGCTTGATGGCATTACGGTTGGCGTCCAAAGTAATGCTGCCCGTCACGGCCTTGAAGTTCTTGGTGGCAGCAAGGGCATCGCGCAGCTTGGCGCGGTAGGCATCGGATGAATAATCACCGTCGGCAGGCTTGCCCGCGCGGTGCATGGCATCCACGATAATCATCACGCTGTCGTGGCCCAGGGCAGGCAGAGCGCCGGGCACTTCGCCGCCATAGGCCTCCTTGTAGGTCTTCACGAAGTTCTGGATGGTGGGGTCGGGGCTGTCCATTGCCGAATGGTTGGTGTAGTAGCTGCCTTCCAGGGCGGAGGGCGTGTCCGGCTGCTCGCCCGTGCCTTTCTTGAAGCCCGCGCCCTGCGTCAGAATGGGCGACTCCCAGCCGTCGCCGCCCATCAGGGGAACAGTGATGCCGACTTCGCGGGCTTGCTTTGCGATGACGCCGACATTGTTATAATAGCCCGGCACAAACAGCACATCGGGGTTGGTGGCTTTGATCGCGGTCAGCTGCGCACGGAAGTCGGGGTCTACGGCCTGGTAGTTCTGGCGGGTCACAACCTGCCCCCCAAACTTAGTGAATGCGTTGTTGAAGGCATCCGACAGCCCAATAGAGTAGTCGCCGGTGGCGTCGGTAAGGATAGCGGCGCGCTTGGCGTGGAGTGTCTGGGTCGCAAACTTGGCTGCGACGAAGCCCTGGAATGGGTCAATAAAGCAAATACGGAAGATATAAGGGCCAATAGTCGTGACTTTGGGGTTGGTAGACGACGGCGACACCATGGGCGTCTTGCCGGTATTGGCGAACGGGGCGGCGGCAATGGTGTTTTTGGACGCGACTTCGCCGACAATCGCGGTGACTTTGTCGCGGGTAATCAGCTTCTTGACCACGGTGAGGGCCGCATCCGGCTTGCCTTCGTCGTCTTCGGAGACCAGCTTGAGTGGGTGGCCGTCTACGCCGCCGGCTTTGTTGACTTCATCAATAGCAAGCTTGCACCCGTTCAGCGTGGACGAGCCAAAGGTGGCCTGCGCCCCGGTCATGGAGCCGTATTCACCGAGCACAATCGGGGCCGCGCCGGACGTCGTGGCGGCTCCATCCCCGGACGAGGGGGCTTTGTTGGCGCAGCCACCGAGGGCAGACAGGGCGGACAGGGAAAACAGCAGGCACGCGGCACGCGCGGCGGAACGGGAAAAGCGCATTCGGGAAAATTCCTCCTTGGGAAGCAAAACGACCAGTGGCACAGTTACTTACGGTCAATAAAAGATCAACTTGAGAACGCTGCGGGCAGAGAACGCAGCCCCGCCCGGGCTTCGGCTTCATCTGCGAAGACCAACAGCACTTTGTCCAAAGCCGTCACGCGCAAAACACGCGATACAAACGGCGACGGCTGAATGAGGACGATCCGTCCTCCCCACGCTGCCGCCTGCTTGAGCGCACCGACTAGGACGCCCAGCCCGGCGCTGTCAATATACTTCAGCTCGGTCATCAAGAGAAAGATGATCGGCTGTTCGCGGTCAGTCAAGGCGGCGAGGGCCTCCTGAACACGCGGGGCGTTGTCGGCATCAAAGTCGCCCTTCAGCGTGACAAAGGCGATGTTTGTCTCGTGACGGGTCTCCAAATAAAGCTCAGCCATGCTGCGGCCCTTTCCGGGGCGAAACCTGATGGGTGAAAAGCGGCATTGCTTTTAACGGTGGATAGGAGTGAGGGCGAAAGACCGGCCCAGAAGCTGCACCTGCCGGGCAAAGGCCGAACGAAGAAGAACAGAGGATTGTACCTATTCTAGGCCGCTATTCGCAACCGGGGAGCGAAACTCCTGCCGCGATGTGAAAAAAAGCTTTTGTTTTGTCAAACAAAGCGCCGCAAAGGATGTTAAAAAGCCTGCGCAAAGCAGCGTCAGGTACAAGCCCAGCAGGAACGACGTGGGGCGGTACGCAAAAACCACGCGGTGCTGCCCGGCGCGGGGCAGCGAAACCGCGCGCAAAAACCCGTCTGCCGACAGGATTGCGGCAGGCGCGCCGTCCACACTCGCCCGCCAGCCGGGATGCAGCGTATCGGCCAGCACCAGCAAAGCAGGCGCGGCATTGTCTGCCTGCACGACCACCTTGTCCGGCGCGTCCAGCACAATCGGCGCGAGCACAGACGCACTTTGGGGGCGCGGCGCAAAGCCGGGCTGCCCGGCGACAATTGTTGCCCGGCCCAAATCCACGTCCCCCCCGCCTTGCGCGGCGCGGGCCAGCAGGGCAAGTGCGTCTGCGTGTGTCGGCACGGCAATGAACTGTGTGGTTAGGCGGGCGCGCGGCTGCCAAAGCGTGTTGCGGCAGACAAAAACGCGCGTGCTGTCCGTCTTTTTCCCCAAAGGCGGCAACGTAAGAAGAATGGAAACCGGCAGCGCATGGGCGATTGTCGCACTCGGCGGACGCGAACGAAAGAACACCACGCTGCGCACGCCCAGCATTCCGGCCCAGGCCATGCCCTGCTCGCGCGCGGCACGCGTCGCATCCGGGCGCAGGCTGTCGGTGGCTGCCCCGACCACCATCTGCGCATCGCGCCGGGTCATGGGTTCGTAGCCGAACGCATCCGGGAACGAAAACAGCATCGGCAGGTTGGGGGTCAGTGTCTGCATCCACAGCGGGCCGTAGTTCGCAGCGTTTTGTTCATACGACTGGTGGCTGGTGAACCGCTGCCAGACGCGCGCCGAGTCCGGGGACAGCACGCGCGCCTGATGGGCGTCAAACGTTGCCGCATCGGCAGGCGGGAACAGGGCAGGTCGGGCCAGCGCGGCAGGCAAGGCGAGCGGGTACAGCGTCCGCCCAAAGTGCGCCAGGTCGCCAAAGACTGCCAGCAGGCCAAGAGCGAACAGCGCCGCGCGCGCGCGCGGCAGGCGCACCCGCTCCAGGCACCGCTCCAAGCCGAAGGCCGCCAGCACGCTTAACGCCCATGCGCTCCACAAAAGGCAGCGGGCCGGGTCGTGAAAGCTGCGAAAGCCGGGCAGAACGGCATACGCCGCGCGGTACAATCCGCCCCACCCGCCTGCCGCCAGCCACGTTCCCGCCACAAACACCTCTGTCCAAAAGCGCATCGGCGCGTCTTGGCGACCGCGCCAGGCCCAGACAATCCCCGCAAGCGCCAGCGCAAACCCGGCCACGCTCAGGTAGCAGCACGTTTCCCAAAAGTTGCCCCGCGCCGTGAAGTTCCCCGCAAACGGCTGCCCGTGCAGTGCGGGCAGCACGAAGTTGCCCAGTTGACTAGCGGGCAGATAGAAGCGGTTGACATCGTGAAACGACAAACGCTGACGCCACGCACTCTGGTACAGCTCAATTGTCGGCAGCACCTGCACCGCGCACAGGCCCAGCGCCACCGCGCCCGCCAGCCCAAGCCGCGCCGCGACAGCCCGAAACTGAGGCCGCACCGGCGCACTCAGGCACTGCCGCACCCCATACGCCAGCGCGAGGTAAAGCGTCAGCATCGTCATCTGCGCATGGGCGGCCAGCATCTGCAAGCCCAATGCCGCCCCCAGCCAAACGGCATCAGAAGCCCGCCAGCGCGCCGTCAGCCTAGAGATCGCATAGAGTATCCAGGGCAGCCAGGCGATTGCCTGCACCATGTTGGGAAACTGCTCTTTGGACACAAGCTGCCCGCCGAATGCAAACATGACTGCACCCACCAGCGACGCCCGCCCGCCCAGCTTCTCCGCGCGCCGCAGGAACACGAATGTCCCCAGCGCCGTCAGCCACACATGAAAGGCGACCGTGACGTTGAGAAACTGCCCCGCCGACATAAACGGCAGCAGCCAGGACACGGGGTACGCGGGCCACGTCTGCGGGTTGCCCACAAACGGCGCTCCGCACAGCAGCAGCGGGTTCCAGAGCGGCAGCCGTCCCGCGCGCAGGCTGTCATGCAGAAACGACGTCATCGGCAGAAAGTACAAGCCGATGTCGCCCCAATACAAAATGCGCCCCTGCCCCACCTGCGGCCAGAAGAAAACCAGCGTCAAGGCGAGCAGCAGCAGCCCCGCCCGCAGGCTCTCAGCCCGTGCCTCTTGCCAGCCGCGCAGTTTTCGTGTAGAATAAGAGAAATAGCGAAGAGCAAAACGCACGACCGGAAGTGTATCACTCCGGGCCAAGGTTTGTCAACGCCCAGGATTTACGCGGCCCGTGCGTGTTTGCCGAAGTTTGCGGGCGTGTTTGCCGAAGTTTGCGGGCGTGTTTGCCGAAGTTTGCGGGCGCGCCGCAGAGGCATTGCCAACTCGTTTTTACGGCTGACCAAGCGTGTACCAACGACGGAAGAAACTGTTCCGGCGTTGGCACAGGCTCAGGACGCGCGGGACATGCCTTGGAGCGGCCTTCGGGACGGGCAGGCAGCGCAGGGAATGCCCCAGGAAGAACAGCCCATGCGGCGAATAGGAATCATCGGCGGATCGGGCTTCGGCGAGGCGTTTGCCCAGGGCGCAGCCGAAACCATCCGCACCGAGTGGGGCGAAGCAGCGGTCACGCGCAGCCCTTTGGGCGACAGCGGCGAGATTGTCTTTGTCGCCCGCCACGGAGCAGGACACCGTGTGCCGCCGCATCTCATTAACCACCGCGCCAATATCGCCGCGCTGCACCAAGCGGGCGTCCGCGGCGTGCTGGCGACCGCCGCCGTCGGCTCGCTGCAACTGGGGAAAAAGCCGGGCGATTATGTCGTTTTGGACGACTTCATAGATTTGACCAAAGGCGATGTGGCGACATGGAGCGGCGTGGGGCGGGTGCAGCACACCGATATGGGCCGGCCCTACGATGCCGATTTGCGGGCGGCTCTGCTGGCATCAGCAAAGGGGATGCCCTTGGGCGGGGCAGTCCACGCGCGCGGCACTTATGTCTGCCTGTCCGGGCCACGGTACGAGACGCGGGCGGAAGTGCGCCTGCTAGCGTCGTGGGGCGGTGACGTGGTGGGCATGACAGGTGCGCCGGAAGCCATTTTGTGCCGCGAGCTTGGCCTGCCCTATGCCAATGTCGCCATTGTGACAAACTACGGCTGCGGTCTGGAAGACAATGCGGTTCTGTCCCACGCCGAAGTGGAAGCGCAGATGATCATAAGCCGCGTGGGCCTGCTCCAATGGCTGACACGCGCCGCCCGCACATTGACACTTTCCATGCCAAACGATTGATTTACAGCACCAAACACTTGATTTACAGAAAGGCAGACAAGATGAAACACACACAACGCTGGGCCTGCGCTTGCGCACTGGCCGTTATGACAACAGGGCTGCTGGCGGGCTGCGGCGGCGGAGGCGGCGGATCAAGCTCCAGCACGCCTATCATGGGCGGCGGGGGCAGCAACCCCCAAACAAGCACAGCCACCATTGTCGGCGTGCTGCAAGACCAAGCGACCGGCACGCTGCTGGCCGGGCGCACGGTCACGGTGCAGGGCACGAGCCTGACCGGGCTGACTGACAACAACGGCGCATTTTCCATCGGCAGCGTGCCTATCGCCTCGGTCACTCTGGCGATTATAGATGCGAGCGGCACCAGCGACGGCACCTACAGCGTAGACATCAGCAAGGTCAGCGGCAGCCCGCGCAACCTGGGCACGATCAAGCTCGCCGTGTCTGGGGGAATAGGAGCACCGCCCGCTGGCCCGCCCATCAATGGTCACTAAACCGAATGGTCACCAAACAAAAGCCTTCGACGGCGGGGCTAAAGGTACGGTTTAGCTGGAAGCGAGTACTGATTGCACTGGCAGCCGTCTTCGCCATCGTGCTGGCGCAGGGCCTGCGCTACTATGGGCACTACCATCCGTTCGCAGACCTCATGGGCGGCGGCCCCAAGATAGGGCCGCCGCCCGCCAGCCTGCGCGTCACGGAAGCCGTGGTGACAGGGCGTGCCCATGGGCGCCTCCGCTGGCGCATCAAAGCACGGGAAATTACGCTCAGCCAAGATCGCAGCCAGGTCACTGTGCTGGGCATCCATGACGGCGTGCTGCTGTCGCCTGCGGGCCGCGCGTTGTTCGCGCTGAAAGCGGGGCGGGCGCTGTACCAAAAACCGTTTGGCATCTCCTTGCTGGACACGCCCGGCAATGCGCAGGGCGGCTTTCTCACCGTGGGCGGCGGCATTGAAGGCCGCGCGCTGGAGCCGGGCGGCCCCACGCTGACCAGCGACACGCTGACCTGGGACCTTGTCCACAACGAAGTGCGCAGCCTGGGCCGGACAGAGGCGCGCTTTCCGCCGGGTGCGCATGCCACCGGCGGCATGACTTTGCAGGCCACAACCCTGGTCTGGGATACAGTTCACAGCACGCTTTCCGCGCCGGGCCTTGTTTCTGCCACATTCGCTAACGGCATGGGCCAGGTGCAGGGCGAGGGCATTGCCGTAGACGCCAAGCAGGGCACGCTGACCCTGCGCAACTTGCATGGAACGTTTCGCATTCCCCCCACGGTAAATTAATCATGGCCTATCCACCTCCGCGATTGCTTTTTGGCAGCGCCCTGCTCCTTCTGGCTGGCAGCGCGCTGCTGCTGCACGCCGCCCCTTCCCCTGCCGCGGCGCGCGGGGCCACGCCGCCCGTCCGCCCTTCCCAAACAGTGTCTTATGAGGCTGGTAACGCGCGCTGGCTGAATGCCCCCCGCACCGTGGAGATGAGCCAGGGCGTGACTTTCAACCAAGACGATGCCTATCTGAAGACAGCCGCCGCCGTGGTCGCTTTGGATGACCAGCAGCGCGCCCTGAATGCCAAGTCCGGCACGGCGGTGCATCTCTATGATACGCAGAACGATCTCACCGGCGCGCAGGGCTTTGTGGACTTCACGCGGCACCTGGCAACGCTCACCGGCAATATTGTCCTGGTGGTCAAGCCCGCTCCCAATACCTCGCCAGCGTCGGTGCGCAGTCAGTTCAAGGACGCGGCCACCCTGACCTGCGCCCTGATGACCTATGACTACCGGCAGAAGATCGGGCGCGTGCCCGGCGCACTCACCATTCATCAAAAGGATCGTGTCCTGACTGCCGATACCGGCGAGTATGATACCCGCGCGCAGACAGTGGTGCTCAAAGGCAACGTGCATGGGCACAACGGCGACGGCGAAATCCATGCGCCCTATGTGAAAATGGGCTTGCAGGAAGGCAAAGAGTATATCTTCCTGCCCGGCCCCAGCATCCACGGCCACTTTAATGTGCCGCCCGAGCAGGCCGACCTGCTGCCGAATGCGCCTGACACCACCGACATTCCCGCGCCCAAGTCCAGTGTCACCACGCCGATTGCTTCTCCCAAGCCTGGCGTCGCCGCGCCCGCTCCTGCGCCTGCCGCGCCCCCCACCCGCTGATGCAAACCTATCACGGACACTCGCTCGCGCCCGGCGTGGCAATTGCCGCCGCCGCCCGCCTGGAAGAAACCTTTGGCCTGCCCCAGCTTGCCCCCGAACGCCAGCGGCACATGGGCGAGACTTTGCTGCGTGCGGGCCTTGACCTGCCCGACCCTGACCAGGTTATTATCGTTGCCCAGCGCGTGCCGCCCGGCTTTCTCGCGTCGCCCTTGCCCGGCCTGGAGATTGTTGGCGCGGCCTTGGGCAGTGACATGACCCTGTTTGACGCCTTGCCCTGCCCCGCTGTGGCGGGTACGGGCGATGACTTGCTCGCCGAGACCAATGAGGGCGACATTGTCATTGTGGACGGCGACCGGGGACGCATTTATGTTTCCCCCGATGCGCAGACCCTGGCTCGCTACCAGGGGCCGGGGCGCAGGGCACGGCGCTTCTTTCTAGAGCCTGTGCATGTGGAGGCGCGGCGCGGCGGAGATGGGCCTGCCATCTCCATACTGGCTGCCGCTTCGGATTGGGATGACGTTGAAGCGGCCATGCAGGCCGGGGCCGATGGCATCGTGATCCCCGCTGACGGCCTTCTTTGGCAGGACGATCAGTTCTTGACAGCCTCCGAGCAGTTGCTGCGTTTGCGCGCGATTGGCGACATCACGGGTGGCAAGACGCTGTTTCTGCAAGTGCCCTTGGAGCGCGTCGCGTTGTCTGCACTCGCGCAGGCCGCCGCGTGGGGGCCGGTGCATTTGGTTTTAGACACCCTCGCCCTCGCCGGGGAAGCCCGCGCTGATTTGGATGGCCTGGAAGCCGAGCTGGACGCTGACGACATCGCCTATGGCCGCGTTGCCCTGGACGCCATGCTCAGCCCACAAGAAACGCCCGCCCCCAACGCGCTCGCCCTGGCAGATGGACTGCTGCTCACCGCGCCCCTAGCGGCTTATGCCCACTTTGATTTGCCGCCCACTTTCCCCCTGATTGCGTTTGCCGAAGACCCCGCTTCTGTTGCTGAGTTGCTGGACGCTAGCGTCACGCGCCTTTTAACAAGCATCGCCCACGTGCAGGCCGTCAAAGACGCGGTGCGCCGCTCGTGACCGTCCCGCCGCTCGCCGTCACCACGGCTTCCCGGTTCCATGCCGGACGCACGGCCCACGCGCGTACCCTCGCTTTAGAGATGAACGCCCCCTTTATCCCCCGCCGCGATGAGACTTTGGCCGAGGTGGCAGACAGTGCCCATGTCTCGCGCCTTCTTGTTGTGGAACACGCGGGCCTGCGCTTGTTTGACCTGCCCACCGGTTTGGCCTACGCTCACCATGCGAACCTTCTGCCCATCCGCGCCGCTTCTTTGGGCCGGGGCGAGCCGGATTTGTTTGTGCAGGCCGCGCAGATTGTCCCCGGCGATGCTGTGCTGGACTGCACTTTGGGCTTTGGCACCGAGGCGACTTTGGCTTCTTTATTGGCGGGGCCATCCGGCTCTGTGGTGGCTTTGGAAAGCGCCCCGGCCCTGGCGGTTGTCACGCGCGCGGGCATGCAGAACCCGGCCCGCAGCCTTAGCCAAGACTTAGCGGACGCGATGCGCCGGGTGCAGGTGCTTGCCGCCGACAGTGCCCTTTTTCTGCGCGGCTGCCCGGATGGCTCGTTTGACGTGGTTTGCTTTGACCCGTTCTTTGGCGAGCGCCTGCCCGGCTCCGAACAATCAGTCAGCCCGCTCGCCCTGTTTGGCGACACGCGCCCGTTGTTGTTTGCGGCTTTGACCGAGGCGCGCCGCGCCGCTCGCAAGCGGGTCGTGCTCAAAACCCCCAAAGCCGACCCGCTGCCCCCCGACTTCGCCGCCGCCGTTTCGGGCAGAGTGATGACCCGCAAAAGCCGCGTGTGCTTTTATTTGTTCGCCCCGCTAGAAGTGTCCACAAAGCCTGCTAGGAAAGCCCCCCCGCCCCAATAATGGGGGGCCAGAGAGTAACAGGAGCAGATTAAGACAACGTGTGGCCCGTGCCTTTTTCTATATTGCTCCCCATTATTGGGGCGGGGGGGCCTCTTCCCGGCATTGCCTGCGCGTTTAAGAGCCTTATCAAGCGTGTACCAACGACGGAACAAATCCATCCGTCGTTGGCAG
>JAABUJ010001800.1_pt1 | contig 29291 bp, 18 predicted proteins | sample 5559131 | NCBI WGS metagenome assembly JAABUJ01 (sample SAMN10711875, study PRJNA513366) | rock metagenome | isolation source: Antarctica rocks | place: Antarctica: Victoria Land, Mt New Zealand nord | collected 2016-01-07
TAGGCGTCATCTTCGGCACCATTCCGGCCAACCGCGCGGCCGCGCTCGATCCGGTGCAGACGCTCAAGTACGAGTAATCAGGCCGCGCGCGGAAGCTTGGCCCAGCGGTTAGACTTCCGTCATGCGTCCTCTGCTGCTGTGCGTTGCTCTCTCTTCCATGTCTGCGTTCGCTCAACAACCCGCAATGCCCGCTGCGCCTTCGGTCCCGGGGCTGCCACCTGCGGCGCTGGCGGCGGAGCAGCAGATCTTGCCCGACCGCATCGCGGCGCACACACGCTTTCTGTCGGACGATCTGCTGGAAGGGCGGGGTCCGGGAACACGCGGCGGACGGCTGGCCGCGCTTTACACGCAGACGCAGTTCGCGCTGCTGGGGTTGGAGCCCGCAGGTGAAGCTGGCGGCTGGACCCAGGCGGTTCCGATGGTGAACATCGCCACACGGCCGGAGAGCACCTTCGCCTTCAGTACGGGCGGCGAGAAAGTTACGCTATCTGGAGGCACGGAATACACCGTCATCAATCAGACCGCACAGCCTGTGGTCGACGTGCATGCCGCGCCGATCGTCTTCGTCGGCTTCGGAATCCATGCGCCTGCGCTTGGCTGGGATGATTATGCCGGCGTGGATATGAAGGGTAAGGTCGCGCTCATCCTGGTCAGCCAGCCGCCTTCGCCCGAGCCTTCCGCGAGCGGGACTCCGCACACGCCCTTTACCGGCAAGGCGCTTACCTACTATGGACGCTGGACCTACAAATACGAGGAAGCGGCCCGGCAGGGTGCAGTCGGTGCCATTCTTGTACACCAGACCACGATGGCTTCTTACCCGTGGTCTGTGATTGGGACACGCTGGGGCACGGAGACTGCGTACCTGGCGTCTGGTACGGAAGCGCGCGTGCCGTTGGCCGCATGGGTACAGTTTGCGGTCGCGGAAAAGCTGCTGGCGTCCAATCATCTGGACCTTACGCAGCTCATCGCGAAAGCGCGGACACCCGGTTTTCGTGCACAGCCTCTCGCGTCAAACCTTTCGGCGCACGTGGTCAGCACTGTCACGCCGTTCACCGGGCAGAACGTGATTGCGAAGCTACCCGGAACACCGGCCAATCACGCCGCGATTCTCTACACCGCGCACTTTGACCACCTTGGAATCGACCGCGCCGCACATGGCGACCAGATCTACAACGGAGCCATCGACAACGCTTTGGCGGACGGCATGCTGCTTGAAGTTGCGCGCGGCTTTGCGTATGCCGCGCGGGAGGGAGGCGCACCTCCGGGTCCGGTCTATTTTGCCGCCGTGGATGCCGAAGAGCAGGGCCTGCTCGGGTCTGAGTACCTGGCCCAGCATCCTCCGGTACCGGTGCGCCAGATTGCGCTGAACCTGAACTTTGAAGGCATCTTCATCATGCCCGGAGGCATTCCGCAGCAGTTGATGGTTTCAGGCGCGGAGCGGACCAGCTTTCTGCCAGAGGTTGAGAGCACAGCCAAGACGTTTGGCATGTCCATCATTCCCGACCCGTTCCCGGCTGCGGGTTATTTTTACCGCTCCGATCATTTCTCGTTTGCGCGTGCCGGTGTCCCGGCGTTTTCGATTGGCGCCGGCAATCAGTTCGAAGGCCACGATCTTGCGTACGGACAGGCGATTGCGGCCGACTACATCGCGCACCGCTATCATCAGCCCTCGGACGAGTTCAACCCACATTGGGATCTTCGCGCGCAGGCACGGCTGGCGCAGCTTTCCATCGCGCTCGGCTGGCAAGCCTTGCTGTCAACCCAGCCCATTGTCTGGAACCAAGGCGACGAGTTTGAAGCGCCGCGGCTGCGCTCGCAGCAACGCTGAATCGCTTTGCTGCACTTCTCCCAATTGCTTACTCCCGCACGCCGGCCAGCAATTAGTCTGATTGCATGACGAAGCTGGCAATCGATCTGGACGACGTGCTGGCGGCGCGCGAACGTCTGCGCGGCCAGGTGTACACCACACCGTGTGCGCGGTCCGAGACGCTGTCGAAGATGTCTGGGCACCACGTTTTTCTCAAGCTCGAAAATCTCCAGATGACGGGCAGCTTCAAGGAGCGGGGTGCGCTGAACCGGCTGGCGCTCCTCACGCCAGCAGAAGCCGCGCGCGGTGTGATTGCGGCCAGCGCGGGCAATCACGCACAGGGCGTCGCGTATCACGCATCGCGCCTGGGCCTTCGCGCGGTCATCGTGATGCCCCTCGCCACTCCACTGGTCAAGGTGACGGCTACGCGCGGGTTCGGCGCCGAGGTCGTTCTGCACGGCGCAAACTACGACGAAGCGCACGCGGAGGCGCTACGTCGTTGCGCGGAAGAAAACCTGGTCTTCGTGCATCCCTTCGATGATGCGGCCGTCATGGCGGGTCAGGGCACGATTGCGCTCGAGATGCTGGAGCAGATGAAGCGTCTCGATGCGGTGATTGTGCCCATTGGCGGAGGCGGCTTGATCGGCGGCATGGCGTGCGCGATCAAGCAGACACGGCCCCAGGTAAGAGTCATCGGGGTGCAGACATCGCGTCTTCCGGCCATGCAGCAGGCGCTCGCCCAGCATGGGCCGGTGACGCTCGACGCCGCGACCACCATTGCGGATGGCATTGCGGTAAGGCGCGCAGGTGCCATTACGTTTCCCGTGGTCGCGGCCTATGTGGACGAAATCGTCACGGTCGAGGAAGACGAGATCGCCTCGGCCATCCTGCTGTTGCTGGAGCGTGAAAAGACGCTGGCCGAAGGTGCCGGCGCGGCTGCGCTCGCCGCCTTGCTGCAGCGCAGAACCTCACTGGCCGATGTCCAGGGATGGAACGTAGGCGTGCTGGTTTGCGGGGGCAACATCGACGTCACCCTGCTGGCGCGCATCATCGAGCGTGGCCTGGTGCAGGACGGACGTATGATCCGCCTGCGCATTCACCTGCTGGACAAGCCCGGAGCGCTGGCCGACCTGACGCGCCTGATTGCGAGCCATCGCGCCAACATCGTCGACACGCTGCACAACCGGGCCTACTACGGAGTCAACCTGGGCGACACCGTGATTGACATCACCATGGAAACACGCGGGCGCGAGCAGGTAGATGAGCTGCTCGCAGCGTTGAGTGAGGCTGGCTACCGGCACTCGCGCGTGCAGTAAGTCTGGCGTGCAAAGATCCAGCCTTGTGACTTTGGCAAATGCAGGGATCCCTTACAGGGCAAGCTCTTCACTACGTTCAGGATGACGACTCTACAGGAGTGTAAGTTTTCAACGAGGCAGTAGTAGATGTAGAAAGACCTCTTCCGCCTTTCTGGTTGTCACCATCTGTAAATCCGCTCTGCCTTAGAAGGTCGTGCTCACCGTCAGGCGAAGCGTCTTACGTGGCTCGCGCAGGGTATAGTTCGCCCCGTAGAACTGGACGGCCTGGTCGTACGTATACTGCCCTGCGCCCGTATTTGGGAAGAAGCTGCGGAACGTCTTCGGGTCAACCGCAAGCTCCTGCGGAAGATCCTTGTACAGACGCAGCGGGTTGTAAGCGTAGAAGATGCGGAAGGGAGCGTTGACGATCGGCAGGATGACCTGCAGCTCGACACCGTTCGACATGCGCGGAACGTAGTTCGATCCGGGAACCGTCTTCAGGTACTGCGAAAAGGAAACTGCCTTGCCGCCGAAGCATGCACCGTTGATGAACGTGGGGCAGCCGTAGGACGGACCTTCAATCGCCGCGTGTCCTGCCGGGCTCTCGCGCAGCTGCGAGGGCTGTAGGTTGAAGGTCATGCCAAAGTCGGTGAAGAAGGCGAACGTGACCTGGTTCACGATGGGAATGCGGTACTCAACATTGCCCGTGAACTGGGTATCTCCACCGATCGACACCAGCCGATAGATGGGCAACGGAATCTGGATATTGCCAAGCTGCGGATTGGTAGGATCGCGCGGAACGGTCGACCCGTCCGGATTCGTCAGGTTGAATTCGACGCGGTTCGGAATGAAGACGTACGGCCCCGAGGCGCGAATGTCGAAGCCGCGCACGTCCGATTCGCCGCCGCCGTAGATGCGGTTGCTGGGCGGTGCAACTTCGCCGCCGAAGCCTGCTACATGCGCAAGCTGCATACGATAACCCAACACGTTGTGGCCTTCGCGGTTAATCCGCAGACCCTTCATGGGGAAGAACTGGCGATAGGCAAGCGCCGGCGAGTAGTATTTGACGTTGCCTCCAGCACCCGCGATTTGCACCTGTGCGCTAAAGTCCTTGCCGTTATGCGGTCCTGCCGGGCGGTCCAGCGATGAGAACGTGAACGTGGGCGTCAGCACCGAGGTCACAATGCCGTTCAACTGGTTCACGCCCGCTACGCCCGAGCGGAACGCGAGCGACTGAAACACGTTGCGCGTGTTGTCGTTGAACGTCGTTACCGAGGCGCGGGAAAGCGAGTACGACACTCCCACACGCGTGACGCCGCCGCTGTGCGCGAACAGGTGCCGGAGCGGCGAGGACAGCGACAAGGTCACGCCCGTCTGCGTCTGGTTATAGTTGGTGAACTGCGACTGTTGCGCCTGCGTAAAATTAGTCGAAGCCGATCCACTTGCACCGTACGCCTTGGCCGGGTTGTAGTCGTATTTGGACGTGAACAACTGCACGCCGAGGGAGATCGGCTTGTTCCTCAGGTAAGGCTCGTTGAACCCAACGCTCAGGTTGCGCGAAAGATCACCCACGTTCGCCTGCACCGAGAGGGTTTCGCCAAGTCCAAGAAAATTATTCGTCTCGTAATTGAGCCCGATAAAGGTTCCCGAGAGACCCGACAATCCACCGTTCAACCCAATGGAGTTCTTACCCTTCTCCTTCAGCTTGATGAGCAGGTCGACTGTTCCGTCATCCGCGTTCTGGCGTGTTTCTACGTCCTGGTCGGCCTTGAGGGTATTGAAGTAGTTCAGCTGATTCAATCGGAGCAGGGAGAGGTCCACCAGCTGCGAGTTATAAACCTGGCCTTCTTCCACCAGCAGTTCGCGGCGAATTACCTTGTCACGCGTAATCGTGTTGCCGGTGAACTCAATGCGCGAGATGAAGTACGGCTTGCCTTCGTCTACGTCGATGTCGAAATAGATCAGCTTCTTGGCTTCATCGAAGCGCGGGACCGGCGTGCCTACATAGTTGATGTAGCCCTGGCCGCCGTAGGCCTTCTGCAGGTTCTGCAGACCCTTGCCGAACAACCTTGCGTTGAAATACTCGCCGTCCTTCTGGGTAAACTGCGCTCGCAGGGCACGTGTGTTCGTAAAGTGCGTGTTTCCTTTGAAGGTGATGCCACCGAGCTTGTAGCGCGCGCCCTCTTCGACCGGAATCAGAATGTCCATCCGTTTGCCGGTGGTGGTGTGGAAGAGGAATGGATTGAAGCCCGTGGTGGTGCGCACGTGGGTCTGCGGCTCGCCTGTCAGCGCCTTGAAGTAGCCGCGGTCGCGGTAGGCTCCGCGCACGCGATCAGCATCTTCATCCAGCTTCGACGCGTCGAAGGTGCGCGGTAGCAGGTTCTCAAGAACAATCGAGTGAGGGATGCCGATCGGCTTCAGGTTCTTCATGGACGCGCGCAGGGTGCGGTCGGATAAAGCGCGATTGCCGCTGAACACAATCTTGCCAACCTTTACGGTTGGCCCTTCCTTGATGTTGAACGTGACGGCGACGGCAGCCGGCGGGATCGTCTTGATGTCTGTATGGATGGTCGCGAACTGGTGGCCATGCGCGGCCAGCATTTCCTTCAGAACCACTTCAGCAGCCTTGATGCGCGTGAAATCCAACTGGCTCTCCACGGTCATCCCGACCTTGGCTTTTTTCAAGCCCTCGTCCACATCGGAAAGCGTGATCGCGTTCAGGCCCGCATAGTGGATCTCGCGGATGGTCGGCTTTTCGCGGACATAAATCTTAAGCTGAACGCAGGTGGGCGTGTCCACGCGTTCAATCCGAACATCCTCAAAATAACCCGTGTTCCACAAGGAGTTGAAGTCGCGCTCGATGACGGCCGGGTCATACAGATTGCCCTGGTGGGAGAAAAGCCGGGCCAGCACGGATTCCTTGGGAATGCGCCGATTTCCAATTACCTGGGGCTGGCAGAGCGTCTGCGCGTTGCCGTACTGCGCCTGGTCGGGAGCCTGGGCTGCGGGGGTAGCTGCCCCTGCGGGAGATGCAGGCTCCTGCGTCTGGCCCCAAGCCGCTCCTGCTGCGGAACCTGCGGCCAACAGTGCCAGAAGGACAAGTGTCCGGCGCAAAGGTGCGGTTTCAAAATAGGTCGCGGGCGGCCTGTCTGCGCCAGCGGTGGCGTTCTGCTGCTTCACGGAGCTTCCGATCGTTTGCTGCCTGATTTGCTTCCTGGTAAAGATACGCACGCCCTCATTGCCTGTAGAAAGTCGCATCCCGCGCATACACAGGGGAAGCTCGATTATATGGGAGCCAGTGGCCTGCTGCGAGTCTCGCGGCGATGTACCGTGAGCACCGGGGACAAGCCGCTTCATCCAAACGGGAACATTGCCCGTTGGACGCAGCGGCTCGTCTTCGGTTTCGATTGATCTGCTATTGGTTGTTCCGCCCCTGCCGGGCGCCGTATCCCCTGGGTCTTCAAGCCAATTTGCAGATGGCATCGAGGACCGGGACGAGCAGGAACCAACGCAGATTCCCTTCGGGAATGACAACCAGAAGACGATCAGCTATGAGGGTTGTGGTCAGCGTGGAAGAGCCTGGGTGCCTGTGATCTCAAAGCTGGCGGGAGCGGCCTGCCCAGCGGGCTGCGACCCACCGACAAAGATCCCATAGCGTCCGGCGGAGACTGCGCGTTCACCATGCGCATCGACCTGCGACAACGTCCGGGCATCCAGGGTAAAGCGCAGGTGACGATGCTCCCCTGGCGCCAGGTGGACGCGCTCAAACCCGGCCAGCTCACGCACTGGAGCCACCGGAGATCCCGGAGGAACCAGGTAGAGCTCCGCAACTTCGTCGCCGTCACGCTTGCCCGTGTTCTCTACGTCCGCCTCGACGGTCAGCGGCTCGCCCGCCTTCACGCGGTCGGTGGACAACTTCACGTTGGAGTAGGCGAAGGACGTGTAGCTTAGCCCGAATCCGAACGGGTAGAGCGGAGCGCCCTTGAAATACCGGTACGTGCGGTGGGCCATCGTGTAATCGTCGAACGCCGGCAACTGATCCAGGGAGCGGTAAAACGTGACCGGCAGACGTCCTCCCGGATTGTTGCTCCCGGCCAGCGTTTCCGCAATTGCCTGCGCGCCTGCCTGGCCGGGATACCAGCTTTCGAGAATCGCCTGCGCGTGCTGGTTGGCCCAGTTGACCGCGAGCGCGCTGCCGTTCATCAGCACCACGACCAGCGGCTTGCCCGTCGCGGCCACAGCTTCAAGCATCTGCTGCTGGGCCTGCGGCAGTTTGATATCCGTGCGGTCGCCGCCCGCGAAGCCCTGCACATGAATCGGCATCTCCTCGCCTTCGAGCTCCGGCGAGAGGCCCACAAAGGCCAGCACCACGTCGGCATTGCGCGCCGACTCTACGGCTTGCTGCTGCAAGACTCCGGGCGGGAGCGTCCATTCGAACGTCAACCCGGCTCCGAACAGTGGAGCCTGGTGGGTGTACTCAATGCGGAGGTCGTGTGGGTCGGCATCGGCGACCGTCAAGGTGAACTTTGGCGTGGAACTGCCGTGTGCCTCGACGACCGGCTGATCGAAGTTTGCGATGCGTTTGCCGTCGAGGTACACCGCATACTGCTCATGATCCTGGCACGGATAGCAGTGCGCCATTTGCATCGAGAACGTGTACTCTCCGGGCGCGGGCAGTTGAATCGTACCAGACCAGCGCACGGCGAACGCGGACGCGTCCACACCCGGGACGGGAGCCGCCGAGTTCCAGTCGAAGTCGATCTGCGGATCAACCCGCGTTAGCACCGGCTTGCCCGTAAAGCTCGCGCCATTGAAATACTCCGCCTTCAACCCCTGCCCATGCGACTTTCGATCCGGATGGAAGAGCGTGCGCGGCACGGGAAGCTGCACCCCATCCACATACGCTGCACCCTGGGCGTAGAGCACCTTCGCGTTCGGAAACGCGCGTGCTATTCCATCGACCGGGAACACTGGATCGCGCGGAATGGCGTTGTAGTTGCCTTCGAGCGCTGCCAGCGAAGCCGCGTTCGGCCCGATCACCGCGATCGTCTTCGCGTCTGCGCGCAACGGCAGCGTGCCCGCATCATTTTTCAATAGCACCATCGACTGCCGCGCCACCTTCAAAGCGAGTGCCCGGTGCTCGGCGCTGTCAACCTGGGAATACGGAATAGCGTTGTAGGGATTGCTGGCTGCGGGATCGAACATGCCCAGGCGGAAGCGTGCAGTAAACAGCCGCTTCAACGACGTGTCGATCTCCGCTTCGCTCACCAGGCCACGCTTGACCGCGCTGCCCAATGCGAGATATGTCTGCCCGCAGTTCGTGTCGGTTCCGGCGTGAATGCCGTCCGCGGCTGCCGCATCGCGGTCGGCTGAGGTGTGGTGGGCGTCGGCGCGGTAGAAGTCCGAGACGGCGCCGCAGTCGGACGTCACATAACCTTTGAAGTTCCAGTCCTTGCGCAGAATGTCATGCAGCAGTTCCTTGCTGGCACAGGCGGGCACGCCGTCGACTGCGTTGTAAGAGCACATGATCGAATCCGCATGCGCCTCCGTGATGGTAGCGCGGAACGCCGGCAGATACGTATCCCAAAGGTCGTGGCGTGTGGGGTCGATGTTGGCGCTGTGGCGCGTGGATTCCGGACCCGAATGCACGGCAAAATGCTTCGGTGTGGCGATCACCTTGAAGTACTTCGGATTCGTCCCCTGCAGACCTTTGACGAACGAGACGCCGAGCCGGCTGGTCAGGTAAGGATCTTCGCCGTAGGTCTCCTGTCCACGGCCCCAACGCGGATCGCGAAAGATATTGATGTTGGGCGACCAGATAGTAAGGCCAAAATAAATCGAGTGGATATTGTGACGCATCGCGCGGTTGTATTTGGCCCGCGCCTCGGTAGAGATTACATCGCCAACTTGCCCCAGCAAAGGCGCATTCCACGTTGCGGCCATCCCGATAGCCTGCGGAAACGTGGTTGCGTACCCCGACCTCGCGATGCCGTGCAGGCCTTCGTTCCACCAATCGTACGCGGGCACGTCCAGGCGCGGGATAGCAGCAGAGGTGTTGATCATCTGGGTCACTTTTTCGTCGAGCGTCATGCGCCCAACCAGGTCATCGACGCGCTGCTGTGTGGACAGAGCAGGATTCATGTAGGGCAGAGACTTCGGAGCCTGCGCGAAGACTGCGGAGAAAGAGGCAAACAAACCAGCACACACCACGGCGGACCAACGCATCGGATTACCTTTCGTGCGGGCGCGACCTGCTCCCGCAAATACTTCTGTATGGTTGCACTGTTTGCCGAAGCGAATCGCCATTGTTATGCCGTCCGTTCAATCTTCAGTCGACTGGTTGTCATTCCCGAAGGGAATCTGCGTTTGTTCTTGCTGTTTCCGGTTGTCCATACCGATAGGCCATTCAAGGCTTCACCGGCGAACTCTGATACACCCGCACGTAGTCCACGAGCACCTTCCCTGAAGCGGGCGTGGACGCGTCCGTGCCACCCGCAAACCCATGGCTTCCAATCGCAAAGTTCAGCAGGATAAAGAATGGCTGGTTGTAAACCCAGGTGGTTCCTGCCGGGAGATTCGCCGGCGTCAAGGTGAAATAAATCTTTGCAGGATCATCGCGATAAAACTGCAGCTTGTCTTTCGCCCAGATCACGCCATAGGTATGGAAGTCGGTATCCACCTGGCCTCCGGCTGGAAACGTGAACCGGTTGCCCATGCCGTGAGCGCCGGAGTAACCCGGGCCATGCACGGTCGAAGACGTGGTGATGGGACCATAGGATTGCACCCACTCCATGATGTCCTGCTCGCCCGCCGCAGGCCAGCCTACGGTGCCGATGTTCGCACCCAGCATCCAGAATGCAGGCCAGAAGCCCGCGGCCACGGGGAGCTTCATGCGTGCTTCGATGCGGCCATACTGGAAGCTCTTGGTGCCTTCCGTCTTCAGCCGCCCCGAAGTCCAGGTGCCGTCGCTCGCCCGGGTGGCCTGGATGACGAGGTGGCCGTTGCCGTCCTCGTAGATGTTCGAATGCCCGGCCACGCAGGGAGCGGCTGAAGAGAACGGCGCACAGTAATGCTCGAGCTCCCCGTTGCCCCAACCGCCTCCGCCGAGGTCGTACTTCCAGACCGAGGCATCCGGTACAGAGTTCGCAGGGCCGTTGAATTCGTCGCTCCAGACCAGGTTCCACGCAGCCGGTGTCCCTGCGGCCTGGGGTGGCCGCTGCGCGGTTTGACCGGCTCCGCAACCCAGGGTCGCTGCCAGGCAGAGGACGGCGGCCAGCACAACTTTGGAGCTTCGGCTGCTCCTGCGCTGCGTCATTATCTTGATCCTCATGGGCACATTTTCTCCTGGAACCTGTTCGCGTGCGGCGATCGAACGCGCATGCGTGCGTGTCCACCATACCAAAGACTCTGATCCATGATGCCGTAGCGATGGCCAGCAGATTCTTGCGCTGCTGTGACAATTTGCGGTTTGTTAAATGCAGACACAGATTCCCTGCGGGAATGACACCAAAAAACAAGTGTGAGGCTTTGGCTTGTCATTCTCCTCGCAATCTGCGCCTGCTTTTGGTTTTTTCACCTTTAGTTGTCATTCCCGCAGGGAATCTGCATTTGCCTTTCGCCCTGCACGTCGCACCAAACGGTGGTACGGTTCTAAGTGGCGTTGAAGCAATCGTTTGTCTACTGCCCAGACCCCAGGGGAACCCAATGCGTATCCGCACCGCCGCGCTCTCTCTCGCTCTTGCTGCCGTCAGCTTGACGGGCCTTGTCTCTGCCCAGACCGCTCCGGCCGCCCAGCATCCGTGGAGCAATACTTCACTCTCGCCCGACCAGCGCGCCGACATAGTGTTGCACGAGATGACGCAGGCAGAAAAGATCCAGATGGTTCACGGGATCGGGTGGGGTCCGCTGCGCGAAGGCGCGTTTGTTCCGCCTGACAACAACGGCGGTGCCGGAGAGGTGCTCGGCATTCCGCGTCTCGGCATTCCGTCGATTCAGCAGGCCGACTCCGCCGTGGGCGCACGCATGGCTGCGCTTCAGAGCCGCTATGCGACTTTGCTGCCTTCGGTCCTCGGGGCGGCGTCTAGCTGGGACTCGAAAGCCGCGTTCCTCTATGGCGACGTGATCGGCCGCGAACTGCGCGCCCAGGGCTTCAACCAGTCCATCGGCGGTGGCGTCGATCTCGCCCGCGACCCGCGCAATGGCCGCCTCTTCGAGTATCCCGGCGAAGATCCTCTGCTCGCCGGAACCACTGTCGGCCATCTCATCGTTGGCGTTCAGTCAAACCACATCATGGGTGACATCAAGCACTACGCCATGAATGACCAGGAGACCGGACGCACCATCGTCGACGTAAAAATCTCCAAAAAGGCCATGCAGGAGAGCGATCTGCTCGCGTTCAACCTGGGCATTCGCATCGGCCATCCTGCATCGGTGATGTGTTCCTACAACAAGGTCAACACGGATTGGGCCTGTGAGAACGATTACCTGCTGAACCACGTGCTGAAAGGCGAATGGCGCTTTCCCGGCTTCGTCGTCTCGGACTGGGAGGCGACCCACACCACGGTGAAGGCTGCCAACGCGGGGCTGGACATGCAGCAGCCCGGAGACGAATACTTCGGCAGGCCGCTGCTTGACGCTGTCCAGGCAGGCACTGTTCCGCAAGCGCGGCTGGACGACATGGTTCATCGCATTCTGCGCAGCCTGTTCGCGACCGGCGCGATAGATCATCCCTCTACGCCGCGCTTTGTGGTCGATCCCTTCCGGGGACGCGATGACTCCCGCCAGATCGCCAGTGAAAGCATCGTCCTGCTGCGCAATCAGCAGAACACGCTTCCGCTCAACTCCGCCACGCTGCATTCCATTGCGGTCATCGGCGCGCATGCCGACGTTGGTGTGATGTCCGGCGGCGGCTCCGCGCAGGTGGATGCACCGGGCGGCAACGCCGTTGCGCCACTCGCATCTACGGCCTGGGGACATGCGGTTTACTTCCCCTCGGCACCGCTGAAGTACATTCGCGAGCAGGCTCCGAACGCGGACGTGAAGTTCGCCGCAGGCACGGACGTCGCCGAGGCCGCAGCTCTCGCCAAAGCCTCTGACGTTGCCATCGTCTTCGCCGACCAGTACGAGAGCGAAGGCGCGGACACCCTGGACCTTACGCTGCCCAACCAGCAGGATGCCCTTATCGCCGCCGTTGCCAAAGCCAACCCGCGCACCATCGTTGTGCTCATCACCGGGAACCCCGTTACCATGCCCTGGGTGGACCAAACCAGCGCGATCGTAGAAGCCTGGTATCCCGGCATCGCCGGCGGTCAGGCCATCGCGGACATCCTCTTTGGCAAGGTCAACCCGTCCGCCAAGCTGCCCATCACCTTCCCCAGTGCCATTGCCGATCTGCCGCATCCGCAGATCTTCGGCATCGATCCCAGTCGCGGCGCAGGTGGCTTGCCCGAACACTGGAGCAAAGAGCAGCGCCAGACCAGCTTCCCGGCCGACCTGAACGAAGGCGCACGCTTCGGCTACAAGTGGTTCGAGTCGGAAAACAAGCAGCCTCTTTACCCATTCGGCTATGGCCTCTCGTACACAGCGTATGAGTACGGCAGCCTACAGGTGGATGCAGCAAAAAAATCCGCCACGTTTACGATTCGCAACACAGGCTCTCGCCCCGGTGTCGAGATCGCCGAGCTGTACGTGCAGCTCCCCGCAGCCTCCGGGGAGCACTTCAACCGGCTTGGAGGATTTGAGCGCGTTCCCCTGGCCGCCGGAGAAGAGAAGACTGTGACCATTCCCATTGAACCCCTGACCGCCGCGACCTTTGACGAGGCCAAGGACGCCTTTACGTGGCAGCACGGCGATTATACGGTCTCGGTCGGCGGCTCCTCCGCCACCCTGCCCCTGACCACAAAGGTTGCACTCTACTGAGTACCGAGCAGTAGGTATTCCAGAGCCCATTGTTGTAGCCTTGTCCTTCCGCAGCGAAGGTCTTTTATCCGCCCTGATCCGCGTGCGCATTTCTTTGCGGCAAAGCCTCAATCTATCCGGTGGTAACTCCGCGTGTGGGATGGGCAGGCGTTGAATGACAGCCCGTGAACAAGAGAGCGCATGTTGGAACGTGCCGTAAGATGGTGGCCGTACCAGGAGCAATCCCGTGAAGCCCCTCAAGCTTGTTGTCCTGTTCGCCGCGTGCCTCGCCACCCTTTCCGCCGCAGCCGAGATTCGTCTTCCCAACACGCTTTCCGACCATGCCGTTCTGCAACGTGAGCGACCAATTCACCTCTGGGGCTGGTCCACGCCCGGCGCTCACCTGACCGCTCAATTTCATCAGCAGACCCGCACTGCCGAGGCGAACAACAAGGGCGAGTGGAGCCTCTATCTCGATCCCGAGAACGCGGGCGGTCCCTACACTCTCAACTTGTCAGGCGACGGCCCGGAGAAGAAACTTTCCGACCTTCTGGTCGGCGATGTCTGGCTCGCCTCCGGTCAAAGCAATATGGAGATGCCGCTGGCCGGTTTTCCGCCCACAGCCTTCGTTAACAATGCCGCGCAGGAGATCGCCGCAGCCGGCAATCCAAAGCTCCGCCTGCTGCTGGTGCCGCACAAAAGTTCTGACACGCCCGTGAACGACACCCCGGCCACATGGTCTGACTGCACGCCTGAGTCCGCGAAGAACTTTTCCGCCGTTGCCTACTTCTTCGGACGCGCCATCGCGGCCAAAGAAAACGTGCCCATCGGCCTGATCGACAGCACCTGGGGCGGCACGCCTGCGGACTCCTGGACCTCAATGAACACCCTGGGGTCGGACGCGCGTCTGCTGCCCGCGTTCGCCGCACGCGCCACCTTCGCCGACCAACAAGCCGATGTAGCGGAGACCATCGCGGCTGAAAAGCAGGAGGATGCGGCAGCCAAATCTGCGGGCAGGCCCGCACCCGAGCACGGCTGGCACCCGGAGGAGGTCTCCTGGTCCCCCGCAGGCCTATACAACGGGATGATTGCGCCACTTACGCCAATGTCCATCCGGGGCTTCCTCTGGTACCAGGGTGAGACCAACTCCGGCGCGGACCGTGCCCAGGCGTACGCGCCGCTGTTTACGGCCATGATCGGCGACTGGCGCATGCACTTCGCCCAGGGCAACCTGCCTTTCCTTTACGTGCAGATCTCAAGCTTTTCCTCTCCCAAAGAGGACTGGGGTCTGGTCCGCGATGGCGAGCGCCGCGGCCTCAGCGTGGCTAACACCGCCATGGCCGTTTCAATCGATCGCGGCAATCCCGACAACGTTCATCCGTCGGACAAGCAGACCATCGGCGCGCGTCTTGCATTGGCGGCACGTGGGTTGGTCTATGGCGAAACCCTGCCCTACAGCGGCCCACTCTTTCGCGAAGTAACGCCCGAGCTGCGCCCGGATGGCACGCTCGCCCTCCGCGTCTGGTTCGACCATGCGGAAGGGCTCAGCCTGCGCAACCATATTGAGAGCGGCTTCGAAGTCGCGGGTCTCGACCACAAATTTGTTGCGGCCAACGCAGAAATCGAAGGCTCCACTGTCGTGGTCAGCGCACCTAACCTCAAGCACCCGACCTACGTCCGCTATGGCTGGACAGGCGTGGTACCCGGCTTCGTCTACAACCACGCCGGCCTGCCCGCGCCAACTTTCACCTCTGAACCCGACCCGCAACGCTGAAGCAGATCACAGATGGTTTGGAGCATCGGGAACAGGAAGAACAACGCAGATTCCCTGCGGGAATGACATCCAAAGAAGCAAGGCCTTCCAGATGAGTTAATTAGCTTCATCGCTCTACACGTACCAGGAACGAGGTCCTCGATGCTCCAGCCGTCTTTCTTCTGCGCAAAGCTTGCACGAATCCTAACGTCTGTTGTGGTCGCCACCGTCCTTGCACCGCTCAGCGCCTTGGGCCAGGCATCCACGCCGGCAGCGGCCGACAAGCAGTCTACGTCACCCAGCGTAGGCCTCGCGCTCACTCCGCCCATGGGCTGGAATACGTGGAACCGTTTTGCCTGCAACATCAACGAAGCGCTGATCCGCCAGTCTGCCGACGCGCTGGTCACAAGCGGCATGCGCGACGCTGGCTATCAATACCTCGTCATCGACGATTGCTGGCACGGCGCACGCGACGCGCACGGCGATATTCAGCCCGACCCGCAGCGTTTCCCCTCCGGCATCAAGGCTCTCGCCGACTACGTTCACGGCAAGGGCCTGAAATTCGGCATCTACTCGGACGCAGGCATGCGCACCTGCGCGGGCCGCCCGGGCTCGCGCGGCTACGAGTTCCAGGACGCAGCCCAATACGCGCGCTGGGGCGTCGACTACCTGAAGTACGACTGGTGCAACACCGGCACGCAGAACGCTCCGGCAAGCTACGCCACCATGCGCGCCGCGCTGGACGCCACCGGCCGCCCCATCGTCTTCAGCCTGTGCGAGTGGGGAACAGCCAAGCCTTGGCTCTGGGCGCAGAATACGGGCAACCTGTGGCGCACCACGGGCGACATCAACGACCAATGGCAAGGCAAGGCCAAATACAAGCTCGGCGTGATGAACATCGTCGACCTGAACGAACCGCTCTACTCCGCCGCCGGACCCGGCCACTGGAACGACCCTGACATGCTCGAGGTCGGCAACGGCGGCATGTCGGCTGACGAGTATCGTGCGCACTTCAGCCTCTGGGCCATGATGGCCGCACCGCTGATCGCCGGCAACGACGTCGCGCACATGTCGGCCGAGACCCGCTCGATCCTGCTCAACCGCGCGGTTATCGCGGTCGATCAGGACGCGCTGGGCCATCCCGGACGCCGCATCCGCACCGTAGGCAGCACGGAGATCTGGAGCCGCGAACTCTCGAGTGGCAACCGTGCCGTCCTGCTGCTCAACCGTGGCGCACAACCGGCCGACATCGCGTTCGCCTGGCACGATGCCGGTTATCCCGACTCGCTCCGCATCCATGCCCACGATCTCTGGAGCGGCAAGGACCTCGGCACACTTACCTCCGGCTACACCGCCAGGCAGGTTCCCGCGCACGCGGTAGTCATGCTAACCCTGAACCCATAGCCTAATCTCTTTCTCCCCTCTGCTTGGGCCGTTGCCCCTGGTTGTCATTTCCAAAGGGAATCTGCGTTTGCTTCACCTTTCCATGCAGCCCAGCCCAGCTCAGCCGGTATTCCCTAACCACCAAAACCGCCGTACCATACGAAAGCACCACGCACGCAGCAGAACAGAGAGGTCCTCCATGCCGATCCAAACCCGCCGCACCTTTCTTCAGAACGCCGCCTCCGCCTCTCTTGCGGGCGCAGCGCTCCTGCGCGGCAGCCGCGCCTCTGCTTCACCACTCGGTCTGCCTCTGGGCCTGCAGCTCTACTCGGTGCGCGACCAGCTCACGAAGGATTACGAAGGCACGCTCAAACAGGTCGCGGGCCTCGGCTTCAAGGAGGTTGAATCCGCGGGCTATTACGACCACACGCCCGAGCAGGTGAACGCGGCCATGCAGGCCGCTGGTCTGCATCTAATTAGTGCGCACTACTCGTATGACGCGCTGAATCCGAAGCTCCCCGATATCATCGCCTTCAACAAGCAGCTCGGCGTTCGATACATCATCTGCGCCTTCCCGGGATTCAGGAACCCGGCCAGCGTTCAGGGGAAATCCTTCGCCGACCGCGTCCGGTCCTTCACGTTGGACGACTACCGCTGGAATGCGGAACAGTTCAACCGCATCGGGGCCCAGGTAAAGCAGGCGGGCATGCACTTCGGCTATCACAACCACACCATGGAGTTTCATCCGCAGCAAGGCGTGGTTCCCTTTGACGAGCTGATTCACCTGACCGACCCTGCACTCGTCACGTTTGAAATGGACGCCGGTTGGGTCAAAGTGGGCGGCGGCGATCCCGCAGCCTATCTGCGCCGCTATCCCACACGCATCTCGATGATGCACATCAAGGATTTCAAGCACACCAGCAAACCGGAATCCGTCTCCGCACCGCCGCCTTCAGCAGAGCTGGGGCAGGGCACGGTTGACTTCCCAGCTCTCTTCGCAGCTGCCAGCAAAAGCAACATCAAGCATTTGTTCGTCGAGCAGGAGGAGTACGACATGCCCTGGCTTGACGCGCTGCGCATCGATGCCAACTACATGAAGGGCCTGAAGGCTTGAAGGACTCCGGCCTCCGCTGTGGCGTTTGCGTCTTCGCAGCAGTCGCCTTCTGTTTGTCATTCCCGAAGGGAATCTGCGTTTGCCTTGCTATTGTCTTCGGTCATAGCCACGCATGAGCTCCTCTAACCTGAATCCGCCCGACAAGTCGTCTACTGATACACAGCCAGGCCAATTACCCTTACCCCCAGGAGCAACAATGACCGCACAGGTGCGCGCTCGCTTGAGCACCATGCTCTTCCTTGAATACTTCATCTGGGGCGCCTGGTACGTTACCGTTACCACCTGGCTGACCGCCACAGTGCACCTGTCCGGTAAGCGCGTCGGCCTGATCGCCGGTGCCACCGCTGTGGGCGCCATGATTGCGCCGTTCTTTGTCGGCATGGTCGCCGACAAATTCTTCGCCACCCAGAAAGTGCTCGCCGTCCTGCATCTGGCCGGTGCGGGGTTACTGTTACTCGCCTCTTTCCAAACGTCGTTCGGTCCCATCTACGCGGTTATCCTGGCCTACTGCCTGTGCTTTATGCCAACGCTCGCGCTCACGAATTCGCTCAGCTTCCGCCAGATGCGTGACCCCAAGCAGGAGTTCGGCTCGATCCGCGTCCTCGGCACCGCTGGGTGGATTGTTGCCGGGCTTGCGATTGGGTTTCTGAAGCTTGAGAGCACGGCCTATCCGCTCCAGATCGCCGCAGCCGCTTCGCTCGTCATGGGCCTCTACTGCTTTACGCTGCCGGACACACCGCCGCTCGCGCCCGAGAGCCGCGTCACCTTTGCGAGCGTCTTCCCTCGCCAGGCCTTCTCTTTCCTTGGCGAACGCTCGATGATCGTCTTCGTGGCCGCTTCGTTCCTCATCTGCATTCCGCTGCAGTTCTACTACGCGTTCACCAACCCATTCCTCAACGAAATTGGCGTAAAGTTCGCCGCTGCAAAAATGTCTGGCGGTCAGATGTCCGAGCTCGTCGGCATGCTGCTCATTCCCTGGTTCTTCCGCCGTCTTGGCGTGCGCTACATGCTCGCCGCCGGCATGGCCGCGTGGGTCATCCGCTACGCCTTTTTCGCTTACGGCAACGCGGGCGAGCGCGTGTGGATGCTATGGGCCGGCATCCTGCTGCACGGCATCTGCTACGACTTTTTCTTCGTTACCGGACAGATCTACATCGACCGCAAAGCGCCCGCGTCCCTACGTGCCGCCGCCCAGAGCCTCATCACTTTCATCACCTACGGGGTGGGTATGTTTACCGGGTCATGGCTCTCGGGCGCGATTGTCGAGCACTACACGGTCGCCGCAGCAGCCCCCGCGTCTGCGCACGACTGGCGCTCAGTCTGGCTGGTGGCAGCCGTCGCTTCGCTTGCGGTGCTGATCGTCTTCCTCTTCACCTTCTTCGACCGCAAACCCCAGGTGCCGTCCGCTTCCGAAGCAAAGTCCGCTCAACCGGTCGAGGCCCCGCTCTAGACCAGGCAGCAACCAATCGCCGTAGAGGTCCACTCAACCTTCACCTTGCACCGAACTTTGTGATCCCGCAGCAAAGCCGAGGATCTGCTGCCCTGCCCTGCCCTGCCCTGCCCAGACGAGACCAGTCCGCCGCTATCGCGCATAAACCGGCACCCCCGAACAGAATCTGCGTTGCCGTTGGCTTTTAGCTGTCATTCCCGCAGCGAATCTGCGCCTGCCATGGCGGTTGCCTTTGGCTCATAGCTGTAAGAGGGTAGTAAGTAGATGTAGAAAGGCTCTTCCGTCTTCTGGTTGTCATTCCCGAAGGGAATCTGCGTCTTGTCTTGCTGGTCCCGGTTCTTTACACCATCTGCAATCCGCTATAGCTGCCATTCCTGAAGCCTTTTGCCTTCGTCCAACGCAGTAACGGCAACGACAAACGCAGATTCCCTGCGGGAATGACAGCTAAATAGAAAAGCGTCGAATTCCAGCGGCGCATCACCTTGCCCAGCTGAATCGTTCGCTGCAACACCTTCCACCGGCAGATTCAAGCCCACCAAGCCTCTGCTGGCGGCTCCTTCACGAGCACCCGGCAAAGCATGGCAACCGCCGACGCCAGGCCCTCATCAATCGACAGAAGAGCGTCCTCATGCTCGATGCTCAGGACACCGTCGTATCCGGCCACGCGTAGCGCAGAAACGATCTGCTTCCATTCCAACTCGCCGTGCCCCCAGCCGACAGAGCGAAACAGCCATGACCGTCCCGCCACATCGCGAAAGCTCCGCGTATCGAGCACGCCGTTTACGTCGCGGTTGCGCGCGAGAATCGCCACATCTTTCGCGTGGAAATGAAAGATTGCATCGCCCAGCTCCGCAATCGCTGGCGGTATATCGATTCCCTGCCACCACAGATGGCTTGGGTCAAGGTTGATTCCAATCTGCGCACCCGCCGCGGCACGGAGGCGAAGCATGGTCGCCGGGTTGTAGACGCAGAATCCCGGATGCGCCTCAAGCGCAATCTTCACTCCATGCTCTGCTGCGAAGGCTGCCTCGCGAGTCCAGTAAGGGATAACGCGCTGCTCCCACTGCCAGGTCAGCGCGTCCGCATATTCGGGCGGCCAGGTTGCCACGATCCAGTTGGGGATTAAATCCTGCGGCCCGCCACCCGGGCAACCGGAAAATGTAACTACAACAGGCACATGCATTCGCTCGGCGAGCTCCACCGTCCTGCGGTACACGGTATGGTCGCGCTGCGCGATCTCAGGCTGCGGGTGCAGTGGATTGCCGTGACACGAGAGCGCGCTGATCGAAAGGCCCGCGTCTCCTAACTTCGCGCAAAACTCCCGCGCTGCCTCCTTGCTGGCCAGCAGATTGTCGAGCGGCAAGTGCTCCGCCCCTGGCCAGCCGCCCGCGCCAATCTCAAGTGCCTCAATTTGCGGAAATGCCTTCAGCTTCGTCAGCATGGCATCGAGCGTCAGCGCACGAAACAGCGGCGTAAATAAACCCAGGCGCATCGTTTGTTTGCTCCCAAATTCAAAGACTGAGACTTATTTACAACCGGACGTATAGAACGGACAACAGCAAGGACAAACGCAGATTCCCTTCGGGAATGACAACCAACACAAGAAGAGCCTTTCTAGATCCACTTACTACTATCCGACTACTCTTTGACGTTGCCGTAGTCCCGTGCCGGCGCACCCGCGACGGGCTTACCTTCCTGCACATAATTGCGGTTCCACTTGGGGATCTCGACCACATACGTGCCGGGCTTCTCGATCACTGCCTGGCAACCCAGGCGGCTGTTCAGCTGAATATCCGCGGCAGTCTCCATGCGGTCCAGTTCCTTGTCTTCCTCCTCCGAAAGGCCGGTCGCGCCTTCCTTCACCCACAGGTGGCAGGTCGTACAGGCACACACGCCGCCACAGGCGTGGTCGAGAAAGATGTCGTAATTTTCTGCGACGTCAAGAAAACTCATCGGCAATCCATGCCCCTCATAAGGCATCGAGTCGAATGGAAACTCAACCGACTTGTTCTCCGGCAAAAACGTAACCCGCACCATGCCTTCCGCCGCAGGCTGCGACAAATCTATGGCCGGTAAACTCTTCTTCTCATGCTCAGACATTCTGACTCTTTCGTTCCATCAATGATTTTCGAGCGTCGCTTTTATTTGGAGATGCGCCGCGTCGGCGGTGTCCGGGAACGATAGCCCTGTGGTAATTCATCGCCGGGTACGGGTGCCGATTTGCGCCCCCGCTCAAGGATCTCGAGCCCTCGCGAAGCCGGTTGCTTGCCCGGCTGCTTGCGGCTGCGCACCCACTCCTCATGCTGAAGATGCGCCAGCTTCTCGGCTACTGCCAGGTTGATAAACTGGTTCAACGAGACGCCTTCCTTCTCCGAGAACACCTGCGCGCCTCTCCGCACCGAAGGCATCAATCGAAGCGGGAACTTGCCCACGACACTCTTTGGCTCTTCAGTCGGCATCGGCTACCCCTTTCTCAGCTTTTGCAGCAGTTCCGCTGGCCTCAGAACCGCAATCCCGAATCGCTTTCCCGGCGCAGCAAAGTGCTTCACATTATTCGTGACCAACGCACTCGCACGTCCGTTGATTGCGACATCCAGAACCATGTCGTCGTTTGGATCCTCGGACATGGGCCGCATCTTCCAGAACACTTCCACGGGTTCAGCAATGCTTCGAGCGCATCAATCAAATCCAAAATCTCTGCTTTCCGCAGGACAGATGCGAGCAGATGCTCTTTGCGCACTGCCACTGCGCGATACTCCAGAGCCAAGTTCAAATTCATCAGCAGGACAATCTCTTCCCGCAAAATGGTGCGAAGCACTTCCGCCGAAGCTCCGCTTGACGACCGTACCGCCGTGACCAGACACCCCGTGTCCAGAACGATTCGCACAGCCGAATGATACCACCTGTGACATCATCAGCAGCCACCATCCTATCAAGGCGCTAGTCCCGGGTCGACTTCCCCCGCCGTGCTCTCGTCCTCCTCCGTTCGCTTCAAATCCATCGGCGCAGCCGCACTCACCTCTGCCGGGGCAAACGCATGTGGAGCCGACGGCGCCGCTCCCAGCCCTGCGCCCATCTGCTCTCCTGCGGAATTCATGGTCTGGCCCTTCATCGCGCCGCCCACGGCCGAATCCATCATCAGCTCCGCCAGATGCCGTGTAGCCTTATCCATGCGCTCGATCGCATTGCGAATGATCTTGTAATCGCCGCCTCTAAGCGAGGCTTTCAACTCCAGTTCGCACTGCGCAATCTTCTCCAGCTCATCCGAGGAAAGCTGCTGAAACGCATCGCTCTGTTTACCTTTTTCAACCGCCTTCAGCACCGTCTCGCCTTCGTTCTGCGCTTCAATCACCTGGCGATCGGTGATGTCCTGTTCCGCATTATCAAAAGATTCCAAGATCATCGTCTCCACCTGCTCATCGGTTAGGCCATACGTCGGTTTTACGTCGATCTGCGCTTGCTGCCCGCTGCGTTGTTCCCGCGCCGAAACCTTCAAAATCCCATTCGCATCGATCAAAAACTTCACTTCGATGCGCGGCAGACCGGCCACCATCGGTGGAATATTTTTGAGATCGAACCGTGCCAGCGAGCGGCAATCTTTCGCCAGTTCGCGCTCGCCCTGCACCACGTGAATCGCCACGTTTGTCTGCCCGTCCACACCCGTCGTAAAGTGCTCGGTCGCCGACGCAGGGATGGTCGAGTTGCGTTGGATAATCTTCGCCACTACGCCGCCCAGCGCTTCAATCCCCAACGACAGCGGCGTCACATCGAGCAGCAGCAGATCTTCCGTTGCCGCCGACCCCCCAGCCAGAATCTGCGCCTGCACCGCCGCACCCAGCGCCACCACCTCATCCGGATTTAACTCCGTATGCAGCGCACGTCCGCGCGCCTCCACATCGAACAGTTGCGCCACTAGGCGACGCACCGCCGGAACCCGCGTCGACCCACCCACCATCACCACTTCATCGATTGCCGCAGACGTGAGCCCAGCATCCTTCAGCGCCTGCTTCACCGGAGCCGCCGTGCGCGCAATCACCGGCGCAATCAGCTCCTCAAACTGCGTCCGCGTAATCTCCCGGCGGTACTGTTTTCCTCCCGGCAGCGCCACATCGAGCGTAGCCACCTCCACCTCGCTCAGCCGGATCTTCGCCTCGATCACTGCCCGGCGGACCGCCTGCACTGCCTCCGCATTGGCGCGAACATCCATCCCCAGATCGCCCGCAATATCATCGAGCGCAATCGCGATCAGCAGGTTGTCCAGGTCATCCCCGCCCAGATGCGTATCGCCGCCCGTGGCTACCACCTCAAAGATGCCTTCATGCAGCTTCAGGATCGAGATATCGAACGTCCCGCCGCCCAGGTCATACACAGCGATCATTCCGTCTTTTTGCTTGTCGAGCCCGTAAGCCAGCGCCGCCGCAGTCGGCTCATTCACCAGGCGCAGCACCTCCAGACCGGCAATCCGGCCCGCATCCTTGGTCGCCTGCCGCTGCGCATCGTTGAAGTAAGCGGGAACCGTAATCACCGCCTGCGTCACCTGTGCGCCAAAAAACCGCTCGGCATTCTTCTTTAACTGCTGCAGCACGTAGGCAGAGATCTCCGGTGGGGTCAGCGTCAGGCCGCCCACGTTCAGCCGCAGGACTTCTCCGGCTTTTGCATGGTCGGCCAGCCGAAACGGAAACAGCTTCAGCTCGTCCCGCACATCCTCAAGATCGCGTCCCATCAGCCGCTTGGCCGAGTACACCGCCGAGGCGGAATCGTTCATTAAAGTCGTCCGCGCCGCATTGCCCACAGCCACGCCATTGTCGGTCCACGCGACCACCGACGGGACCAGGCGCTCACCATCTTCGCCGGGAATGACCACCGGCTGGTCGTCCTGCATGTACGCGACCAGCGAGTTCGTCGTCCCCAGGTCGATCCCAACCACATACTTGCGTGCTTCGGCCATAACCTTGCTTCAACCCTCTCGGTACTGTTGTATCTTCGATGCGCGTGCACAGCCTGTAGCACCGCATCGCGCACCCGCAAGTCTGATTCTCCTATAAAGCTGGCTTGCCCATGCGATTGAAGGACCGCACCAGCAGGTCGGGCTCATCCCGCAAACTGGCTTCCACAGTGCAGCCCGCTCCGCGCTGGGTTTGCTTGGGAGGCCTACATCCCCCTACGCTTTCAGGCGTAAACTGGCTTGCATGTTCAATCCCTACGCCGAAATGCTGGCCAGCCAGGATGCACGCGCCGTGCTCGCCTCCACCCCGGGTCTGCTCCATCAGGCTGCCTGCACCCTCTCCCCAGAGCAGATCGAGACACCTATCGCACCCGGAAAATGGAATGTCCGCCAAATCGTTGCGCATCTCGCTGACTGTGAGATCGCCTTCAGCTTCCGCCTGCGCCAGACGCTCGCCGGACCTGGGCAGGGCGCAACTCAGGTTCTCATCCAGCCTTTTGATCAGGAGGCGTGGGCACGGCATTACGCGACTTACGATCTGCCCTCCGCCTTGGCGCTGTTTCGCGCACTCCGGGAGTGGAACCTGAGGCTGGTGGGCGGTCTGAGCAAAGCCGAGCTTGCCAGCGAAACCCTGCATCCGGAACGCGGTCTGCTCACCTTCCAGACAATTCTGGAAACCATGGCCGGCCATGACCTGAACCACCTCTTGCAGGTCCAGAAAGTTGCGTCGGCGCAGTAGGAATTCGCCGGAGCGTGCGCGGTGAACCGTCGCGCTGCGGAACCACAAAGCAGACGCAGATTCCCTTCGGGAATGACACCCAATAGACAACGGCCATGACAACCGAACAGCCTGCTAAACTCGCACTCACCATGCGCCTGCTGCCTGCCCTGCTCCTGATCGCTTGGGTTGCCTCTGCACAACAACCCGCTGCCTCGCATCCACGTGATAGCCAAATTCATGACGCCGACACCAAAGCCTGGTGGCACACCACCGAAGTGCTTTCGAGCGACGCCATGCAGGGCCGCGACACCGGCACTGCAGCGTATCAGCGCGCCGCCGATTACGTCGCCCAGCGCTTTCAACAGGCGGGTCTGAAACCTGCGGGCGACCATGGCACCTGGTTCCAGACGGTCCCCATGCACGACGTCACCGTCGAGCGCGCAGGCACAAGCTTCACCTGGCTGCCTGCTCATGGCCCCGCTACCGCTATTCCATTTCTTGAGCAGATCTCGATTGCCGCTGCACCTGGCCTGCCCACCAGAACCCAGGCGGCCCTCACATTTCGCGGCTATTGCGGCAAGGAGGCTATGCAGGGCGTAGCCGGTAAGCTCGTCCTCTGCTTCGGCACGCAGCGTGCCGGTCTGCCCACCGGCGCGGAACGAGCCGCCAATGCACGCGCCGGACACGCCCTCGGCATTTTAAGCATCGACGACCCCGGCTTTACACTCGAGCCTCCGCGCTGGCCCGACGCCTACGCACGGCGCGTGACGCTGGCCAGTGCTGCGGCCTCGCCGAGCCCGCCGCTGATGTACATGCGCCTGAGCGATCTTGCTTTCGCGCGTATCCTCGCCGGCTCCGGACACGATGCGGCGGCGATCCTGAAAGCAGGCGCAAGCCAGCAGGCCCTTGCGTCGTTTGATCTCGAAGGCACCCTGAAGATTTCTGTGCGCGAGTCGGAGCGAGCCCTGTCTTCTCCCAACATTCTCGCCGTGCTGCCGGGGTCGGACCCAACCTTGAAAGCGCAGTATGTGGTCGTTGCGGCTCACCTGGATGGCTATGGTTTTGGCACGCCCGTCATGGGCGACGCGCTCTACAATGGCGCGCTGGATGACGCTGCTTACGTTGCGCTCCTCATCCAGTTCGCAGACAATCTGCATGCGCACCCTGTGGCACTCAAGCGGTCCATTCTTTTCTGCGCCTTCACTGGCGAAGAGAAGGGTCTGCTCGGCTCACGCTATTTCGTTGCGCACCCGACCGTTCCCATCGCCCAGCTCGCCGCCGACATCAATCTTGACCAGCTACGTCCGCTCTTTCCTCTCCGCGAACTCACCGCGCTCGCCATGGACGACACCACGCTAGGCCAGTCAGCCAAGGATGTAGCGACGCCCATGGGAATCAAGATCAAACCCGACACTGAACCCGAGCGCCATCTGCTCCAGCGTGCGGATCATTATCCGTTTCTGCAGGCGGGAGTTCCCGCGATTGGCTTCATCTTTGGCTATGAACCCGGCACGGATGCGGAGCGCCGCTATCGCGAGTGGTATCGCACACGCTACCACCGGCCTCAGGACGATGTCACCCAGCCCCTCGACTTTGACGCCGCAGCCAGGTTCGATCACTTCTTCTACGCATTGACCGAAGCAGTTGCCAACGATGCGAAACAGCCGGGCATCAAGCCGGGCAGCGGCTTCTCTCATCGCTGATCGTCAAGCATCATGTCATCCGCAGCGCAGCGAAGGAATGTGCTTCTCCAACCTCTACCGTCTCAGGCTTCCAAAGCAGCGTCCACATCCCGCACCAGGTTACGCAGATAACTCCGCTTGTTCAGCAGGGCTACCATCGCATCGCGCGCCGCAGACTTGCCCTCCTCATCGCCAGCATCGAGGGCATTGTCCCAACGCGCCCACAAACCTTCGAGCTCCGACTGGGTTGCAGACATTTTGGCTGCGAACTGCTTGGCGGCGGCCTCAAGATCCCGCTTCAACTCCGGATCAGCCTCATCGCCCATCTGCTGCGCGGACTTCATCTCCAGCAACTGCATATTCAACTCGAAGACTTCCTCCAGCAACTCTGGCGGGACAATCTGCTTCTTCTGCGTGCCCGAAGATCTCGCCGCCTCGGTGGCCGCTTTTGACTGCTCCTCCAGCTCCACGCCTTCGAGCGAGAGCAGATACTGCGTCCGCAGAATAGGATCCTTGAGGGTTCGGTAAGCGTCGTTCAGGCGCGAAGATGCGGCCAGAGCTGATTCCTGCTCCGCAGGGCCTGCCGCGGCGAAGCGGTCGGGATGCAGCTTGCGGGATTGGGCATAGAACGCCTTTTCGAGTGCCGGCACATCCACCTGCAAATGCAGCGGCAGCGAGAAGACCGCGAAGTAATCCTGATGAGACATTGGCACCATTCCTCTGAAACGCCGGGCCGGAGCCCTGCTCCATCGTATCCTTCCGTATCCGTTTGGGGCCCGCGCGCTGTATAACGGGGACGTGAGCACCCATAGCCAACTTCCGGCCTCGCCGATTGCACCCATGCTGGCCAAACGTGTGGAGGCTATTCCCGCCTCGGGCGCATTCCTGTTTGAGCCCAAGTGGGACGGCTTTCGCACGCTGATCTTCCGTGACGGCGCGAGCCTGCTAATCCAGAGCCGCGATGGTAAATCGCTCAACCGCTACTTCCCCGACCTCGAATCGCCGCTGTTGCAGCAGCTTCCCGCGCGGTGCATTCTGGACGGTGAAATTGTGATCGCGCGCGATGGCCGGTTGGACTTCGATGCGCTGCAACTTCGGATTCACCCGGCTGCTTCTCGGGTCAGGATGTTGGCTGGACAGACCCCGGCTGCAATCGTATTCTTCGATCTTCTGTGGCTGGAGGGCGAGAACCTGCGCGACCAACCTCTCAGCGTACGCCGCGAAAAGCTCGAAGCTCTGGTGGGCAAGCTGCACCCTCCGCTGCACCTGACACCGGCCACCAGAGATCGCTCGGTTGCCGAGGACTGGTTCAGCCGCTTTGAAGGTGCAGGGCTCGATGGGGTCATGGCCAAGCCGCTCGACGGGACTTATCAGCCGGATAAACGCGCTATGTACAAGATCAAGCACGAACGCGATTGCGACTGCGTCGTGGGCGGTTTCCGCTGGCACAAGAATGGCGAGGGGACCGGCGTCGGTTCGTTGATCCTGGGCTTGTATGACTCGAGCGGGGTGCTGCAAAACGTTGGCGTCTGCGCCAGTTTTACACAGACCAAGCGTGAGGAGCTCGTGGAGTTGCTGGCGCCGTACCGCGAGGATGCAACAACAGATCACCCATGGTCAACGTCGGGCCAGCAGACTGCGGACCAGCGGATGCCCGGTGGCCAGAGCCGGTGGAGCCAGGGCAAGGACCTTTCCTGGGTTCCCCTTCGCCCGGAACTCGTGGTCGAGGTGGCGTACGAACACATGCAGGGCGACCGCTTTCGGCATCTTGCGCATTTTCGGCGGTGGCGAAAGGATAAGGCGCCGGGGGACTGTACGTACGCTCAGTTGGAAGTGGTTCCGGCGCAGGAATTGGCAGCGATATTTGCTGGTTAGGGCAGATTCGCTGAAGCCGTGGTGAGGATTCAAGTGCAGATACTGAGATTCTGGCTTTGCCAGAATGACGCTCGGAGTGAGTAGACTCTACAGCAGCGGGGAGTCTGCTCCAGGGCTGGGGATGGGTTTGCGGCTGGGTAAAGTGTAAATACAGGGGGTCCTTCACTTCGTTCAGGATGACGAACTTGAAGGTAGAGAGATTTGTTACGTGAGATGGAGCTCGGGCGCTGCCTCTGCGTTCGTGTTGCCGGAAGCTTGGCGCAGGGCCTGCATCTGTTCGATGTAGAGGCGGGAGTTGAATTTTTTGCCGCTGGATGCGGCGGACATATACCTGCGTTTGCCAAAGATGGGCCGCTCGCCCCAGGCGCGGTCGAACTTGCCCAGCACCGCCCAGGCGATGCCGGAGTAGCCATTGGGATCGCGGCCATCGTAGAAATATTTGTCGTTCAGGTGGACGCAAACTTTCATTGCAGAGTGGACGTTGGGGGTCCACTCGACGATTTTTTTGGCCCAGTACATGCGCATGAAGTTGTGCATCCAGCCGAACTCGACCATCTGGATCTGGGCCGAGTTCCAGAGCTCGTCGTAGGTCTCGGCACGGTCAAGTTGCTCGAGGGTGTAGAGATGCTCGCGCTCGTCTTTGTCGTGAAGTGCGATTGTTGTGTGCGCCCAGGGGTCGGCTGCTTCGGCGGTGTCGTACACGTCGGTTGAACGAACGAAATTGATGGCGAGCTCCCTCCAGACGATGAGCTCATTGAAGTAGCTCTCCTGCGCGGGCTTCAGCTTGGGGTGCTTGTTTGCGGCAGCCTGGACCGCAAGCGCAATCGTCTGTGAACCCACGTGACCGTAGTGGAGGTACGGTGACATCATGCTGGTTCCATCCACCTGGGGCTGGTTGCGGTTGTCCATGTAGGCATTGAGCAGATTTGTTGTGAAGGTTTGCAGGCGTGCAAGCCCGGAATGCGTTCCGCCCACCCAGGCGGCGACGGGCGCGACACTGCGATCCAGATCCTTCCAGCCTGCGGTCATGTCCTTGTGGACGTCGTCTGCGAGGAAGTCCTTGGGCCGCTTCCAGGCGTGGTTTGCGTGCGGGTTTTCGTATGGGATTAGATACTCGGGAAGTAGGCGGTAGAGACGCGGGCGGATGGTGTACGCACCGTACTGCGCGTTCGGGATGAGCTTCGACGGGATGACTACGTCGGCGTCCACGGTCCAGAACGGGACTTGGAGCTTGCTGACAAAGTCTTTGCGCCACTGCTCGGGGGCGCGCATGGGATTCTCATCGCCGATGACGATTGCTGCTTTCACGTCGCGCACCATTTGCTCGTGGGACTCGTGGGGTGCGTTGCGAAGTACGAAAGAGATGTTG
>JAABUJ010001801.1_pt1 | contig 29290 bp, 31 predicted proteins | sample 5559131 | NCBI WGS metagenome assembly JAABUJ01 (sample SAMN10711875, study PRJNA513366) | rock metagenome | isolation source: Antarctica rocks | place: Antarctica: Victoria Land, Mt New Zealand nord | collected 2016-01-07
GGATCCAACGCCGTTTACCTGGGGTGGCACGCGCAAGGACCGACGGGACCGAGCACGACAGCGCCGCCTGGGTGGTTCACCTGCCATCCTGGCTCATCCCCATTCAAATGCAGCATGACCCACTAGGACTGCCTGGCGCGGACGACGAGCATCCACGGAGCATCCACCACCCCGACAATCGCCGTTGTTCGCCCCCAGTCGCGACTATTCGCGCCTCCGCTTTTTCGGCGTCTGGACGGGGAAAATCGAATAGGGGCGAACGACGGCGACCATGCCAACAAGGACTCATAAGCCCTGTGTCGCAGGTTCGAATCCCGCCGCCGCCACCAAAAGACTGGCTTGTACAAGCCAAAAATCAAGGGCTTCCCGGTGGAAAAGGGCTCGGGAAGCCTTTGGTGTACACCCATTTCTGCACCCATTTGCTTTGGGGGCGAATTTCGGTTTCCTGGAAGACCAACTCCGGGCGCCGGCCAAGCTGAAATCCGTTCCACCGCTACGTGTTTGCGGTCCTTCCGCGTGTACACCAGAGACCTGTTTTTCCTATGCTGACGCCATTTTTCGCCTCACTCCTCCGACTACACCCTTACCACCCTTGCCCACCGGGCAGTTCGCGGATCTGCGTTTCTCCTAGCCAAGAAGCAAGGGCTTGTTTTAAGCCCTTGGTCTATGGGTGTTGTACGAAGGGTGGTCTCAATCCGAAACCGTCGGTGGGCAGAGGACCGATCAGCCTATAGCATTCAACAGGCAGTGGGACTCTGGAGGCGATGGAGGGCTAGAGATGGAGGAGATTGACCACGCCGTGGACACAGTCGATCAAGATGCGAAGGGCAGCGATCTGAATCTTGCTCCCCACTTCGCGACGGCCCATCAACGGTATACAGAACTGGGCGACGTCGAGAAAGCGGAGGCGATGAGGATGGAGCGAAACGCCTTTGCTCTCGAGTCAATGAAGGGAAAAGTGCGGTTTAGGGCAGGTGAAGCGTACATGACAGGAAGTGGTGTCACGGTTCCCGCACCGGACATCGAGCAGAACTTCGACAGTTCTGCTATCGAACACTACCGCGCCCGCGCAAGCAGCGTACCGAACCCAGTGCTACGCGCTCGATACTCAGATGTCGCCTGGCAGTTCGCGAAAGACCGAAACCGAGACGATGCTCTCCGCGCGATACGAGCCTATCTGGAGATCGCTAACTTTCAGGCGCAGAGGCGGATGTCTGTGGTGCTGCTCGACTCGCTGGATCGAGCGCTTGACCTCGCTGTGGCGCTCAATGACGGTAGAGAGGTTCAACGTGTAGTCGGCACCACGCTAACGGTCCTGGAATCTCTAGCCGATCGAGGCAGCTTTGGTCACTTCGAAGACGTTGCCACTTCCCTGGTGTCGCACTACGGCCACATTTCGAAGAGAGACCCTTTTCCATTCCAACAGCTGGAGGATGTTTTGGAACGGGCCAGGACGCACTTCAGCCACCCGATGTTCGCTGACAACAAGGGTCGTTTGACCGGCCTGCTCGAAACTCTGTACCGCCTCCAAGGCGACGCGGCCAAGGCGGGCGCGTACGCATTGGAAAGGGCACAAGATTGGGAGAAACAAGCCGAGTATTTCGAGAGCGCAGCAATCCAGATGCACAACTTTCTTGCGTCGGTCGCCTACCTGCAAGCGTCCGCAGCGTACATGGATGCAGGAAATCAGCCAGACAAAGTGCAGGAGTGCAAGCAGAAGTCACGGGCCGCACGGGAAGAGGCCATACGCTCAGACTTCGGCACGTTTCCATACGTCTTCGAGCAAGACAGCATTGACCTCCAAACATGGCTTGACCTATACAAGGAGTCGCCTGTCGGAGAAGCTCTAGCCCGTCTGGCCGCCGACGTCGCTACAACCGTTTCCTTCGATGACCAGTTGGAGGCGGCAGAACTAATGAAGAGTCAGGCGCCCGCTCTGTTCCGCATCCCAGTTCCGGTACTGCGCAGAGGCATCTCGGTCACCGCTTTCGTCGACCCCGACGACATCTTCAACTTCCGAGTCCTGGAGGCCCTTCTCCTTCAATACCGCCTCATTTCGGCAACGCAACTCTCCCCACTCTTTGACCTCTTGACAGAGACCCACCCCAGAATCGCCGAGGGCATCTTGGACTTCCTACGCAATCGAAAGTGGCTCCGAGAAGATCGGGTCGAACTCATTGAGCCAGGACTGAAGGCATTTCTCGGCAGCGACTGGAAGTCTGCCCTTCCCATCTTGGTCCCCCAGTTCGAGGGCGGGTTGCGGGATTATGCCGAAAGTCTCGGCGTTGCAACGATTGCGCAAGAGGGACTTGAGACGCGCGACCGAAGTCTTGGCGAGGTGATCCAGCGCCTCCTCGCGGACGGTCGAATGGATCGAGATTTCCTGATATTTACGGATGTACTCTTCTCCAGGATCGAGCATGGAAACCTGCGAAACGACATCGCTCACGGACTGCTGCCCGTTACAGGATTCAATCGCGAGAGTGCGAATCTCGTTATGCTCGCCCTGATTAGGCTGGCGGTTCAGCCCTCGCCGTAAGACGAGCCAGGGGACAGCGATTGCCCCACTCAGATACCAGGCGGAGCCTGTACGACACTTGCCACATCGTGCAAGTCCTGCCGGAGTGGGAGTCAGCCGAGACAATATCGGTTCGTCGGTATGACTGGCCCCTTGGGCGACCAAGCCCCTGCGCCGTGGCAACGGACCTCGTCATCGTCCTCGAAGCCGCCCGTGCCTTTCCGCCCACGGGTGAGTCCTATCCGACGAGCGCCTACTCCTCGGGCGGTGCTCTAACGAGTCACAGCCGATAAGACGGGTGGGGTGACGGAGCCTAGAAACGAAGAAGCTCCATGAAGGCGCGGCCGTGGATGGCTGATTCAGTGATAAGCGGTGGGTAACGGCAAATATGCACAAGCTGTGAAGGTGCATGAAAGGCCCTCCTTGCCTTGTGCGCCGCCGCGTGCAACAGCTTTCCGGTAGCGCGTCCATGGGCGCCGGACACTCGGGTGTGTGCATAGAGCAGCAGGCAGCATTACAGCACAGACTGCCAACCGAGAGACGAACTCGGGTCAGAGTGCCGCCGCGTGCTCCTGAATCACCTGGATGCACTCCTCGAACGTCGGCACGTCCCCATAGACGAGAGGTCCCACGAGCCTGTAGGCAGCACGCAACGCCTCGTTCGCCGGCGTACCCGTCACAAAGACAGAACTGCTTGCATATCCTCCATCGGGTCGGGGTGTCGAGGCCCAACCGTGGAGCTGACTCAGCTCATGACAATCCGCCCCGAGCGCAGCGGCTCCTCCCTCCACAGCCTGCAGCCGGGAAAGGACAGCATCGGATGCCAGCATGGCATGGACGTCGTAGAGATGGCGTCCCAGAAGGCGGAGCGCATCGGGATCCTCAGCTAGTCGGGCGGCGGCGCTGTGCAAAGCTGCACACTTCTCGATGAGCGTGCGTTCGGGACCCAGTACCTCCATGGTGAAGGGCGTGAACTCGGCAATGGGGTCGTCGATGTGCAGCTCGTCTATGGCGATCTCGGCCAGTAGGGAGCGAATAGACCGCTGCTCGGTAGGAGCTGCCCTGCCTCGGACTCCCATCTCGAGATAGACATACGGGCGTAGCACACTCGACGTCTGGCGTGTCGGGTAATCATACTGGACATTGCGATAGAGCCCCTTCTTGCCACTGGAGACTCGGGCCTGTACGCCCTCCTCCAGGATGGAGGGTCGAGCCCGCTTGTCGATCCTCTCTAGTAGGCGATCCAGCGCGTTGCTTCCGGGCGCTAGCAATCCTGGTGCGACGAGAAGGCCAATGTCCTCTGAGAAGCGTTGGATCAGGTGGTAGGCGCGTGACAGACTCGTCCCGCCCTTGAAAACGACATGCGGAGCCACCTCGACGCCCGGCTGGACCAACGCGTCGGAGTGGCTCTGCAACGCTGCGAAGCACCTCGGTGACCCAGAAATCTTTCTCAACGAAGGCCTGAGGGATACCTCGTGCCGCGGATGCCTGCGCAATCAGCGCAGCGAGGTCATCCGGGTTGTCACGCAGCCTGAGGATGTCTACTCGGCGCCAGGGCATGCAGCAGACGGTCGAGGGTGGCGTGAAGAGACGCGGAGTGCTCCCTGGCAGCTACCCGAGCGACATCGTCCAGATGGAGGACACCCTTAGCCGTCAGATCTTTGAAGCGGTCGACGACTTGTGGCCAGGAGACATCGACGTAGTCCGGGTAGGCTCGCAGGACTTCGAGGAGGGCGATATCAAGGTAGCCGAGGTCCACACGCGCCACATTCGACCTCTGGACAAACGTCACCGGATCCACACCCTGAGGCGGCCGCCCCACCGTCGTGAGCGCCGGTCGCACTGGTACCTGCGTGGAGAGGCCGAGCTCGTTCGCAGCCAGCCATCCCGTCGGACCGACGCCACGATCACCGGCCTTCAGCCGGGCGACAGCAACGGCGTCGGGACGGGCTGGGCCGAACCGACCGGGTCGTCCCTTCCAATACACGCCAGGAGCCACGCGAACAAGATCCGGCCGCTGCCGGGCAAGTCGGGAAAGCGCCATATGCACCGCGGTCCGCGGCGCACCGCTAATGTCCCCAGGTCGCAGGAAGGTTCCCGTGGGGGATCGATCGATGGTGTCGGCGACTAGTGCGGTCGTGTCCATGGTTAGCCAAGTGTAGCATTTGTCTAACAAGCATTCAAGAGGATTCCGGGACTCAGGTCCCCAAGCTCTGAATTGAGCTCCTCACCAACATCTGTCATTTGATCAGAGGGCCATTGGGCCAGCTGGCGGCGTACTGTTCAGCATAGGTCTAGAAGGCGATGGAAGAGTGAGAAGCGCTCAGGCACATTGCTGCCTATCGTCTCGACTTGGCGTCGGATGCACAATCTCTTGACCGTGTGCTCTGATGGAGAGTGCCAATTCAACACCAACGACCTGACGACACAGATGGCAGGCCGGGATTCAACCAAACTCGAGTGCTCCGCCTCGATTCTCAGAGTCGAGTGCTTGGAGTACCTTGCCGAATTGGCTCGACCACCTCGATTTACTTAGGCGTCCGTTGGAGGCTCAAGGCATGACAGTGGAACAGCCGAGACTGACGGAAGAGGCTCTGGGCCGACTGTCGGCCGGCGAATTTGAACGCTTGGTGAACGACTACCTGCGGGAGAAGCATCCAAACCTTATATCCACGGGTGCAACTGCAAAAGACGCTTTCCGCGGCTTCCCTGTCGACGCTCTTGGATATGAGCCCGGGCAACCTCCGACTTGGGTGCTTGCTGCTTCTACAACGACCCAAGAGAAGGATCTGGTCGAAAAGTGGGTCGGACAAGGCAGGGAGGGTAATGACATCCAGAAGGCGGCCGAGCTACTCGAAAAGCTGCGCGAGGACACGCCCGGTTCCCGTGGCCATCTGTATCTCGCTGTCAACTACAGGCCAAAGAACCCGGAGATATGGAGCCGGGCGATTAAGGAGGGAGAGAGGCACGGTCTCGACATTGAGTTGCTCGAGAGCTCGCGCATCGGCTCCTACCTTGACACCGAGGGCCATGGTCACTACTTGCGGGAGAAGTATCTCGGCATAAGGGGACAACTCCTCAGCCTTGATCTGCTGCGCGAGACTGCACAGACGTCGGTCCGACAGCTCCGCGGCACGGTGGCAGTCCGCCAGCGTGATCCATCCCACGAGGTCGGGCGCCAGGTGACTGGTTCCGTCATGACCGCTCTCAGGGAAACGGGCAGTCGACTCATAGCTCTCAGCGGCGGATCAGGCCTGGGTAAGACGACGGTCCTGGCTCAAGTGGGCGACGCCCTGAACGCCGGGGAGGCTTGCGCCATCTGGGTCCCCGCCCACCTCATCGAACCGGGCATCTCGCTTGATGCGTTGCTGCTCCATGCTTTGCAGCAAACACGTCCCGATCTCCACCCGTCCTCGGGCCGAGACGTACTTCGCATTGTGTCGGGGTTGCAAGGGGGGCTCATGCTACTCATCGATGACGTGAACCGGCAACCGGCGCCATGGCATGTCGTGAACGCGCTCGCTGCACTCGTCGATCCCTCTACCATCGGGCTGTTGGACGACCAGACGGAGGTTTCACCGTTAATCCGATGCGTAGTGCCACTGTGGCCCGGCAATGCTCCGCGATATGGGGGTGATCGCCTCATGCAACTGCCCGGGTGGACAGTGATCGACATTGACGTGTACTTCGCCGGGGAGCAAGCGGAGCTGGCACACGCTATCGATCCATCCTCACCGACCCTGCTTTCGCAACTCGAAGTCGTCGGCGGGGACCCCTTTCTGAGCGCCCTCTTGGTTAGTGCAGGTGGCACCCTGTCCAAACACGACCCTCGGGGGATTCTCAACTCCGCATTCCGCACGTGGCTGAACGAAGTTGCAACCGAGACGGCCACCCACGCCACCGCTGCAACACCAGGCCAGGTCTTCAGTGCGCTTGACAACCTGGTCGACTACATACTCACAGCGGAAGTATCGGATCCCGTTTGGGCTGATGTGTGGTCAAAGATCGAGCGCCGGGACGCAGAGCTGCTTCATACCGTGGCGAAGGACCACAGTCTTGCCTCGATTGAGGAGCATGATGGTACCGAGGTGTGGCACTGGAGGCACGTGCGCTTGCGCGATGTCGTCGTGGGGAAGCGTCTCGCTTCACACCTTGTAACGGCACTCTCCAGTGGTCAGATCCCGGAAGATATACGACGGTGGCTACTGGTACCGGGACTTGCTGAGGCTTGGGCGCTGGCCCTGATCTTCCTCCCCGAGGGGGTCCTGGACACGCATACTGCAGAGATCGTTCCCATGCTTAGCCCCTTGGGTCGAGCCGAAGGTTTGCGATTAAATGCGTTCCCACCAGAGAGCCAGGGGCACGGGCTCATCATCGCGTCTCTGCGAGAGATTCTGGAGCATTCCGGTGAAGGTGCTCGACAGGACTACGTGGCCAATGAAGTCTGGTATGTCCTCTCAAAGCTGAATGAGACCCGCGACCCGGCCGTCCTCGATGCATTGGATAGGGCTCCTGACGGGCCATGGGAGCTTGCGGCTCGAATCAAGAATGGCGACGTTCGGGCGGGCTTGCTGTGGTTTAATAAGTCCCTAGTCCGCCACCAATTCCCGCCTTCGTCCGGTAACGATCTGTTCGACCCTGCCTTTTCCGCACTCGCGCAACAGCGTTCGGACATGGAGACGACGGTCCACGCCTTGCTAGAGCACTCCACTGCTGGAGACGAACTCCGGGCCGCGATTCTGCTCTCCGGCTATTTGGGCCTCTCCGGCTTGGCCGAACCGATATGGAGCGCCCTCAATAATGAGGATGGTGAAGAGCGCCGAAGTTTACTCCTAGCCGTCGTCTGGGCCCTCAGCCGTTGTGTTGACGAGAATTCAGCCGAACTCCTGGCAACGGCACTCCGTGAGTGGGCTGCGACGATCAGAAATCCCCACTTCGTAACAGAAGAGGTGGAAGAGCTCTGGCGATCACTCAATCACTGGGAATTCACCTCGCACGCCAAGCGCACATGGGCCAAGGTCAGCGTTGACCCCTCGGTAGCGGACGCTCACCTGACCTTCATCCTGCGTCGGCTTGACGAACCAGAGGCAGTCGAAGCAATGGTTCGGTGGGCTGCTCAACACCCAGGTTGCACCTGGGCGGGGTACAGTCAGCCACTCGATGCTCTGGCGCCGTACGACGTGGAGCATTATCACTTCCCGGAATCACGTCCATCCCGAGATCGTCTGTGGACGTTGGTGGAGAAGGACGACGACGAACAGGTGAGGAAGTTCGCCTTCGAGTTCTGGGTGCGGAAAGCGTCAGCAGAGGATCTCCCGTGCCTTCGATCGGTGTTGAAAGCAGATGCCCTCTACGATGCGGCCTTGCGCAACAGACTTCGGCTTCGTGACCGCTCCGCCGCCGCGGAACTCATTGAGAGGATGCGGACAAATCCGGCGGAGTGGATGGCATATGCTCCGGCCTTGTATCAGGAGCCTGGTTTGGAAGACGCTCTGATTGGGGCCTATGCGTCACTGGGGGAACATTGCACTTCCGAAAACGCGAGGCTCATCCAGCATTTGCCCGCTCATGCGGTCCGGCGGATTGTCAATCGCTATCGCGATCTCCTAATCAATCGTCCGCCGACATGGCTGCCCCTGTGGCGTTCCGATGAGCCCACTGCTCAGGCGCTGGTGCGCGAAGCGATTCAGCACACGGATCTAGAAGCTGGCGAGACAGAAGACATTACCTCTTGGGAAGATCTCGCTCCCGGAGAGGTGCGGACCTTCTTCTCTGGTGCGCAGCGATATCCCTATCCCGTAACGTTCTCCATGCTAGAAGCGATTCGTCCTGTGCTCGAAAAGTTCCCGACTAACCAGATTGACGATCTCGCGGCGCTTGCCATCCTGAGCGGATTCGAAGCGTGGGCTCGCCGACACCTGCAGGAACGCGTGTCAGACCACTTCCGCAAACGGGTATGGCCGACGCAAGAGGAGATTCTGTCCATTCTGAACGATGCCGCTGCCGTTGTCCCGGAGGGCTCCGTCGCACCCCACAACGTCCATGGTTTCGCTAATCTGCTCTCGGCGACCGGGGCTCGGCTTGGGGTCATACACATACTGCGACACTGGCTGCACGAGGTGAGCGATCCTAACCGGTTGGTCGTTGCTGCCATTGTGCTCGACGCTATTGGTACTGGTGCCGATCTCGACTGGTGGACGCAGGAAACGCCAGAGGACCCATTACTCAGCGATGTCTGGTCAGCAGTACAGTTCATCCTTCTGCGCCGGCAATGGCATTCGTAGCCCTAAGCTGCATGTACGGAGTTTATCTCTGAAACGTGGTGATGGAAGGGATGCACGCCCTCAAATGTCTCATCAACGTGCTCACCCACTTGCACCCTTTTGTGCACCCATTTCCCTCAGTTCGCCGATATTCGGGGGCGGTCGCCTAGAACCGGATGTCCCAGGTTTTTGGCTTGGGGACGCCAAGTACGAACGCCGGGGGATTTCAGCGAACGTCAATCCCCAGAACTCATAAGCCCTTGGTCGCAGGTTCGAATCCCGCCGCCGCCACCAAAAGATTGGCTTGCACAAGCGGAAACTGATCTCCTTCGACCGTTATCTCGACAGCATCTTCGCCGACCGTACCTGGCTCGACGCGTGCGTGAATGTGCTGTCTGTCTTTCTCGAGGACATCGACTCCTGTCGAGACCATCCCGGCCAGAGTCTCCCCGGCATCGCGCAGTCGATGGTCGATTAGGGTGCCGCCGTGTCCGACCGCGCAACTCCAACTCAGTCTGCTTGGTATGGTTTACAGTTGGCCCGGTAGCAAGAAGGGATTTCGCACGATGGCGCCATCGTACGCCTGACCGTCGTTCAAGTCCTCTGACCAGACGGTTCGGGCACCAGCGAGGATGGCCGTCGTCAAAATCATGGCGTCCCAGAAGGACACGTGCCATCTTTCTATTCCATCGACGGCAGCCAGCACGTCGCGTGAACCTGGCTCGATGACCCGCCAGGTCGTCATATCTGCGATGATGGCCCGAGCGCGTAATGGAGGCAGCGGCTGCGGAATCTTCCTCGTCAAGGCGACGAAGAGTTCTTGCAGGACCTGTATGCTAATCACCCCATTGCCCGATTCCCAGAGGCGAGCGAGCAGATCGCCCGCCACCTCGTGTTTCAGGCCCGCGGTCACATCGTATGCGTAAACGATGAGGTTCGTGTCGCAGAATTCAGCGCTCATAGAGTTCTCCGCGGCTCCAGACGACTCGCCCCTGTGTTCCGAGAGGGAGTCCTAGCCGCAGCAGCGAAACCTGGCGGTCTCTCGCCGCCTCGTAGTGCTGCCGTTCCTCGACCTGTTGCTCGAGCAGCAGTGCGATGAAGCGCGACAGGGAAACGCCGCGATCAACCGCCATGTGCCTGACCTCTCGCAGAAGCTCGACCGGCAAGGATACTGTAACGTTCCGTTGCTCCATACCCTCTATCACTCCACGGTTTCAGTGTATCACGGCAACCGTGACAATCGACCGGCGTCCCGATCCGCTCCCGATTGCTGATGTTCGATTACCCTCACTTTTTGGCTTGCCACCGCCAAACACCGACCGAGGGCAGGCAGCGCCGAACAGCAGCACACCGGACACCCAACAACTCATCAGCCCTTGGTCGCAGGTTCGAATCCCGCCGCCGCCGCCGCCACTTGGTCTATCTGACTACCAAATAACCTCAACATCACCCCGCTGGGCGGCGTAACCTCTGAGCTGTGCGTCTTTGCTAATGAGGGGGACAGCGAGTTCACGCGCGGTCGCGTAGATAAACCGGTCGGCCGGGTCACCGTGAAATTCCAGTAAGCGCGCGGCGGAGATGGCAGCAAAGGGAGTCAGGGGCGCAACCTGGACCGTGCCGGCAGTGAGCAGGTCGTGGCACCATTGGCTCACCTCCCGGTCGACCGCAATCCGCCCTCGATCAGTGAGGACAGTCAGCTCCCAGAACGAGATCGGACTGACCAGCGCGGGCGGTTGCTCCTCAATCGCGGCCGCAGCCCCCTGCGAGAGTCACCCGCTCCCCTCGACCCACCAAATAAGGGCATGGGTGTCCAGCAATATCATCCTGGATGCTCGGCGTCCCAGGTGTCTCCGGTCGAGTACAGGTCCTCTTCATGCTCCGCAAGAACCCGTATGCTCCCCTTGAGCGCATCCGCCGGCGACTCGATCGGCACGACGCGCGCCACCGGTCGGCCGCGCTTCGTTACCACTATAGGCATGCCGGTCTCGGCTACCCGGTCGAGAAGCGCCAGGCAACGCTGCTTGAATTCGCCCGCCGGGATGCTTGGTTCTTTATGTCCATAGAATGTATCCATGGACACATGATAGGTCGTGAATGGAGGCGGAAACCAGTCGTGTATGGGTTCATTGGATCCGCGTGCTCCACCAGACTTGGGGACCGTAAGCGCAGAGGTTGCTACCACACGTCAGGTGCTCACGCCTTCACCGTGTCTCGTTGCCAATCGGCCTCCGAGATTGATCCCAGTGACGAGCCCTGCATCGTCGCGCGTGAAGAATCCACGCACACCTTTAGCCGGGCCATCACTAAAGACGTATGTATTGTTGGCGAGAATTGCGATGGGATACGGCGGTTGGTCCTCCGGCTCGTCTTCTCCACGCTCGCGGCTCCTGGCCCGCGCTTCGGGGCTGGGCTCGGTCTTCACCAGCAGCCGGCCTTTTCCCATCGTCAGGTGGACGATTGAACCGATCGCACGGTAGGCGCCGGTGTACGCGGACAACTGGTCCTCGGTCAGCGTGATCGGCTGCGGCTCTGGCTGGACGACACCCAGGTAGCGCTCGAGTGCCCACTTCACCAGCGCCTCGTGCAACTGAGCACCGTTGGGCACCGAGTTGGTGAGCACCACCACTGCAAAGTCTCGCGCGGGTACCATCTGGAATGCTGCCCGCTGGCCGTTGGTAGAGCCACCGTGACCGACCAAGCGGGTGCCGTCGAGATCCTTCATCAACCAGGAGATGCCGACGTAGTCGCCGATAGCGCTTCCTCCCAGGCTGAAGGTCGGCTCCTTCATTCGATCCAGTGACGCTTTCGAGAGTACCTGCTCGCCGTTCTTAGCGCGACCGTCGCTCAGATGGAAGCGCGCCCACGCAAGCTGGTCGCGGACACTCGCCGACCAGCCGCCCGCCGGTGCGAGGCTGCGGGGTAGCGCCCAGGGCCGCGCCACCGTGATTTTGCCATCCTGATGGTGGGTGTGGCCCACCACGAAGCGTCTCGTCATGATGTCGTTCATGAAGCCGAAAGTGTGTTCTAGTCCCAACGGCTGCAGCAGAAGCTCCTTGATGACTTCTTCGTACACCTGATCCGTCACCTTCTCGATGACTCGTCCGGCCAGGACCAGAGCGGCGTTATTGTACGACGACTGCGTACCCAGTGGGCTCACCTGTTCGAGGTCCGCCATCTTCTCCACATAACGGGCGATGGCGTCATCGCCTCTCCCGGTATCCTCGAAAAAGTCGCCCTGCCAACCCGCCGAGTGGTTGAGTAGCTGGAGAAGGGTGACGTTCTGGGCTGTGTCCTCGTCCTTCAGTTTGAGTTCGGGTACGTACCTGCGGACCGGGTCGCCGAGGTCGAGTTTGCCCTGCTCGACGAGCCGCATGATGGCCGTGGCCGTGAACGTCTTGCCCGTGGAGCCGAACTGAAACAGAGTATCCTCGTCCACCGGGACCGGACTCTCGATGCTGGTGATGCCATACACGGCGTGCTGTTCAGCGCCTTCATGATAAATCCCGGCTGCGACGCCAGGCACCTGGAAGTCACCCGCCAGCTCGGCCAGCCGGGACGCGAACTCCTGCTGATCGACGTGGGTCGCAGTGGTTGCCTCAGCCATTTTCTTCTCCGCTCCTACGATTGCCCTCTATCCTACTGCTCTGAATCTCGGCTTCGCTTCTGATAAACTGCTGAAAAGCGGCTTGAATTGTTGTAGATATGGCAGACGGCTGTCCTTCTTCTCGCACTCCATCTCCTTCCAGGCCGCCTGCCAGAGACTTGCAGCGGCCATTATCGTCGATATGCAGCGTCCACGCGCCAAGTACCGGACGAGGGCGAACAGCGCGGACCAATGGCAAACCCTGCAGCGAAGAATTCGTACGCTCTTGGTCGCAGGTTCGAATCCCGCCGCCATGGTTTTGGGCTTGTAGCAGCCAACAGTGACGGATGTCCGAAACCTCATTCTTCGGGAATTCTTACTACTACGGAGATGTGCTTCGGACACCCGTGCTGAGGATACATTGGACAGGTATGTGTCATCTTCAAGCGAGTATTGACAGAAGTTTCGATCTTTGCCATTATCGAGCTATGAGCGACAGCTATGAGGTCACGGTTGGACCCGAGGGGCGGGTGCTGATTCCAGCGGGGGTGCTGCGAGCGGCAGGCATCGAGCCTGGCGCGAGCGTTGTCCTGCGCCTCGACGGTGAGCAGGTCGTGCTCATCCCACTTCATGCCATCAAGCGACGGCTCCGACGAATGTTTGCCGGGATCGAGGGGAGCATGGCAAAGGAACTCATCGCTGACCGTCAAGCGGCGGTTGCTCGCGACGTGTCCGCGTGACCGCTCGCTGGGTACTGGACGCGTCGGCCGAATTAGACCCCGCTAGCCACAAGCAGGCGCTCGACGATCCTCGTCAGGACATCTGCTGCTCGACCGGTAGGATCGCAGGCAGGATCATACGCCGCCACGCCTGCCGCGCGGATGCATAGCACACGTCCGATGGCATCAAGCGCTTCCGCGATCTGCTGCACAGTCAATCCACCCTTTGGCTGATAGGTATTTGCCGGTGCCACAGTAGGATCAAACACGTCCGCATCAACATGGACATATACCTCGGAGACGCGTGGACACAGATTGCTCAATGCCGGTTCGAGCACGGCATGAATCTCTGCGTGCTCAATAGACCCGGCTTCAACGAGCGTCACACCAGCCTGACGCATGCGTTCTCCCTCCCCCCTGTCGAGGTCGCGTGCCCCGATGTGCAGGATACGCCCGGCCGGTACCGGGCGGAAGCCGGGGACCGTCGATGCAAGCGGTTGCCAGCAGGTGCCTGCGAGGACGGCTAGACCCATTCCGTCAAGAAATCCCCTGGTGGATGTCTCGGGAGTAGTGAAGTCACCATAGGCATCAAACCAGATGATGCCCATCTCCTCGCTCCCGGCGCCGCTGACAGTACCGAGTGCGCTGCCACAGTTACCGGCTAGAACGAGTGGGTAGGTCCCGGCATCAATCGCTGCCCGGGTGCAGTGCGAGAGGCGCCGATAGAGATCGAACGAGGTTGCAACTTCGGCTCGAAAATCCCCCCCCCACCTCGACGTGCTCCACATCGAGGTCGTACCCGGCCGAGCACAGAGCGTGAGCCAATCCGTGCTCAAGCAGACGGTCCGGCCCCGCGCCCATACGCACAGCTCGATTGCCCGAGTCATAGGGGACGGCCAGCACCCGGACGCTCATGGAGGCAGTATATCCCGGGACCACATTCTCGACCACCATAGTTAGCCCCGCAGCATCCCCTCGATCACTGCTGTCTCCGCTTCAGGCGCCAACACCGTCACTTCGTCCCCTGCCTCCAGGACGGTTCCGCCACGCGGGACCAACGAGGCGCCCCCACGTCGAACGATGACAATGAGGGCGTCGGTCGGCAGGGAAAGATCCCGGATGGCACGGCCGGCGGCGGGAGCGGCTGGATGGACTGTGAGCTGCGTAGTCTGGAGGTTCGCGTCCGCCTCCAACGGCCTACGATCCCTCGGCATCGGTTGTGCTCTGCGCGCGTGAACAGCCGTGTGGTAGGCATTGAGGACATCCCAGGCGTAGAGCATCCCGACCAACTGGCGTGGATTCTCACGCGACACAACGGGTATGCGGCGCTGATCGCTCGGGGTGAGACGCTGCAGCGCCTCCTCCAGCGTCTCATCCGGGAAGACGGTGGCCACCCGCTCCACCAGGCCGGCAACCGTCCGGTCCTGCTCGCCGGCAAGCATCTCCTCCTCGATCTCGGTGACACTCACCATGCCCAGCAGATCACCCGCCTGGTCGACCACCGGGAAGCCAAGCAGGTGGTGGCGCATCATCAGATCTATGAGATTCTTGACGGGGAGAGACGGCGGAATTGCCGCTTCCACCGGGCCCATCACGTCACGCACCCGGACGCCGCTCAACACGCCGCCGGTGGGTCCCAACTGGATACCACGGCGGAACAGCTTGAGTGTATAGATCGTCTCGCTGCTCAGTGACCGACCGACCAAAGTCGCGGTGGCAACGCCCAGCATGAGTGGCAGGACAACCTGGTAGTCATTGGTCATCTCAAACAGGATGGTAATCGAGGTGATAGGCGCCTGGGCCGCGGCAGAGAAGACGGAAGCCATCCCCACCAGCGCGAAGCCGAGCGTCTTGGCGGGGATCGCATGAGGGAAGAGCGTGTGCAGGCCGGTACCGAAGACGCCTCCCAGCATGGCCCCGAGGTAGAGCGACGGAGAGAACACGCCACCCGAACCCCCAGAGCCGATCGTCAGGGAGACGGCGATCACCTTGGCCACCAGGAACAGCAGCATCAGCCCCAGGCCAAGCCGGCCGTATAGGACGGAGGTCATGGTCGGATAGCCCACACTCATGATGGCGGAGGGCACGCTGTTGTGACCCCGCGGAATGACAATGGCAAGCGCGCCCAGAATCAGCGCGCCGATCACCGGCTTGGTGAGGAACGGTATAGGAACGCGCAACGCATCAAAGAGATCCTCGGTCCGGTAGAGGATCCGCATGAACAGGATGCCGAGAAGGCCGGCTAACACGCCAAGCACGACGTAGAGCGGGAGCTCGATGGGCGACTGGGGCTGGTAGAGCGGCGCTGCAACGGAGGCATGAATCCCAAAGAAGGCGCGCCCAATGACATCGGCAGTGACGGCGGAGATGCCGAGCGTGGCAAAATTCCGAACGTTGAACTCTCCCATGATCACTTCAAGGGCGAAGAATACACCGGCGAACGGGGCGTTAAAGGTGGCCGAAATGCCCCCGGCCGCTCCGGCGGCGACCAGGTTCTTGATGCGCGACTCCGGCATCTTGAACAACTGACCCAGGCTGGAGCCCAGTGCCGCGCCGATCTGGACAATGGGCCCTTCACGACCGACGGAACCACCGGATCCGATGGTCACGGCCGAGGCAACCGCCTTGACCACGACGACGGCGGGACGCATGCGCCCTCCTTGTACCGCAACCGCCAGCATCACCTCCGGCACACCATGCCCGCGTGCTTCCGGAGCGAAGTAGCGAATGAGCGGGCCGAAGATGAGCGCGCCTAGCGGCGGCAACAGCAGCAGGTAGACGCGGCCGCCGCCAAGTGCACCCTGCAGCCGCGGGGCGAGTTCCGAAAAGAAGACCCAGGTGAAGAGATCGATCAGCTTTCGGAAGGCGACAGCGCCAAAGCCCGAACCAATGCCCACCAGAAAGGCCATGAAGACCATAATCTGGGTCTCAGTGAGGCGAGGCCGTAGCCAATCCAGGAGGACGCGTGGCAGGAAATTCCCTGGTTGTCTCTGCGCTCCCATTCCCGTCCTGTCCCTCCTGGATCACCCCCTGGCTCTCCGTGCGGCGCCTCGGCCCGGGATCTCCACTCACATGCTACCGAATGGACGGCGGCCCAGCGCCGAAGTTGCTCGGCCTTTACGCATGGGGCGCTTCGGTTTGACGCTCGGCCGCTATTCTCTGGCTGATGTCCTGGGCGCCGTATCGTCAACGTGGGAGCCGATGGACCCCGCGCCTTCGGATCCACCATAGCAGGGGCCGAAAAGTGCTCTGGTACAATGAGGGCAACGATACACCACCAAAGGCGGTTCCTTGAGGCTACAGCGGGTGCGCCTGCTGTAGCCTTTGCGTCACTCAGAGGAGACTTCATGGCGACCCCCACCACCATCGGCCAGCTGCGTGAAAGCGGCTACACCGTTCTTTCCGTCAAAGAAGAGATGCGGAAGAACGTCATTGCGAAAATTCAGAGTGGAGCGGATCTGTTTCCCGGCATCCTGGGATATGAGGACACCGTACTGCCACAGGTCGAAAACGCGCTCCTATCAGGGCAAGATATGATCCTGCTGGGCGAACGCGGCCAGGCCAAAACCCGATTGGCGCGGGCGCTCATTGGTCTGCTTGATGCAGAGGTCCCGGTGATTGCTGGATGTGAAATCAACGACAGTCCCTTCTCGCCCATCTGTCGAGCGTGTAGAGACAGGGTGACGACGTTTGGCGACGATGTCGAGATCGCGTGGCTGCCCCGCGAGAGCCGGTACGGGGAAAAACTCGCCACCCCGGATACCACCATAGCGGACCTGATCGGTGAGGTTGATCCGATCAAAGTGGCTGAAGGGCGCCACCTCTCGGACGAACTCGTGATCCATTACGGCCTGGTGCCGCGCACCAACCGGGGCGTTTTCTGCATCAACGAGCTTCCCGATCTGGCGGAGCGCATCCAGGTTGGCCTGCTCAACATCATGGAAGAGCGCGATGTGCAGATCCGCGGCTTCAAGATTCGCTTGCCGCTCGACCTGTTCATCGTGGCGAGCGCCAATCCGGAGGACTACACCAACCGCGGCCGTATCATTACGCCACTCAAAGATCGGTGCGGCTCGGAAATCCGGACGCACTACCCGCGCACCCTGGACTATGAAATTGACATCATGGAGCGAGAACGGCTCCGTTTCGACGGCGATGGTTTCGAGACCGTGGTACCCGAGTTTATGAAGGAAATTGTGGCCGAGATTACCCATTTGGCCCGCAAGAGCCCGGATATCAGTCAGCGTTCGGGCGTGAGTGTACGCGTCTCCATCGCCAATTACGAGAATCTGGTGAGCAATGCGCTGAAGCGCGCTGTGCGGCTGCGGGAGCAGTGCGTGGTACCTCGCGTGAGCGATCTGCCGGCGCTGGTGGCGTCCACCGCCGGGAAGATTGAGCTGGAAAGCATGGGCGATGCGAGCGAGCACAAGATCATCGATAAGCTCATGAAGGCCGCGGTTATCAACGTATGGAACCGATACTTCCTGGTGCAGGAGTTTGAGGACCTGCTTCGTAGCTTCGAAAGTGGTCTGCGCCTCGAGGTATCGGACACCATGCCGTCCATGGAGTACGCTCAACAGGCGTTCAAGATCAATGGATTAAAGACTGCGGTGTCGAAGCTCAACGCGCAGGGCAACCCGGCCATGATTGCCTCGGCCACCGAGTTTGTGCTTGAAGGTCTGCACCTGAATCGGAAGCTGAACAAGGATCGTACAGCAGGACAGACTCGCTACCGTAGGTAGGTGATTCCATTGTGATCGACGCTGTGGAATCCAAGGGTCCGCGTAACCGGATTCAGACTTGACAGAAGCGACGAACGGGTTGTTTATGGGTGGAGGGGCGTGGTATTCTGGCTGGTAGAGCAGCCCCAGCGGTTCTCTTCGGTCGAAGTTCGGAGGACAGGTAATGATCAACGTTTCGGAACAGGCTCTGACGCAGTTGAAGGGCTTAATGCAGCAGCAAGGGCTGGACGACCTGGGGCTGCGGGTGTTTGTTTCCCCGGGCGGATGTTCCGGGTTTCAGTACGGCATGCGCTTTGAAGATAGTGCCATGGATGGCGACGCGATCGAGCAACGCGAGGGTGTGAGCGTATTTGTTGACGAGTTCAGCGCCCAGTACCTGGAGGGGGCTGAGATTGACTACGTCGACGAACTCATGGGAGGCGGTTTCACCATCCACAATCCCAATGCCATCACGAGTTGTTCCTGCGGCCAGTCCTTTACCTCGGGAGACGAGGGTGGGTCGGCCCGCCCCTGCAGCGCCTAACGTCGGGTAAGAGCAAGAGAGGCCGACGGTTTGTCGGCCTCTTTTCTATTTTGTAGTACCATTGCGGCATACTGCTGCCCTGTGGATTTCAATTGGCCGGTTCATTCACCCGTCTCGTCGGGATGCAGTAAGGAGTAGCTGGATGATCAGTGAAGACATGTGCAAGGCGTTGCACGAGCAATTACTGAGGGAACGCGATCGTCTCCAACATGAAATATCGACGGTCGCATATGGAACCCGGAGTGATGTTTTTCAGGCCGACGAGCAAGATGGAGCAGATCAGCATCCGGCCGACGATGCGTCGGAGCTGTTTGAGCGCGAAAAGAACCTGACGGTGCAACGCACCCTCGAGGCGAGCTTGCAAGAGGTCCATGATTCTTTGCGTAAATTCGACGAAGGAACCTATGGTCTGTGCGAGACGTGTGGCCAACCCATCCCGGAAAAACGCTTAGAGGCGTTTCCCGCGGCGACCCACTGCATTGCCTGCCAGACCAAGCTCGAACGACAGGCGCACGCCACCGGTCGCCCCTAGTTTTCAGTGACCGGGGAAAGCGGGCTGGAACCACAGGGGACTTCTATACATGCACTGCACTTGACAACTGAAGTGCAATGCTTATAGTGTCGAGTGATGGGATCTCCATTGGTGAAACGTTCAGGAGGTTGTTCTGTTGGATACATGTGAATGTGGAACGGCTCTGCGCCACTTCTGGGTATGGCGTGATTCCAATCAGGTACTCCACGCTTCCAGCTTCTCCCCGTCCAGCGGAGCGATTCATGAGATGATTGCGGCCACCGCGCGGGATGCCCTACTCCCCATGACTGGAGGGCGTGCACCCAAGCACGACGTGCGACTGGCCAGCGATCCGGACCGATGCTGGCCGGGTCGTTGCTCGCTCGGCATCATCGCCCAGGCGGCTCTCTGAGCCCTGAACCTCTCTGAGCCCTGAACCTGGAAGACCTGGCGCGTGCTATCGTCGATCTGGTAGCAGCGATTGAGCCAACAGCACCAGCGAAACCTGTTGATCACCTCGGAGCAGGCGCGCAATTCGGTACAGGTCAAACGCCGTCGCGTCTTTTGCGGGGGCGACTCCCTCGAGATACTCTTCGCTCTGCTCGGCGACGCCCAGCGGCAGAGAGGGTTGGTCGTTCAGAGAGGAATTGTGCCCATTCCTGTCGAGCCGGGTGGCAACGCGTGCATACAGTTCTGAGAGCGGTACGTCCAGGGCCCTGGCTACCAGGCAAAGCGAGTGCGATGAGGGATCCTTCTCGCCTCGCTCAATCTCGCCCAGGAAGACTGGGGACAAGCCGGCGCGCTGAGCTAGTTCTCGGCGAGACAGCCTTTGCCAGACACGGTATCGTCTGAGCACATCGCCCCACGCCTGCAGAACCACCTGTTCGTCGGGCGCCCGTTGATGCTCCACGTGTTCCGTCCCTCTTTATACTGAGGTAGTGTGTTGGACGCTCTCAGCATACGCCACACCGTACTATCTGGGGAGTCTCCGTGACATCTGCTCTGTCCCGTTTTGCTTTCATCGATGCTGTCCACGCGGCCGAAGTCTTACATACCACGCAGGACCAGATCCTCGACTGGGTCAAAAGTGGAAAACTGAAGGCGTATGGCGGGAAACCCGCTAACCCCTTTCTGCGTAGCGCCGACGTCGCGACCCTGGTCGAGGAGTTGGGCGTGGCCGCGGATGAGCCGCCCCGGCGGACCAAAAGCGCCTCCGCCCGGGTGCAGCCTCGTCTCACCTCCGACTCGCGCTGGAGCGGCGTCAGCGAAGAGGATATTCGCGAGTGGGTCACTCGCGCTGACCCAACACGACGGCAAGCCGCCCGCACCGCAGCCGGCACGGCGCGAGAGCGTCTGGCTATGGTGCTGGCGATCCTGGACGAGCTAGATCGCTAGAGTCTAGCCCGTTTCCTGCTGGATCGCCGCGATCTCGTCCATCACACGATCCACATCGTCGAGCGTGTTGAAGAAGTGCGGTGAGATTCGCACTAATCCGGGGCGATAGTCGACCGTGAAACCGCGCCGGGCAAGCTCGTTGACCGTCTCTTGGGGGTTGCGGAGGCGCAACATTACGACACCGCCGCGCTCCGTGGCGTTTTCGGGCGACACGATGCCATACCCGTCTCGGGCAGCACGCTCAGCGATCCGTTGGGTGAGGAGTTGTAGGCGATTCCAGATGCGCTCGGGGCCGGCTTCTAGAATCATGTCCATACCGGCAACCCCGGTGTAGGCGGTCGCCACGGCGGGGGTACCGAGCTGAAATCGGTCGGCGGTGGGCGCCAGCTCGAGATTGAGCGTGTCAAAGGCGAATTGATCGGCAGCGGCGAACCAGCCGGTTACACGAGGTTGCAGTTCCGTCAGGAGTTCCTCGCGAACATAGATGAAGGTAAGCCCGGGTCCGCCCAGCAACCACTTCAGCACGCCTCCAACGTATATATCGACGTCGAGCTCTTTGACGTTGACCGGCAGCACCCCCACCGAGTGGTATCCGTCGACCACCAGCTTCGCTCCGTGGGAGTGGGCCAGATCGGCCAGTTTTCGAATGGGTTGTACATAACTCGTTGCATAGAACACGTGCGAGGTAGCGATGGCCGCGACCTGCTGATCCATCTGTTGCTCGTAGGTCTCCAGCGGCACACGAACCTTGTCCTGAGAGCGGGCGAAGCGGACGCCAACCCCTTCGCGGGATTTCGCCAACCACTGATGCGAGATGGTGGGGAAATCCAGGTCGGCGCAGAGCACCGCGCAACGCTGTCGATAATCGAGGGCGCTGGAAATGGAGGATAGAGCGCTGGAAACGGAGTGACTAATGGTGACCTCGTGCGCGCCCGCTCCAATCAGTCGAGCGAAGCGTTCCTTGGCCTGCTCCAGTTGCGGCATCCAGACCTGCCACCATGCCGGGGCGCCGTATCTCGACCAGCCCTCACGATACTGATCGAGCGCTGCGATGGCCCGGCCGCTGAGCGGTCCTAACGAGCAGCTGTTCAAATAGGTCGTGTGCTCAAAAATGGGAAACTCGGCCCGATATTGCCGTGCTTCCTCCTCGCTGATCGAGTGTGTCGCATTCGTACTCATCGCGTAGTCCCTCCGGTCATTCAGGATATCAGCGATGTCGGTGCGGACGGCCTGCGCGGCAGGCGATCGACGGGCGCCATCGACGGCTATAGTGGTGCATGGACGATGTTCTGGCGGTCTGCACCGATCTGTACTTTCAATCGCGTATCGCGAGCGCGGCTACGGCCGCCGGGCGAGCGGTACGATTCGTGAAGCAGGCGAGTGACGCTGCTCCATTCCGTCTGGCGCTGGTAGACCTGGACGCCGCCGCGGATGTGCCGACCATGATCGGAGCCTTACGGCGCGCCGGCAGTGGTCCGGTGATCGCTTTTGGTCCGCATCTTGATACTGAGGGTAGAAAAGTTGCCCGTGCCGCCGGAGCTATCCGGGTGCTGGCAAAGTCGAAGTTCGTGAAGGAGTTGCCGAGCATGATGAGCGACGAAGACACCACGGCCCAGGGCCGAGGGGACGATATCCTGGCTGAGCTGCGAGAGTACGGCGAACGCATGCAGCGGCTAGGCGCGATGCTGCAAGATCCAGCCAGCGTGCGCCGGCTCTATTTCGCGCCAGACGTGCACATGGAAACGGCTCTCGAGGACGGCGAGCCCATCATTCTTGACTCGGCCGACTACTTTGGGTTTCTCTCGGTGGACACCTTACGGCGCAAGATCGACCGCGTGCGGGAAGCGCAAGCCGGGCGCGCCTCGGCTGGAATGTGACCTCGCAGGGCGCATGGAAATACCGGGGGGCGCGCTTCCTTGGCCGCCTGGTGACCCGCACGGCTGCTACCTTGACACTCGGGCATATGCCGCCCTTCGTGTCCACCTCGGCGCTGGTCATGGAGGGGGATCGCATCCTGGTGGTGATCGATCCCATTCGTGATGAGCCAATTATCCCCGGCGGTCATATGAAGTGGGAAGAAAGCCCTCAGGAAACAGTTGTTCGCGAAATCCGCGAGGAAACCGGCCTGGATATCTCGGTGCGGCGTCTGGTCGAGGTCTACTCGGGAGCGGAATGGGCGGGCGAGCGCGGCATTGTTCGAATCATCTATGAAGGGGCGGTGGTGGGCGGCTCTCTGGTCTCCTCGGCGGAAGGGGAAGCGAGGTGGTGGTCCGCCCGGGAGTTGGCAAACTCGTCAACGCGAGATGCCGCTATCGTGCGCGAATGGCTGGCTCGTCAGCCCGCAAGCGTTACCAGTCAGTAGCTCGGGCCGCTTACTGGTTGCCGGCAGTCAAGGACTCGTTGAGGTTTGGGTGCTGGTCCCTTCCCAGGAATTGACGCCGGCACTCAGCGAGATCCGTGGTGTGCTGACGATCACCCCCCACCTGCTCCTTGACCAACTCGACCAATCCGGCCGGCCAATTGTCGCCCGCCTCGTCAAGCATGGCGATGGTTCGCGACCGCAACTGCTCAAATTCCGGTTGCTCCGCGCCCTCCTCAGAATCATCTTCGCGCATCGGCAGCGGGACGGCCACAGGACCGTCGTCGATGCTTGGCTGCTTCACCTGGAGCAAGTGGGCATACTTGTTCTGATACTCCGTCTCGGAGCGTATCAACTCTTGCAGGATCGTTTCCGCGCTTCGGTCGCCGCACATCATGGCTGCTCGCGTCTCGCGGTCCATCTCACCGAGCTGAACATGAAGCTGACCCAGCGTGTAACGAAGTTCCGTCACGAGAAAGGTGGCTTCGGATATGGTACCTGAGGATGCGTCTGAGTTCACTCTGTTTCCCTTTCGCTGGAGGCTGTCGTGAGATGCCTGACATTCAATATTTGGAACTATTCCCGGCCCTGGAAGGAGCGTCGCCGGGCTATCGCCTCAATAATTCAACAACACCTTCCTGATGTGGTGGCGCTGCAAGAAACACGCCACGACTTCAGGTATGAACGAGGCAGGGGACAGGCGGAGCAGATTGCGGAGCTGACTCAGTATATTCCGACCTGGACTCTTGGCCAGGTATATATCCCGATCTTGCGGGTCGACGAAGGTGTAGCTCTCTTGACACGCGTGCCGCCGTCTGCCGTCACCACCCGCCACTTAACGATGAACGGTCACCAGCGAGATGACGAGAACCAACGCCTTTGCCTGGGCGTTACTCTATCGCGAGCCGGAGGATCGGTCCATGTGTTCAACACCCACTTTTCGATGAGCGCGCCGGCTCGCCGGCACAATGCACGAGAAGTGTTTGAGTTTGTGAAGGACCATTCCGGCAGTGAGCCAGCTATTCTGATGGGTGACCTCAACGCGGAGCCGAACACGCCGGAAATCCGGTTTCTGATCGGTGAAGAGACGCTGGCGGGGACATCCGCCGGAGACTTTTACGATTGCTGGACCGCGCTGCATCCACATGAACCGGGCTACACCTACGGGAGCGGCGCTCCGGTGCGGCGGATCGACTACGTGCTGGCCCGCAATCTGCCGGCGTCGCCTCGAAGCGCGCAGATCGTTGGCGCGGACATGGTGAACGGGGTCTATCCCTCCGACCACATGGGTATTCTGGTCGAGTTTGACCTGTAATGCGGCGCAGCGCCTTCTGCTTTGCCCAGATTCGTGGTGTACCTCCTATGCTTACAGTGGTGTGCCGTTACGGCACTGGTTCGAGAGAAGTGCAAAGGGTGTCCGCTCGGGCGGCACGGAGAGCGAGTCGAGATGAGCGTTGCAGTAGAACTACCCCGTTGGGATATGGCGGTGATTTACCCTGGACTGGAGTCGGCCGAGTTCAAGCAGGGGTTCGAGTCCCTGGTGGCCGAAATCGCCGAACTCGCGGAGTTCTTTGATCGGAACCATATTCAACGGCAGGATCCTCAACTTCTCAGCGACCAGACGGTCAGCGTCTTTGAGACCGTTATCGGGAAATTGAACGATCTCTACGAACGCGTCACGACCATGCGTGCCTACATTGCCGCGTTTGTCTCTACCAATTCCCGCGACAACGTGGCCCAGGCTCGCATGAGCGAACTCCAGCAGCAGTCGGTTCTCCTCTCCAAGCTCGACAAGCGCTCAACTGCGTGGATCGGTTCGCTGGACGTGGAGGCGCTCGTAGCCAGGTCTGCCGTGGCGCAAGACCATGCGTATCTCTTGCACAAAACGAAGACGGATGCCACGCACCTTATGGAGCCTGTGGCCGAGGAGATCGCATCCGAGTTGGAAGTCACCGGCGGCTCGGCCTGGGGCAAGCTGCACGGTACCGTCACGTCACAACTCACCGTCCCAATCGAGCTTGCCGGCGAGAAGCAGAGCGTACCCATGAGCGTGATTCGCAACATGGCTCACGAACCGGACCGCGAGCTACGACGTCGGGCCTACGAGGCAGAGCTCAAAGGGTGGGAGAGCGTGGCAGTCCCTCTCGCCGCTGCCCTGAATAGCATCAAGGGCGAGAGCAATACGCTGGCCGCCCGGCGAAACTGGGGCGATGTGCTGAATATCGCCCTGTTTCAGAACAACATTGACCGCCCCACGCTTGATGCCATGATGGAGGCTGCCACGGCCTCCTTCCCGGATTTTCGGCGCTATCTGCGAGCAAAAGCCAAGGCTCTTGCCCTGCCGGCACTTGCCTGGTATGACCTCTTCGCCCCGGTGGGGGAAACCCAGACTGCCTGGGATTACGAGGCGGGCACGCGGTTTTTGCTGGAGCAGTTCGGCTCCTACTCCCCTCGCCTCAGAGAGTTTGCGGCCCGCGCCTTTGGCGAGAACTGGATCGATGTCGAGCCGCGGGACGGCAAGCGAGGCGGCGCCTTCTGCATGTCGCTGCGCAAGGGTGAGTCCCGCGTCCTCACCAACTACATTCCTTCCTACGATGGAGTGAGCACCGTGGCTCACGAACTGGGGCACGCGTATCACAATTACAATCTGATCGATCGCACCGCCCTGCAACGTGCCACGCCCATGACCCTGGCTGAGACCGCCAGTATCTTTTGCGAGACCATTATCCGCGACGCCGCTCTGGCCCATGCCGGCCGGCAGGAGCAGATTGCGATTTTGGAAGCGTCAATCCAGGGCTCCTGCCAGGTTGTGGTCGATATCTCCAGCCGATTCAAGTTCGAGAGCGCGGTATTGGAACAGCGCCGGCGGCGCGAGCTCTCGATTGAGGAGTTCCAGCAACTGATGCTCGAGGCGCAGCGCCAGACCTACGGAGACGGCCTCGACCAGAATCTGCTGCATCCCTACATGTGGGCGGTTAAGGGGCACTACTACAGTTCCGAGCGTGCGTTCTACAACTTCCCGTACATGTTTGGCTTGCTCTTTGGTCTTGGGCTGTACGCCCAGTACCAGCAGGACCCTGAAGCGTTTCAGGCCGGATATGATGACCTGCTATCCTGCACCGGGCTAGCCGACGCCGCGAACCTGGCGCAGCGTTTCGGCATCGATATTCGGACGCCCGATTTCTGGCATTCCAGCCTGGCTCTGGTGCGTGCGGATATTGATCGGTTCGAAGAACTGATCGGCGCCGCCGCGTGAGGGGTGATTCCATGAACGACTTCACCGGGGCCGAGCAGGTCGAACTGGAGCATGCGCGCTTTATACTGCTTACCTATTCGCGGGATTGGCCCAAGTACGTGGTGTCGTGGTCGTTGCGCCAAACGGCGGGAGAGGGCGATTTTCCCCTGGGCAGTGGCCATGTTGAACAATTGCCCCCACCTGACGCCGCTGGATTGGACGCCCTCCGCGATGAACTACGTCAGGCCGCCCTGGATCAAGCGAATGCCGCCAGTGCGGAGATTGCGCCGACCGAGGGCTCAACCAAGGAGAAACGTTCGTTGTTTGGCAGGTTGTTCGGGAAGAAGTAAGAGCGGTTCAGGCGATCCGATTTATTCGGCTCGACGACCGCGATGGAAGAGGCGCTTGCCAAACCAGGGAGATGATGGGGCAGGCGGCTCCGGCAATTCGAGCGGAGGAATCTCCGCCGCTGCCTCACTCATGGCACGCTCGAGCACCATCGGTCGCTGTTGAAGTACGTTCGGCGCCGCCAGGTTGTAGTCGCGAATGGCTCGATTGAGCGACTCGAGCTTCCCCCGATGCTGATCGAGCGCGGCCCGCCGTTGCTCGTTGAAGCCGAACACCTGCTGGGCCGTGGCGCCGGATCTCGCATCCGCCAGCCAGTTACGCCGGCGACGCAGACGCTCCAGCACCATCTCTGCCTCGTGTCGCGGCCTATCAAGCTCTCTGGCCCGTTCCAGCAGCGGGTGGGAAAAGCCCTGCGCCTTCAATGTTTTGTTCGCTAGATACTCCACGTCGCCCTGCAGATCAAGCGGCCGGCCGTGCAGGTGGCGCAGCTCGCCCCGTTCTTCGAGTGAGCGAATCATCTCGCCTTCGATCTCGTCGCGCCGTTTCATCGGTCCCGGTGGCTTTCTATCCATCCACGTGCTTCCTATCTGGTCACTCGTGCTTACCGGTCCAGCGCCGGAGCGCTTCCCAACGCTTGAATGAGCAACGGGCCAGACGCACGGACCGTTCCTGGATCTCGGCCACGTCTGCTCCCGCCGAGAACAGGAGAGCCCACCCCTCTGCATCCTCGACTTCAGGGACGCGCCGGGCAAGATCCCCTGAGGGAAAGACCCACAGTCCATCGAAGATAAAGTCTGAGGTGACTACGGCGACTACCGTTTCCGTTGCGGTCGCTTCCGCACATGCCTGCGCGATGGCGCGCGCGTGGTCGTGAAAAACCTCGGCCGCGTGGATGGTGCGCAGCGGACGTTCCAGCGCCTGGGGAGAGGGGAAGGCAGGGTGTTTCATTCGAACCCTAGCTTCTTTTGCCGGAGCGAGACGTGCTTGTTTCGGCCGATCACCAGATGGTCGAGCACCTCGATATCCAGTAATCTGCCCGCTGCTACTAATTCACGCGTCACCCGAATGTCTTCGGGCGAGGGAGTTGGATCACCGCTTGGATGGTTGTGCGCCACCACGATGGCGGCGCAATTTTCCTTCACGGCGTCACGAAACACTTCGCCCACGCGGATCAGAGAGGTGTTCAGGCTCCCCTTATAGACGTCGCGGATACCAAGCACGTGGTTTTTGGTGTTGAGCAGCACCACCCGCAGGTGTTCCTGTTCCAACAGTCCCATTTCCAACTGTAAGATGCTGGCAACGTCCTGCGGCGAGCGAATCTGTAGTTGTGCCGTTGCCTCCACCAGCAAGAGTCGCCGGCCCAGCTCCAGCGCGGCGACGATTGCCACGCCTTTGGCCGGTCCGATGCCGCGCACCTGGGCCAGCGCCGAGAGCGGCGTACGGGAGAGCCCGAGAACCCCACCGCAGGTGCGCAGCAGATGTTGGGAAAGGCTGAGCACGTCCTGCCCGACCACACCCACGCGCAGCAGGATAGCCAGTAGCTCGGCGTCGGATAGGTGCTCGGGACCAAGCTGAGCCAGCTTTTCACGCGGCTGCTCGCTGGCCGGCCACTCTTTGACCGGCAGGTGGTACGACACTCCTAGCGCGTGCCGCTGGGCTGTTCTGCCGCCGGTTCCTTCGCATGCAGGGCCAGCGGTACTTTCTCCAGCTCAGCCGTCTTGCCATCCAGTCCCAGCGGCACCTTCCGCTCCGTGGTGCAATACGGGCAGACCGTCCAGTCGAGCTCGAGCATGCGATCGCAGTGACGGCAAATGTCCTTGAGTTGCTGCAAGCAGTTCGGGCATACGCGGTAGTCCGCTTGGACGCGGTGCCGGCAGTTGGGACAGATCGGGCGTTCTTCGATTTCCTGCAGCAGCGCCTCTTCCTCCAGCGAGCGCTCGTACGCCTGCATGAGCGTCTCGTGCGGCCGAAGGATGAGGTACACCACCAGGCCGAAGACATTGAAGAGCAAGACCAGCAGGGTGGCAAATGCCCACACAAACTTGTCCCGTGATCTGGACCGAATGTCCATGAATGTCCAGACCACGATGCTGAACCATACGGCAAGGCCGAATGCCACAAACCCAGCGACTACGATTGGGCCGATCTGTTTCAAGGTCGCCATTTGTCTACGCTATCCTTCTGCTGCAGTGAAATACAAATCAAATAAGGGTAGCGTATCGTAGTGCATGGTCACCAATTCGTCAAAGTTACCGCCCTCTGGAACGGTTCGCGTCTTTGTGGCGGTGGAGATTCCAGCAGAGGTTCGAGCACACCTTGCCCGACTGCAAGTGGCCTTCCGCCGGCACGGTAGGGTGGTGAAGTTGGTCGACCCGAACCTCATGCACCTCACCCTGCGCTTCCTGGGGAATGTTCCCGCGCACCAGCTCGAGGCGATTGAGCAGACGATCCGTGACAGTGCTCGGGATGTTTCCCCCTTTACGCTGACGCTGTCGCAGCTTGGCACGTTTCCGGGCAGGGGCCGGCCCCCTCGCGTGGTATGGGTGGGTCTCGCCGCCGATGATGGGTACGACGCGCTACAGCGCGTCTTCAGGCGGCTTGAAGACCGCCTGGTCCTGGCCGGCTTTTCCGCCGAGACGCGTCCCTTCTCGCCACATGTGACGCTCGCTCGGCTGCGTGACGGCGTACCGATCGAAGAGGCTCGCGCCGTTGACGAGACCGTCATCGAGGTGCGTGGCAGCGCCGGGATCAGGGCGGTCCTCCGGGTTTCGCAACTGACCTTGATGCGCAGCGATGCGAGCCTCGGAGGGGTGCGGTATACAGCATTAGCATCCGTACCGTTCTAGCTTGGGTTGATGGTCGGATCGCTTCCCCCAGGATGTAGTCGAGCCCGTCGAGTCAGCATTGAATCAGCCGGTGCTTCCAAAGTCACACGGCGGACAGAGGGTAGGCGTCTCTGACCGCCGCCTGGAGTTACATCGGTTTCGTGGACGGTTGATTCGTTGGTAGTGGTCACATCCGACGTGGTCAGTGTACCTCCTTCTGCAGAACAGTGTCGGGAAGCGGGCGTGGACATATGGACGGCCGGAGCCGT
>JAABUJ010001802.1_pt1 | contig 29288 bp, 39 predicted proteins | sample 5559131 | NCBI WGS metagenome assembly JAABUJ01 (sample SAMN10711875, study PRJNA513366) | rock metagenome | isolation source: Antarctica rocks | place: Antarctica: Victoria Land, Mt New Zealand nord | collected 2016-01-07
CTGGATGACGCGCATCGCCATCAACGAGGGATACCGCAAGGTCAAGCGAAACGAGGCTGCGGCGGCGCTGGTTCTCGATGACGCGGTAGGCGAGCGGGTTGCGCGATGGGGTGACCGGCCCGATGAGCTGTTTGAGTCCCGCGAGTTTCTCGCGGCCGTCGACTCCGCGCTGGCGCGGCTGCCGATCGCCTACCGCGAGGCGGTCGTGCTCCGAGACGTCGAGGGCTTGAGCACCGCCGAAGCGGCCGAGTTGCTCGAGATCGGCGAGCGCGCGCTCAAGAGCCGGCTGCACCGCGGTCGGATGGCGCTGCGCCGAGAGCTCGACGCGTTCTTCGCCGAGGATTGAGAGCGCCGGTGCCAGGGCCTCCCGCGAGCCGTCAGGTGGTGGCGCGGCTGGGTGGATTCGGGGTGCTGCTGGGCGCGCTGTTCGTCGTTGGCCTGCTCATCGCTCCGCATTCCGCTCACCACTTCCGCAACGAGTTCGCGGGGCTCGGCGTCTGGGGCCCGCTGGCCGTGATCGCCGCCTACACGCTGCTGACGTGCGCGTTCGTGCCCGGCCCCGTGCTGGCAGGAGCCAGTGGCCTGCTGTTCGGCACCGCGCTCGGTACGGCGGTAGCGATCCTGTCCGCCGCGCTGGGCGCCAGCGCGGCGTTTCTGATCGCCCGGGCGCTCGCCCAGCGGTCCTATGGCGCGCTGGCGCGCGGGCGTCTGCGTGACTGGACAGCGCGGATCGAGGGACGCGGGTTTCTCGCTGTGCTGTATGCACGGATCATCCCCGGGGTCCCGTTTGCGCTGATCAGCTACGCGGCCGGCCTTACCAAGGTTGGGCTGCGGGCGTTCGCGGGCGCCACCGCGATCGGCGCGCTGCCGCGCGCGTTCGCCTACGCCGCGCTGGGAGGCAGCATCGGCAACTACTCATCCCCGCAGGCGCTGGTGGCGATCGGGGTGCTGGTCGCGATGGGAGTCGGCGGAGCGGCGCTGCTGTGGCACACCCGGCGGCAGGCTCGGGCGCGAAACGAGATCAAGCCGCCCTCGCGGCCATGAGAATCCTTTGCCCGCCCAACGTGTCCAACGAGACGATGAGCGCGACGCCTCCCGCCGCCGACCCTTCGGCCGAGATCACCGTCTACACCCTGCCGTGGTGCCCGCACTGCGCCCGGGCCAGAGCGCTGCTCAAACGGCGCGGGCTTGCCTTCCAGGAGGTCGACGGGAGCGCGACGCGGGACTTCCGAGGGTGGCTCGCGGAGCTCACCGGCGGCTACACCGTCCCCCAGATCGTGATCGACGGGACGCCGATCGGCGGCGCTGACCGGCTCGCGAGCCTCGATCGCGCGGGTGTGCTGGCGGCGATCGCCGACCGCGAGACATTTCCGATCGCTCGCGAACGGCGGCGTAGCTCCCCCTGGCTGCTCGTGCGTTGGGCAGCCGCCCGGCTCCGAGGACGTCGCGACATCTCGCCGGTCAGACACGTTCAGGTGAGGCTCGATCGGGCCGGTCGCGTGGTCGACGCGTTCAACGACGATCAGCAGACCGGACAAGGAGGAACCCGATGATCAAGGCACGCTTCGTGCGGCTGGCTGACGCCGACGTCCATGAGATGAAGCGACGGGACGTATGACCAACGCGCTGCCGGCCGCGAAGCAGCTCGTTGGGCGGACGATTGCACGCGCACATAGCTCTGCAAACGCCGACTGACCGAGTCTTGGGGGGTTCAAGATCAGATGACAAGCCCTGCACGGGCGACGGACGAACCCAGTCAGACCTTGGGTGAGTCTCGCCGCATCTCGCCCAGATTTCACGTTGCGGAGCCTGTCTTGTATCTGCGCATCCGGCAGCCGTTGCCGCTCGGTGCGGCTTGTGGCGCTGCCCGCGCTGCCCGCGCTCTACGATCCCGCGCATGCGCTTGGCCGTCATCGGCGCGGGTCCCATCGGTCTGGAGGCCGCCCTCGCCGCCCGTGAACACGGTCACCAAGTCACGGTCTACGAGCGGGCCGGGACCGTTGCAGGCCACGTGCGGCGTTGGGGGCATGTTCGAATGTTCACTCCCTGGGACATGAACGTCACCCCACGGATGGCAGCGGCGCTCGGGGATCACTCTCCCCAGGGGTCGGCTCTGCCGACGGGCACGGAGTTCGCGACAGCCGTGCTCGAACCGCTCGCGCAGACGCCAACGCTCACGGGGGCGATCCGGATTGGCACCAACGTGCTGGCCGTGGGCCGCGAGGGCCTGCTCAAGCACGAGGCCATCGGTTCGCCCGAGCGCGCCGCACGGAGGTTTCGTCTGCTGCTGCAGGACCCAAGCGGCGGGGAGGAGGTGGAATACGCCGATGCTGTGATCGACGCCACCGGGACCTACGGCAACCCCAATCGTCTTGGTGACGGCGGGATCGACGCGCCCGGGGAGCGGGTGCTTGAGAACCGGATCACACGGACCCTGGAGCCGGTCGAGCAACTCGCGGGCCGCGTCGTGTTGCTCACCGGCGCCGGACACAGCGCGCAGACCGCCGCGGTCGCGCTGGCCGAGCTTACGCGCCATGCTCCGGACACCCGCGTGGTGTGGGCGCTGCGACGGCGGGACCCCGTGTTCAAGCTCCCCGAGGACCCCTTGCCCGCCCGCGACGCGCTGCACACCGAGGCGGAGAAGCTCGTGCGCGGCGCCAGCAGGACGGTGGACGTCCAACGGGGCGTGGTGACCGACGCGCTCGCGATCGGCGACAGCGGCCAGGTACGCGTCACCCTGCGCAACGGCGAAGCCCAGCACGTCGATGTCGACCACATCCTGGCGCTCAACGGCGGCGCGCCGGACGCGTCCCTTTACCGTCAGCTGCAGATCCACGAGTGCTACGCCTCCCTGGGCCCGATGAACCTCGCCGCCCAACTGCTTGCGCACGGCGATGGCGCAGCCAACTGCCTGGAGATCGCCCCCACCGGCCCCGAGACGCTCTTGAACCCCGAACCAGGCTTCTTCATCCTCGGCGCGAAGTCCTACGGGCGAAACTCGCAGTTCCTGCTGCGCACCGGCTGGGAGCAGGTCAATGCCGTCTTTGAGACACTCCTCGATCGATGAGCGACTACACCGTCAAGCGCATCCCCGAGATGGACACCTTCTACAAAGGCCTGTTCCGACGGGCGCGTAGCGAGCTCGGCGTGCAGTCCTTTGGACTGGCTGTGATCGACCTCGAGCGCGGACTCGACGATCATCCCGAGCACGACCATGTCGCCGCCGGCCAAGAGGAGGTCTTCATTGTCCTGCGGGGCACAGGAACGCTCGAGATCGACGGCGAGGCCGTGTCGCTCGACCCCGACACCATCGTCCGCGTTGGCCCGGGCGCCCGCCGCCGGATCCGCCCGGACAAAGGCGGTATGCGCCTGATCGCCATCGGCGACGTGCCCGGACAGGCCTACCAGGCCCCTGACTACACCCAGGTCGGAGCGCCTGACCCACTCGCCTGACGACGGCAACGAGACCGGTGATCAAGGACGCACACCCATCGCAGCGGCGAAACCCGACCAACTCGCCCCCGAAGTCCAAGCACAGAGCCAGAGCTACGACGACAACTCGAGACCAGCGCGACCCACCCTCTACGCGAGTGGCTCACGCACCGCGTCCGCGCGCCCCAGCACGGGGGGCCACACACCCCGAACGCCTGACGTAGGTCGACGACCGGCGCAAATCCGCGACCACCTGCCCGACGCCGGTTGAGGGCGACGCGCAGACACTCGCGGTCGCTTCGAGCGCGCCCGCTCGCATCGGTAGGAGGCACGAAAGTCTCCGCTTGACCCGTCCACGCGGATGGTCATGAGCAGGACCCGCGGCGTCGCGCTTCCCGTCGACGACACGCCCGCTCAAGCAGGCGATGCGACAGACCGTGATCCGGATGTCTTGACATGCGCGGATTTGCGCATCGCGACGAACGCGGGCGCGTCGTCCAGCGAGGGCGACGCTGCCGGTCTGGAACGCCAGCGTCAGCGTCGTTCGCCGCTCGCGACGCTACGGCTCCGCGATTGTGTGAGCGCCAGCGACCGCCGAGATCTCGGGGTGCCGTTGACTTGAGCGGTTGACGGAGGGAGGCGATACCTTCAGATGCGTGTGTCCACGGCCGTCGATCGACCTCGAGTTGACGATCGACGCTGAACAGGTCGTGAGCGAGACCACCTGCACGTGGGCGGGCGCTCACGTCCTCACGGCCCACACGGTTATCCCGCGTTCGGACTTGGCGCTGGAGCTTCACTCGACGTTTGTCGGTCACCCGGGATTGCAGACGCAAATAGTCCATCTCAGGCTCGGTCCGCCTGGTCACGAGCCAACGATCACTTCCGCGGACGTGGACGACGCTCAGCTCGAGCCGACGTATGCGCCTCGCGCCTGCGCCTACGAGCACGCGCAGCGGCTGATCGCGATTCTCTCCGATCTGGGCTACCGCGCCGGTGTGAACGTGCTGGGCGAGAGCGCGTTTGACGCTCTCGAGCGAGTCGATCCGCGGCCCGCGTAGTTCAGCGCGGCGAGGAGGCGGTCGGTCGCCCGTTGTCGGGCCGACCCGCCGCTGATGGTGGCACGCCCTGGCGGGCGTGCGGGCGGCTGGGGATCGGCCCGCCATCGGGCGGGCCAACGACCCAGAGGAGGGCCTGATGGCCACCACCACAGCAGTCGATACCCACGACCAGCCCCAGGTTGACGCGGGGACCAGCGGCAGCGTGCAGCTGCGTCACATACCCCTTTCGCGGATCGTCCTCCCGGACGGCTTTAACCCGCGCGGCGAGGTCGAGGACGATCGCGGGCTTGAGCAGATGGTCGAGTCGATCCGTCGGGACGGCTGCTTGCAGCCGATCCGTGTCCGCGCGACCGAGCACGGCGATTACGTGCTCTGATCGCCGGCGAGCGTCGCTGGCGAGCCTCACGGATCGCCGGTCGCCGCACCATCCCCGGTCCCGTCGACGACGCGGTCGACGGCGCGGTCTCGCTCGAACTCGCGCTGATCGAGAACGTCGCCCGAGAGACCTCGGCGTGATCGAGGAGGCCCGCACGATCGCCCTGTTACTCGACGAGCTCGACGTCACCCCCATAATCCTGGCGCGGCGGCTCGGACGCAGCCGCAGCGACCTCGCGCACACCGTCCGCTTGCTCGAACTCCCGGACGAGGATCGAACTGATCAACGAGGGCGCGCTCACCAAGGGCCACGGAAAGGCGCTGCTCACCGAGTCCGACCATTGTCGCCGTCGCGCGCTCGCCCGGCGCGCAGTCGAGGCGGGGTGGTCGGTGCGTGCCCTCGAAGCCGAGATCGCCCGCTGCGCGCAGTCGCGCGGATCCGCGCCCGACCCGCATCCCGATCACGAAGCGGCCGCCTCCAAGCTCCAGGACGCGCTGACGGCCGCGACGGGCTGTGAGACCCGTGCTCGCCCCCATCGCCCATCGCCTCGGATACCAGGTCTTCCTCGATCAAGTCGCCGGAGAACGCCTGATCAGGCTCCTGAACGCCGGTGGCATCCGAACATGAGGAGGCGTGCCACGTGGCATGCGCGCTGAGCGACGACGCCGTCTCGCTCCTCGAGGGGCCCGAGGGCCAAACCGCCGCTGCCCCACTGCGACCACCACGATCGGCACGCGGCGCCCTCCACCCAGCGGAATGACGGGGAATCAGCTGTCGATCACGTGTCGGCGATGCCGAATACTCTCGCATTGACAGCGAGCGAGAGCACATCGACGCCGCCACCGTAGTTCCCAGATTGCTCAAGAGCAGTCACGCGATCGGTGGGCGCGTCGGCTTCCGCGTTCGCCCGGCTGAGTGGCGGCGCCGCAGGTTCGCGCACACGGGTTGTGGTGGCTTCAGCTGGATCGCCCCTCGACTTCAGAGACGCGCACCTGTCCGAGGACGAATTCCCTTCGCGGCTTGAGGGCCCGTGTGTCAATCGAGGGCTGTCCGGTCGGCAAGGCTGGGTCGGCTGTTTTCGGAGTTGGCGGGGTTGCTGTGTGGTCGGAGCGCGCCACAACCCCGTACACGGCAAGGCTGCGAGTTCCGTCCTTTCAGGAGACTGGGCGCCACGTCACCGGCCGCTTGGCGTTCGTCGGGCTCGACTCGCAGGACGTCAAAGCCAATGCACAAGGCTTCCTGCGGCAGTTTCCGGTCGACTACCCGAGCATGTTCGATCCGAGCGCGAGGCAGGCCCAGTCACTGGGCGGCGGTCAGGGCTGGCCGACGACGATCTACATGAACGCCAAGCATCAGATCAATTACGTACACGAGGGCGCCTACCCGAGCCTGCGGGCGCTCCGCAGGACATCAGCCACTACGCCTGAGGTGAGCCAGATGGGGGTCCGGCTGGGATGATCGCCGCGGTGACGAGCGATCCGGCGAGCGGGGTGGGGGTGCTGGCCGCGGTCGCCGCGGGCCGGTGTCGTTCCTGTCTCCGTGCGTGCTGCCACTGGTGCCCGGTTACCTGTCGGCGGTCGTGGGGGTCGCGCCGAGCGAGCTGCGCCACCCGAGCCGGCGGGTGATGGTGCCGAGCCGGCTGTTCGTGGCGAGCTTCTCGTTGATCTTCGTGCTGCTGGGGCTCGGCGCGACCTTGCTCGGGGCGAGCGTCACCACCTACCGACAGCTGCTCGACAAGATCGCGGCCGGGCTGATCATGGCCCTCGGAGTGCTGTTCGTTGCGGCGCTGTCCGTCGTGCGGCTCAGCCGAGAGTGGCACGTGGACGCGCTGCTGCAGCGCGCCGGGCGGGGTGGCCCGCTGGTCGCCGGGGCGGCATTCGCGGTGGCCTGGACGCCGTGCATAGGGCCGACGCTCGGGGCGATCCTCTCGGCGGCGGCGCTGTCGAACTCAGCGCTGCGCGGCGGCGTGCTGCTGGGCTTCTAGTCGGCCGGGCTGGCGATCCCGTTTCTGGCGACCGCGCTCGCCTTCGAGCGTATGAGCTCGGTGTTCGCGGTCGTTAAGCGTCACTTCCGGATCGTGATCGGAGCGGGCCGTGTCGTGCTGATCGCGATGGGCGTGCTGATCTGGTTGGGTGAGCTGTTCCGGCTCAACATCCAGGCCCAGCAGGCGCTGAACGGCCTCGACATCGACTTCTTCAACTCGATCTGACTGGCGGCGCGAGCGAATCCTTTTGGGCGCCGGGCGTGTCCAATTGACGAATGGCCACTACGCTGAACCCGATCAAGCGGCATCGCGGGCGGTGCACGGAGACCCGCGCCATGATGTCGGACTACCTCGACGGTGAGCTCGACGCGCGCTCGACCGCGAGGCTGGAGCGGCACGTGCGCTGGTGCCCGAACTGCCGGCGCATGCTGACGAACCTCAGGCGGGTCGTCGTCGGGCTCGGGAGCCTGTCGCAGCGTCCCCCAGCGGGCGAGGACGCGGCGACATCGCGCTGATCTTCGTCGGCGTCACCGAGGGCTGGCCATCGCTATTGCCCGCTCGGCGATCGCGGGCGCCTGATCCTCCTGCAGGAAGTGCTTGCCCGGCAGCCGGTGGATGCGCTCAAGGCCGGCGGCACGGCGCACCTCCTCGCCGGTGGACCTCGACCTTCAGGGCCGGATCGAGCTTGCCCCACACCGCCTGGACGTGGTAGGGGACGTCGGTGACCGTGGAGCGATAGAGCATCCGCTTCTCCGGCGTGCGCTCAAAGCCGCGCATGACCCGCAGGAAGGCTGTGCCGCCGTCCTCGCGCTTGAGCAGGTCGACGTAGGCATCCAGCTCTCGGGCGTCACGGCGTCACGGCGCTCGTGTCGACGATGCCGATGCGTCCCATCAAGAGCCGGAAGACCGGCTTGCTCAGCGTGCAAAGGTAGATCTCGCCGACCCCGCGCCTGGCGAACGGCTCCATCGTCCACGGGCGCTTGAACATCGATCATCGTGTTGAGGATCGTCAGCGAGGCGATCCGGTCCCGGCGCGCGGCAGCCAACTCGAACCCGTCCGGCCCGCCGATGTCGTGGGCGACGAGGTGGAAGCGATCGAGCCCCAGCTCGTCGACCGCCGGGCGCAGAAGCGCCCAAGGCTGCTCCACGTGTAGTCGAAGCCGGCCGGCCGGCCGGCCGGCCGGCCTGAGCCCGGACAGGTCAAACGCGATGCCGCGCCGGCCACGAGCGGACAGCTCGGCCAGGACCTTGCGGTAGAGAAACGACGAGGCCGGGACGCCGTGGATGCACACCACCGGCTCGCCCGTTCCCTCCTCGCGCCCGAAGCTGCGCACGCCGGCCGCCACGAAGCTGCGTCCGGCGCTGCGGTGGCGCTCGATCACGTGTGCGCTGCTCACTGCGCCCTTCCCATCAGCGGGACGATCGCTCTCGCCGCTTTGACCAGGTCCTCAGCGCGAACGTCGGGATCCGGCGCGGCCGGCGGAAAGACGCGCTCATCGCGCGAGATCCATGCCGTCCTCAGTCCGGCGCGCTTCGCGCCCCATACGTCCCACGAGTGCGCGGCCACGAGCAAGGCATCGACCGGATCGACGTCGAGCGAGCGTAGGGCGTATTGGTAAACGGCCGCGTGCGGCTTGAATCGGCGAACGGCGTCGACGCCGATGACCTGGTCGAAGCGATCGATGAGCCCATTGGCCTCGAGCGTCGCGCGGCCGGCCTCGGCGCCGGAGTTGGTCAGCACCGCCAGCCGCAATCGTGCCTCGGCCAGCAGCGAGAGTGCCTGCGGGGCTTCGGGGCGCGCCGGCAGGCTCGCCGCCCGCTGCAACGCCGCCTCGATTCCGTCCTCCGGCAGTCCGCGCCGCCTGATCACCACCGTCAGCGCGCTGCGCATGTGCTCGGTGAAGGGGCGGTAGTCACCGAGAATGGCGTCGGTCATCGCCGACTGCACCGCCAGACCGAGGACCTCGAGCCCGAGGTCGGGTCGGCCCCACGGCGTGCCGATCGGTGCTGGATCGGTCAGCGTTCCGTTGAGGTCGAAGATGATCACCATGGCGAATTTCCAGGCAGGCGGCCGCTCGAACTGCTACCCATGGGCACCCGCTTCGACGCACATGTTGAGCATCATCCCCATCTCTCGTGGCGCTCTGTGGGCTCCTGGGCAGCTCATCCGCCTGAGAAGAACGCGTCCAGCTCCCGCCGTAGCGCCATCCGCCCGCGGTGCAGGCGGCTCTTCAGCGCCGCCTCCTCGATTCCGAGCACCTCGGCCGCCTCGCGGGTGCTGAGGTCCTCGACGTCGCGCAGCACGACCGCCTGGCGGTAGTCGAGCGGCAGCCGGCCGAGCGCCTCATCGACAGCGGCGACGAACCCGCGGGACTCGAAGATCTCCTCGGGCTGCGCCCCCCAGGAAGGGATCCGCTCGCCGATCGCGTCGTCGAGCGGAAGCGTCGGCTTGCCGGCGGCTCGTGCACCGTGCGGTAGGCCTCGTTGATGCCGATGCGCGTCAGCCAGGTGAAGAAGCTGGAGTGTCCCTGGAAGCGGGGAGATGTTCTGCCAGGCGCGCACGAGCGCGTCCTGCATGGCGTCCTCGGCCGCGTCTGGGTTGCGGGTGATCCTCACGAGCACTCGCCCAAGCCGTGGAGCGTGGCGCTCGGCGAGAGCCTCGAACGCCCGCTTGTCGCCCGCCCGAGCAGCGGCGACGAGTTGGGGCTCCTCGGCGGCACCGTTCGTTCCCGGGCTATGAAATGAGCGATTCAGCGATTCATTGGCCAAGTCAAGCGCGAAAACGCGGACTTGGCGGCGACGCGATGCGCGCGGGTCAGGTCCGCCCGCTCAGTAGTCCGGCGTTCGAGACGAGGAAGGGGACGAGTAAGTTCAGCCCACAGCGGACCCATGTGATCGTCGTCGCACGACCGTCGGCGATCACGCTGCCCTGGTTGATGAGCGTGAGGATCACGCCCACGACCAGCGCGATCCGCAGCGTGCGGCGCAGGTTGCGCCTCTGCAGACACAATCGGACCGCTTGGCGCATGGCCACACTGGGGGCTGGGGCGGGGTCGCCGCGGCGCACGGAATGTCAGTGGTAAAACCCGATCGCGAACAGGGTCACGAGGACGGCCAAGCAGGCGCAGAAGAAGGCGATGGCGTACGCGAGCTGACGCCACTCTCGGTGAGCGGCCGGCGGCGTTGCCGAGGGCTGATCGACCGCGTCCGTCGTCTGGGCTGTCGTGGACGGTGCGGGACCGCAGCGAACGGTCAGGTCCGTGTCGGTGTCGAGCCGGGCTGCCAGCGTGCGGCGACGGTAGACACCCAGGATGCGCAGGCGTTTCCAGGGCACGACGACGAGGTCGGCCCCCGCTCGGGCGGCGGCTGCCGCGATTGAGGTCGCGGGATCGCCTCGGCCGACGACGTAGTCAATCGTCGCGAGGCCCACGCGCTCGAGCAGCTCGGCCGCATCGAGGAGGTTCTCGTGGGCGAGGTCCGCCATCTCGACGTTCCACATCGCAGCGCTCTGGCGACAGCGAGCGCAGCCGACGTCCGCGCGCTCCTGGGGTGTCACGCTGAGGACTGTGAGCGCGATCCGGTGCGCGCGAGCGAGCTCGGCCGCGTGCACGAGCGCCGCGCGACCGGAAGCCGACGCCTCGTAGGCGACGAGCACCCCGCTGCCGGCAGCCTGGGCTGCACCGACGTTCGCCTGTGAAGTCTCAAGGTCAGACGTCATGGCCGTTGGACCCACACGCGGTGTCGAACGGTTCGTCGCCGCAGCCGCCGGGTATCCCTGCCCGTGGCCTGTCGCGAATTCACCCTCCGCGACGAGGGGGATCAGCGCTGTGCGCCCCGGGGGCATCTCGATGCCGGCGCGGTGGCGATCGTCTTCTACCGTGGCGACTGGTGACCGTACTGCAACGGCCAGCTGGTCAGCCTGGCACAACGAAACACGGAGCTGAACGCCGCCGGAGCGATACTGGTCGCGATCAGCGTCGATCCGCCTCAGGCAGGCGCCGCGCTGGTCGAGAAAGCTCGGCCTGAGGTTCCCGGTGCTCTCCGACCCCGACGGCGCCGGCGCGATCCAACCTTACGGCACCTGGAACGCCGAGCAGGGCATTGCCTTTCCCACGGTCGTGCTCGAAGCCCGACGGCGAAGAGGCGTTCCGCCGGGACTCGCGCGATCCCGCCGATCGCGCTCCGGACGAGGAGCTGCTGGCGGCGGCGCGAAGCCTCCATCTCGATCCGGCCGAGCAAGAGCCGCCGCACCCTCGCAATCCCCGCCCGGGCCAGAAGGCGTTTCCGCTGCCCGGGCCCGAGCCGTTCTTCCGTGGGGTGGGTTCGGACGCAAAGAACCTGGGCGGGCGAGTCGAAGCCGCCGCCGAGGAGGCCGGCCTGCTCGCCGAGGAAGCCGAGCGCTACGCCGAGGCCGCGCATGCGCGGGCAGCACAGGGCGGCTGACCTGAGACGTCACTCTGTGTCTGTTTCCGACCGGAGCCCTGAATCTGAATCGTTGGATGGCGTTGGCCGGTCGAACGGGAGACGACTCTGAAACCGAGCCGACCGGCCTACCGGCTCCGGCTTGACTCCGGAAACGAGGTTGACATGGAACGAGAGTTCGACGTGGTGGTGATCGGGGCCGGTCCGGCCGGCGAGATCGCCGCGGGTCGGCTGGCCGAGCGCGGCAAGCGGGTGGCGATCGTCGAGCGGGAGCTGGTCGGCGGCGAGTGCTCGTTCTATGCGTGCATGCCCTCCAAGGCACTGCTGCGCCCGGCCGAGGCGCTGCACGAGCTGCAGCGGATCCCCGGGGCCGCCGAGGGGGTCACCGGTCCGCTCGACGTGCCCACCGTGCTGGCGCGGCGCGACGAGATCGTCAACCGGCTCGATGACTCCAATCAGGTTCCGTGGCTGGAGAGCCGGGGCATCACGCTGGTGCGAGGCGAAGCTCGCCTGGATGGCGAGCGTCGCGTGCGGATGGGCGATGAAGTGCTGGCTGCCCGCGACGCGGTGGTGATCGCCGTCGGCAGCGGCGCCCTGCTGCCCCCGATCCCGGGGCTCGCCGAAGCCAGTACGTGGTCCAACCGAGAAATCACGACGGCGCGCGAGGCGCCCCGCCGCCTGCTGGTGCTCGGCGGCGGCGTGGTCGGGGTCGAGATGGCGCAGGCGTGGTCCTCGCTCGGCTCAGAGGTCACGGTGATCGAGGCGCTCGATCGCCTGCTGGCGCGGGAGGAGCCGTTCGCCGGTGAGCAGGTGCGCGACGCGCTTGAGCAGCGCGGTGTGCGCGTCCACACCGGGACACGGGCCGTGGGCGTCGCCGGCGACGCGGACGGGCTGACGGTGCAGCTCGACGACGAGACGAGGGTCAGCGGAGACCGCCTGCTGGTCGCGATCGGCCGCAAGCCGCTGACCGAGGGTCTCGGTCTGGAGACGGTCGATCTCCAGAGCGGCGGCTACGTGGAGGTCGACGATCACATGTGCGTCGTGGGCGCGCCCGGCCTGTACGCGGTGGGGGACGTCAACGGCCGCTCGCTGCTGACGCACTCCGGCAAGTACCAGGCGCGGATCGCCGCCGATCACATCCTCGGCCACCCTGCCACCGCCTGGGCGGATACGCGCGGCGCCCCGCGCGTGGTGTTCACCGACCCGCAGGTCGCCGCGGTCGGCCTCACGCTCGAGGCGGCGCAGACGGCGGGGATCGAGGCGCTGGCGATCGACCTGCCGACGAGCGGCACCGCCGGTGCCAGCTTCTACGGCCGGGGCGCGCCCGGTACCACTCGCTTCGTCGTCGATACCGAGCGCGAGGTGCTCGCCGGCGTGACGTTCGTCGGCGCGGAGGTCGCCGACTTCCTGCAGGCGGCGACGATCGCGGTCGTCGGGGAGGTGCCGCTGAGCCGGCTCGCGCACGCGGTCGCGCCGTTTCCGACCCGGAGCGAGCTGTGGCTGAAGTTTGTCGAGGCCTACGAGCAGCAGCGCGAGACGACGCTGCACTCGGCGCCGGCCGTGGCGGCCGGGAGTCGGTCGTAGCGCCCACCCCGCCCTCGGCCGGAGCCCGTTCGCGGTCGGGGCGGTCGTGCCCGTGGCGGGCGCATCTCCGTGCGCGGGCCGAGCCGGCTGCGATGCAGTTCCGTCCGATCGAGACACTGCTGCGCCGCCGCGCTGGCGACGGCCCACTATTCGAAGTGAGCACGCTCGTGCCGGGGCGCATGCTGGTGATCGGCAGCGCCGAGATCGCGCACGAGATCCTGCACGCACCATCCGGAACCTATCTGGCGGGCGCCGTCAACCGGCGCATCCTCCCGCTGCTGCCCGACGACACGGTCCTCACGCTCGACGGGGAGAAGCACATGGCGCGCCGGCGCCTGCTCGCGCCGATGCTCCACGGAGGCGCCCTGGAGCGGCTCGCACCCGCGATCGCGCAACTCACCACCGAGGAGGCCGACCTGTGGCCGATCCACACGTCGCTTGCGATGCTTCCGCGCCTGCGCTTCCTTGCCCTGCGACTTGCCGCGAACTTGCTCTTCGGGATCGAGACCCGGCGTGACGCCGAGGTGCTCGAGGGGCTCGTGAGCAGGGCGCTACCCCCCTACGGGATGCTCGCCGGCAGTCGCTCGCTGCGGCGGCTGGGATCGCTCAGCCCGCAATCGGTCGCCGCACGCCGGTGGCTCGAGTTCGCCGACGGGCTCCGAGAGCTCTTGGGCGAGCGTCATCCCCAGGTGACGCAACTGGTCGGCGGCGATCAGCTGTTCGCGCTGCTGCTGGCTGCGCACGAGACGACCGCCGCGGCGCTCGCGTGGTCGGTACACGAGCTCGCGCGGGCGCCGGAGGCGGCCACGGCCATCGCCGAGGGCCGCGAAGACCAGCGGGCGTGGCTCGATGCGGTGATCGAGGAGACGCTGCGGCTGCGCGCCCCGCTGATCGACATCGTCCGCACGCCCGCCGAGCGAGTGACGATCGCCGGCCACAGCGTCGAGCCGGGGACCCTGATGCTGATTCCCCCGCCGCTGATCCACCGGGAGGGCGGTGGCGATCTTCTGGGCTTCTGTCCGGGGCGCTTTCTGGCCTCTGCGCCGGACTCGCACAGGTGGCTGCCATTCGGTGGTGGCGACCGCCGCTGCCTGGGAGCTTCGCTGGCGTTGTTCGAGCTGCGGCACACGCTCCCGCTGCTGCTCGAGCGCTTCACGCTCCAACCGGCGACGGCGCGGTCCGAGCGAGCACGGCTGTACGGAACGGCACTGGTTCCCGAGCGAGGCGCCCGGGTTCGTCTGACGCCGCGCGGCGCCGTCCGTTAGCCCACGGCGCGCGCAGCGGCGATCTGGTCGATCGTTGGACGGTCTTCGGGTCCGCGGCTGCGGTAGATCCACGCGATCCGTCCGCCGGCGTCGACCAGCGCGTCGCCGCCGAGCTGGAGCGTGTCCTCGTGGGCCGCCTCCGGCCTCCCGCCCGCCAGGATCAGCCAGACGTAGCGGATCCACACGCGCGGATCGAGCCAGACCCGGGCGACGCTGCCACGCCCGAGGCCGAACGCGCGGTAGGCGGCGCGCTCCGGATCGGAGAGCACGAGCAGGTGCTCGAGGCGCTGGCGCTGCTGGTAGCCGACCAGCGACTCGCGCGGCGCGAAGGCCACCACGACGACGCGCACCCCGAGCCTGTCCTGGGCGTGGAGCACCTCGACCAGGTGCTTGCGGCAGGGCAGTCAGGCGAGGTGGCGCAGGAACACGATCAGCGTCTCCTCGCCGGCCAGCGAGGCCAGCGAGACGGTGCGCCCGTCGGTGTCGCTCAGCGCCAGGTCCGGAAGCCGGTCTCCGGGCGAGAGGGTCATCCGCCGCTCCGCGCGAGCGCCTCGAGGCTGACGCCGCGGGCCTCGACCCCGCGCAGCCACCAGATCCCGGCGGCCACCGCGCCGATCGACCAGAACGCGGCGAGGGTCGCGAACGCGCTCCAGAGACCGAACACGGACGCCATCTGGGCGAGCACGACGGCCCCCACGATCGCGCCGAGGCGGCCGACGGCGACCGAGGCCCCGACCCCGGTGGCACGCAGCCGGGTCGGGAACTGCTCGGTAAAGGTCGGATAGGCCGACACCCAAGCGGCGGTGGCGAAGAACACCGCGACCGTGAACGCGACGAGCGTCAGAACAGGCGAGCCGGTGCCGGCCGCCGCGGCGACCAGGAACACCGAGCCGGCGGCGGCGAGATAGGACAGCAGCACGGTCGGCTTGCGTCCGGCGCGATCGAGCGTCCAGCTGACCAGCAGCCCGCCGCCCAACGCGCCGAGATTGGCGATCAGGTAGTAGTAGGGCACGGTGCCGGCGGAGACGTCGACGACGCCCCGGGTGAGCACGAACACGGGGATGAACGAGAACAGCCCGTAGTAGCCGGCGGCTTCGGAGAAGTCGAGCGTCATCCCGAAGATCAGCCGCCAGCGGTGCTCGCGCCAGAGCTCTGCGAGCTGGGCCCGAACGCCGGTGCTGAGCTCCTCGGGCGGGTACTCGGCGCGCTCCGGGCGATCCCGGTCACCTGCTCGATCACCGCGCTGGCCTCCTCCAGGCGCCCCTGGGAGGCGAGCCAGCGAGGGGATTCGGGAACGAGACGGCGGGCGTAGAGGGCGTAGCCGGCGCTGACCGCGCCGAACAGCAGCGCCACCCGCCAGCCGTGGGCGCCCAGCAGCGCCGAGACGAACAGGATCGAGACCAGCCCGGCGACGATCCCGCCGAGCGACCAGAAGTTCATCACCAGTGCGTTGGTGCGCCCGCGCACCCGCGCCGGCATGAACTCCGAGATCGCCGAGCACACGGCGGAGTACTCGCCGCCGACGCCGAGGCCGGTGAGGAAGCGGAAGATCATGAACACGAGGTAGGTCGGGGAGGCGGCGGTGGCGATCGCCGACAGCGAATACAGGAGCAGCGTGGCGACGAATAGCCGCCGCCGCCCAACCCGGTCGGCCAGGTAGCCGAACCCGGCCGCGCCGATCCCGAGCCCGAGGAACCACACGACGAACACGGCGATCTGCTGTCCCTTGTCAAGGTGAAAGTCGGAGGCGATCGACGGGATCACGCTGCCAATGATCTGCACCTCGAAGGCGTCGAGCGCCCACCCCACGCCGAGGGCGGCGGCGATGCGACGGTGAATCGGTCTCCAAGACGACCGGTCGAGGCGATCGGACATGGTTCTCCAGCGGGATCGGGTTCAGCGGACGTTCGGGTACATACGGGCCAGCCGGGCGGGCGAGACGCCGGCCAAAAACAGCCAGCGGATCACCACCCAGGAGGTGATCGTGCGGCGCAGGCCGAGCGCGCGCCAGCGACGGGCGGAGGTCACGGCGGGGCCCGGCACGCAGGCGCTGCGGCCGGCGCACTCGAGCCGTCGCACGAGGTCGTAGTCCTCCATGATCGGCAGCGTCCGAAACCCGCCGAGCGCGTCGAACGCGCCGCGCCGCAGCCAGACCGCCGAGTCGCCGTAGTAGACGCCGAGGCGACGCTGCACCCGGTACCAGGCGCCGAGCAGGCGCGAGAAGCGGTCGCCGCCGTCGAAGTCCAGGCGGAAGTGCCCCCGAGCACCTCGCGGTAGTGAAGCGCCTCCACGAGCGACGCGTATGCCTCCGCGGGCAAGCGCGTGTCGGCGTGTAGGAACAGCAGCACGTCTCCCGCGGCGGCGGCGGCGCCCGCGTTCATCTGGTTGGCCCGCCCCCGCGGCGCCTGGATCACGGTCGGCCGCTGCGCATGTCCGGCGGCGAGGCTGGCGGTGCGGTCGCGCGATCCTCCGTCGGCGACGATTGTCTCCCACCGGCCCGGGAGGGAGCCGAGGTGGTCGAGCAGGCACGCGATCGTGCTCTCCTCGTCGAGGACCGGGACGACCACCGAGATCAGCGGCTCGGTCCTCATGCGGCCTCCGGGACGGCGAGCGCGGCTCGGATCGAGGGTGGGCACAGCGGATCGGCGAGCAGCGCCGCCGCGTCGGTCGGCGTGTCGAGATCGCCGACCGGTGGAAGCTGGGCGATCGTCAGCTCGAGCACCCGTGGCCCGCCCCACTCAGGCGAGGGCAGCACGAACGCGGACCGGGTCGGGCGGGCGAGCGCGATCAGCGAGTAGCCGCCGTCGAGGGCGGGAGCGAGGCACGCATCGCCGCCATCCGTGAGCGCTCTCCAGGCGCCTCGCACCTGCTCAGGGCCAAGCAACGGCGCGTCGGTGCCGAGGATCGCCAGCGGCCCGCGATCCTCGCCTCCGACCACGTCCACCGCCGCCCGCAGGCGGCGGCCGAGATCGCCGTCCTCCTGGGCAAACAGGCGCACCGCCTCCGGCACCAGCCCCGCCAGCTCCTCCTCGGCGTCGGCGGGCGCGTAGGCCAGCCACACCCGCGTCGCGACCGCCGTGGCCCAGCTCGCTGTGTGCCGGATCAGCTCGCGCTGCAGGGCAGCGCACCCAGGCGGGCCGAGGAGCGGCTCGAGCCGTGTCTTGACCTCACCGGCCCGCGGGGCCTTGGCCATGATCAGCACGCCGCTCATACCGCGCAGCGGAACCCCGCCGGGAGCGTGCCGTCGGCCTGGCGCAGCTCGAGGAAGCGCTCGACGACCAGCCGCTTGGCCTCGGCCAGCGCTATCCCGCCAGAGGCGATGAGCAGGTCGGGGCTACTGGCCACATCGCCGCCGATCGGGTGCCAGTGCACCCCTTCGGCGGTCACGGTCAGCTCCGGCGCGACCAGCTCCTGGCCGACCTCGAGAGCGCTCTGCTCCCCGGCGGCGAACCCGCGTCTGACCAAGGGTCGGACGGCGAAGTCCTCACCCACGACCCCCAGTTCGCTCAGCAGCTCCCGGAGCGGCTCGACCTCGCCGCGGTTGGCCGGAGTCTCGGTCATCGCCACCCGCAGCGGCAGCCCGACCTCGCGCGCCCATCCGATCCCGTCGAGCGCCCCCGCGAACGATCCATTTCCGCGCCAGGCGTCGTGGGTCTGCGCCCGCGCTCCGTCCAGCGAGGTCTGGACCACGAGCCCCTCGCGGCCGGCCAGCCCGGACAGCTCGCGGCGTCGCCGTCCGGTGAACAGCATCGCGTTGGTCAGCACTACGGTCGGCAGGCGCTGCGAGGCGTAGTCGAGCATCGCGACGATGTCGCGCTCCAGGAACGGCTCGCCACCGGTCAGGTAAACCTCCTCGAAGCCCTCGGCGACCGCCTCGTCGACGAGCTCGACGAAGCGCTGCAGCCCGATCGACCGTCGCGCCGCGCGCGGCGAGGACGCGACGACGCAGTAGGCGCACGCAAGGTTGCAGTGGAAGTTGGTGTACACCCACAGCCGCGCCGGGAACACCACGCTGCCGAACAGCTCGACGACCGGCCGCTCCTCGACGTCCGAGGTGGGCGACGCAGGCGCATCGGTCAGCGCTTCGCCGTCGGGGATGAGCGCGGCAAGCGTCTCGCGGTAGACGTGGAACCGGCCTCGCGCGCGCTGGCGTGGGGGCACGACCTCCAGGCACGTCGTCCACCAGCCGGTCTCGATTGACTCCACGAACGACTCCGGCAGTCCGGCGGCGCGCATCGACGCGGCCTGGGCGCGCCAATCGTAGGCGAGCGGGACCAGCTCGGCGCGGACGGCGCCGTCGTCGAGGTCGATCACGGCGTACCAGGTCTCGCGCCGCCCGTCGTTGGCCCCGTCCGACGGCGCCCACGTTGACGACCAACGTGCCGTCGAGGCGCCGCTGCCATGGGATGCTGGTGTGGGTGCAGAGCAGCAGCTCTGCACCACTGGCATCGACGCGCATCCCCAGTCCGTCGTCGTCGAGCGACTCCCACAGGGAAGTCGTTGATCGCCAGCGGCGATCCGTGGACATGTGCACGTCGATTCCGCCGATCGTCTCGCGGTGCTCAAGCGCCAGCTCCCGCATCCAGGCGGCGAATTCGGGGCTCGTGTGGGCGCGGGTGTGGTCGTAGATGATCTGTGCGTACTGGTTGTCGCGTTCGTCGGAGTACCCGCAGCCGCAGTCGGGGTCGCCGCGGCCGATCGCCACGTCGTAGTTGCCGGCGATGCACTCCACCCCCCACTCCGTGAGAGGGGCCAGAGCGCCTCGATCTCCGCGCCGAAGCCGCCCAGGTCGCTCAGGCAGAAGGTCCGCTCGCATCCGCGGCGACGGGCGTCGGCGAGCAGCGCCCGCAGGGCGTAGGGGTTGGCGGAGGGGCCCCCAAAGGCAGCGATCCGCGTCATCGGATCTTCGACCGCGCCGACCGCCAGAACGATTCAGCGCTCGAGCAGTCCATGCGCGGCGCCGACGCCAGCGCCGTAGGCCAGGTGGTAGGAGAGGTCGAGCCCGAGGTCGCCCGGCGAGTACCTCCACGGGAGCTCGTAGAGCCCCATCGGCACCATCGTCACGTACGACATCGCCCATACGCCCGTGCCGAACAGCAGCCCGCTGCGGATCGCTCCTCCTGGCCAGGTGCCCTGGATCAGCCCGTAGGCGGCGCCCCAGCCGGTGCCGTAGGACCAGTGCATCGCGTTCGTCAGCAGACCGATCCGGTTCGCCGGAACCTGCCGGTGAAAGACGCCCTCGATGATTCGCCGGCCGACCTTCGCCGGGGCCGACGCGCTCGCCCACGGGTCCTCCGGCGGCTGCTGAAGGCCCTGCTCCTCAGGGGCGCCGTCGCTGCGCAGCCGCGCCGAGAGCTCCTGCCAAGCCGTCATCGCGGCCGTTCCGGCGAAACCGGCCACCAGACCACGCCCGACCGCACCGATCGGTGTCACCTCTGCCACCGCGCACCTCCAGTCTGCATCGGAGGCCGGCCGGTCTGCCCGCCCCGTTGTGGGTAGCGAATCCTTTGATCCCGTTACCCGGTCCAACGATTCAGGACCCACCCACTCACGGATTGGACACGACATGAGCGCGATAGCGAACAGGCTGAGACAGCTGGTCAGCGGCGACGCGGCAACCGGCGGGCCGGTGCAGGCGAACTGGAACGGAGTCGTGATCGCCGAGAGCGACCACACCGTGAAGGTCGAGGGCAACCACTACTTCCCGCCCGAGGCCGTGAAGAACGAGTACCTGAAGCCGAGCAGCCACCACACCACCTGCCCGTGGAAGGGAACCGCCAGCTACTACGACGTCGTCGTCGACGGCGAGCGCAACAGCGGCGCCGCCTGGTCCTACCCGAGCCCCAAGTCAGCGGCCAAGAACATCAAGGACCACGTCGCGTTCTGGCACGGGGTGAAGGTCAAGCGGACGCCGGCGGCATGAGCCCCGCCGCGCGGCTGGCTGACGTGCGCGAGCGGTTGCGCGCGCGGCTGCGGTGGGCGCTCGACGTCACCCGGCCGGTCGATCCCGACACCGAGCAGGCGCTGCGCCGCCGCTGGGACGAGCTGCCCGAGGCGGCGCGCACGTCCGCGCAGCTGCTCGGCCGACGCAGCGCCGGATGCGAGGGCACGCACGGGGTGTTCCCGCGCTGCAACCTGGCGTGCACGCCGTGTTACCACGCGCGGGAGGCCAATTCGGTGCGGATCGACGCCGCTCACACCGAGGCGCAGGTCGAGGCGCAGATGGCCTACCTGCGGTCGGTGCGTGGCACCGGCCAGCACGCGCAGCTGATCGGTGGCGAGGTGACGCTGCTGCGGCCCGACGGCCACGCGGCGGCGCTGCAGGCCATGCAGCGCCACGGGCGTAAGCCGATGAGCATGACCCACGGTGACTTCGACTACGAGTACCTGGAGCGGCTGGCGATCGGGTCCGACGGCCGGCGGCGCTTCGACTTCCTGCGCTTCGCCGGGCACTTCGACTCGATGATGCTTGGCCGCCGCGGGATCCCGCGGCCTCGAAGCGAGGCGGAGCTGCACCCGTACCGCCGCCGGTTCGTCGAGCACTTCGAGCGGCTGCGGGCCGAGCACGGGGTGCGCTTCGACCTGGCGCACAACATGACGGTCACGCCACGCAACCTCGACCAGGTCGCCGACGTCGTCCGCGCGGGCCTCGGGATGAGGTTCGGGATGCTCTCCTTTCAGCCAGCCGCCTTCGTCGGGAACCCGAAGCGCTGGCGCGACGACTACCACGCGGTCTCGATGGATGCCGTGTGGCGCGAGATCGAGCACGGGGTGGGGGCGCGGGTGCCGTGGGAGCACGTGCAGATGGGCGACCCCCGGTGCAACCGCAGCTGCCACGGCGTGGTGGCGGGCGGGCGCTGGACGCCGCTGCTCGACGACCGCGACCCGCGCGACCTGCGCGCCCGCGACGTCTTCTTCGACGCGTTCGCCAGCATGGACTTCGAGCGCCGGCCGTGGATCGTCGCGGTCGCGACCGCCCGGGTGCTGGCGCGCAACCCCCACGTGATCCCGGCCGCGATCGGCTTCGCGGCCCGTCTCGCCGGCCGCATCGGAGTCCGGCGAGTGCTCCGCGACCGCCCGCGGGCGTTGACCTTCGTCGTGCACGCGTTCATGGACGCCGACGTGGTGCGGCCGGCGTGGGAGGCGATGCAGCGCGGCGAGGTCGCCGCCGATCCCGACGTGCGCGCGGCGCAGGAACGCCTCCAGGCCTGCTCCTACGCGATGGCGCACCCCGATGATGACCGGCTGGTCCCGGCCTGCGTTCAGCACTCGGTGCTCGACCCGCAGGAGAACGTCGCGCTGAAGCGCCTCCTGCCGCTCCTGGAACCGGTGGAGTAGTGCGCCGCCGCTATGACCTGGTGATCCTCGGCGGCGGTACCGGCGGGCTGGTGGCGGCGCAGATCGCCGCCGCAGTCGGCGCCCGGGTGGCACTGCTCGAGCGCGAGCGGACCGGGGGTGACTGCCTGTGGACCGGCTGCGTGCCCTCCAAGAGCCTGATCGCCAGCGCGGCGGCCGCCCATCGGATGCGGCACGCCCACGAGCTCGGGCTGGCGGCGGTCGAGCCGGAGATCGACTTCGCTCGCGTGATGGAGCGGGTCTGGCGGGTGATCCACACGATCGAGCCGCACGACTCGCCCGAGCACCTGCGCGCCGCCGGCGTCGAGGTGATCGAGGCCGACGCGCGCTTCACCGGGCCAGGGCGGATCGAGGCTTGCGGCCGGGAGCTGCGGTGGCGATCGGCGATCATCGCCACCGGCTCGGAGCCCGTGGTGCCGCCGATCGACGGGCTCGCCGACGCCCGTCCGCTGACCACCGACACGGTCTGGGACCTGCGCGAGCTCCCGGCTCGCCTGCTCGTGCTCGGCGGGGCCCCGATCGGCTGCGAGCTCGCGCAGGCGCTGACCCGCCTCGGCGCCCAGGTGACGGTGGTCGAGATGACCGACCGGCTGCTGATCAAGAAGGACCCGCAGGCCGGCGAGCTGATCCGCTCACGGCTCGAGTCCGAAGGCGTGCGGGTGCTGCTCGGCGCGCGGGCGATCGGGTGGCTCGCGTGGACGGGGGATATGAGCTCGCGCTCGACGGAGATCGGCCGTCGGTCGGGTTCGATCGGGTGCTGGTCGTCGCCGGACGGCGACCGCGCACCGCCGGCCTCGGACTGGAGGCGGTCGGGGTCGAGCTCGACGACCGGGGCGCCGTGGCGGTCGACGCGCGGCTGCGCACGAGCGCCAAGCGGATCTACGCGGTCGGCGACGTCACCCTGCTCCCGTTCACCCACGTCGCGGCGCACCACGCGTGGATCGCTACTCCCAACGCGCTGTTTGGTGTCCGCCAGAAGGTCTCGGACACGGTGCCGTGGGTGACCTTCACCGATCCGGAGGTCGGCCGTGTCGGGCTGACCGAGACAGACGCGCGGGAGCGGTGGGGCGATCGGGTCCAGATCGCCGAGAGCGACTACTCCGAGCTCGACCGCGCGCTCGCGGCGGGCGAGGCCTACGGCTTCGCCAAGCTGATCGGCGACTCAAAGGGGCGACTGGTCGGCGCGACCGTGTGCGCGCCCGCCGGCGGCGAGCAGGTGGCGGCGCGGGGGCGGCCCTCGGGGTACGGGAAGCGCTGGGCCGCCGGGGAGTGGGCGCCCCTTCTCGCCGCGCCCTCTTGACCTGGTGTGCGGTCGATGCGCTGATGCTCGACTGGCACCTCGGCATGGTCGAGGGCCTCGAAGGAGGGCCGCGGTCTCGCCTGTCCGCGGCGGACGCATTGACGATCGGGCGTGGCGTGCTGGCGCCGTTCGCTGCGACGGTGCCGCCGGATGTCCGGTCGTTTCTGATCCTGCTGGCGCTGGCCGGCGCCAGCGACCTGCTCGACGGGCGGCTCGCCCGCCGCGCGGGCCCTACCCGGTTCGGACGCGACTTCGACACGCTCGCCGACCTCGCGTTCCGGGCGGGCGCAGTCCGCGGGGCGGCGCGCGCCGGATGGCTCCCGCCGACGGCGGTGCGCGCGCTGGGACGCGCCGCCGGTGCTCGCCGGGCTGGCCCTCGGCGCCCGCGGGCAGCGCACCGCCGGCGGGGCGCTCGTCGTTCTCGCGGCGGCGATCGGCGCCGGCGGGCTGGCGCGAGTTCAGCTGCGGCCGCGCGTCAGAACGACCTGGTAGCCGTCGGCCACGAAGCCGTGCATGCTCGGGTGGCCGATAGTCGGATAGCAGCTTGACGCTGCTGGACTCGATCTGCTCCTTGACCCCGAACGCCGTGGCGCAGGACGAGCAGGCCCCAGCGATGTGATCGCCGAGCTCGGCATAGATGCGGTGGTAGCGAGGGTCCTCGTTTTCCAGCTCGGGCACCCATTTCGTGCCCGCGCCGTCGAACAGCAGAACCGCGTCGTCGCCTGCGTCCAGGAACTCCTTCGTGCTCGTCAGCGCGTTGGTCATCCGGCCCATGGCCTCGTGGGTGTCAGTGTCCGCCAGCAGGACGAAGCATGCTTTCGCCATCCGCGACTCCTTTCTCTGCCTTGAATCGCTTGGTCTTCGAGACGACCCTTCCGGTCACGTCGAGGCTCACCACGACCTCCTCGACCGGGGACGCACGGTCGCGGCCCCGTAGACGTGCCAGGGCCGCGCGTGCCAGCGATCGCGGCGTCACGCGGCGGCGTACGCGGGTGATCGGGAACGGCTCGCCGTCCGCCACGGCAGCGAGGATGCCGGTGCGGTCGAGCTGCGCGAGCCGGTCAGCGCCGCCGATCGGAACGCCGTCGATCACGATCTGCGGCACCGTGTGGCCGCCGGTCAGCCCGACCAGGCGCCGACGGAAGTCGGCGATGCCGTCGATCTTCCGAAAGGGAAGACCACGCCGGTCGAGCAGCGCCTTCGCGCGTGTGCAATGGGGGCACCACGGCAGCGTGTAGACGACGATCTCCGGGGGGGTGGCAGCGTCCATCTATCGCTTGGACCGCCCGGGCGCCGAAACGATTCTCGATCGATCGGACGGGACTCGCGTGGCTCGTTGTCGTTCGAACAGCCGGTCACTCCGGGGACTCGAGCTGCTCCCGGCGCACCACGCCGAGCAGCCGGCCGTCCGGGGTGGTCACGACCGCGGTCCTCAGATCCTGCTCGCGCAGCCGCCGCGCCAGCTCGTTGGCCTCGATGTGCGCCCGCACGGTCGACGGTCCGGGCTCCATCAGCTCCTCGGCGAGCACGTCGGGGTCATCGCCGATCGCGCTGCGGCGCACGCGGCCGAGCAGGATCTCACCCGCGTCGGCGAGCACGAGCGCGAACCCGTAGGGCGAGGCCTCGAGCCGCTCCCGCACGACCGCAGCCCGATCAGTCAGCCGGCACGTGGCTACGTCCATGCGCGCGAAGGCGCGCGCAGTTGCAGCCTGGTCCCAGCTGCCCTCGACCGGCAGGCCGTGGGCGATCCAGTCGACCTTCCCGGCCGTGTAGTCGTAGACCTCCTCGAACCCGAGCGTGGCGAGCCGGCACGCGGCCCGTGGGCTCATGTCTCACAGCGCATCCCAGCAGTACACCGCGATCGGCCGGCGGCGATCCAGGCCAGTAACGGTCTCGCTGGTGAGCGCCTTCAGCGGGATGTTGACCGCCCCCGGAAGGTGCCCCCAGCCGTACTCATCCTCAGGCAGGACCTCGATCAGCTGGCCGCCACGTCCCAGCAGCGCTCGCAGCTCGTCCAGGTCCACGGAACGAAACACGTTTGACATGCCGCTGCTCTACCCCGGTTCAGCCGCGGCGCATCAGCCGGCCGACAGCGGCCATCAGCTCCTCGGTCTTGGCGCCGCGCTCCTGCTCGGCGGCTCCGATCACGCACGTGTGTGCGTGGTCGTCGAGCAGGCCGAGCGCGACCTTGTCGAGCGCCGCTTGCACGGCTGCGATCTGGGTGAGGATGTCGATGCAGTAGCGGTCGTCGTCGACCATGCGTTGCAGGCCGCCGACCTGGCCCTCGATCCGGCGCAGTCGCGCGAGCAGCTGGTCCTTGGTCGCTGTGTAGCCGCGGGTGGGGGCGTCGGGTGTGGCCATGCCAACAAGCGTAGCAGCTACCCCACGGGGGTATGCTAGGTTGAGTCTCATGAGACCCGGGCGGCAGCGAGAAGCATCGAAGCCGACCACGGTCGAGCCCGGTTGTCGCTTGCCGGCGGATGCGGGCGGCGATCGCGATGTCCCGACCTGCTCCACCGGCCCGATCGGGCGGCTGGCGTTCGTGTGGCGCGAGCTGGCTGGGGCCGTGCGCGGTCGCGGCCCCGCCGGGCGCGGGAAGGATCGCCGATGATCCACGAGCCGGTGATGGCGGTCACCGCGCTCGGCGCGCTCGGCGATGTCGGGCGCAGCCTGCGCGAGGCGTTCTTCATGTTCTGGGAGACGCTGTGGGCGCTGGTGCTCGGGTTCGGCCTCTCGGGGGCGGTGCAGGCGTTCGTCTCGCGCGGCGCGATGCACCGGGCGCTTGGCAACCACCGGCCCGCAGCGATCGCCCGCGCGGCAGGGCTCGGCGCCGCCTCATCGTCGTGTTCGTATGCCGCCAGCGCGATGGCGAAGACCTTGTTTGCGCGCGGGGCGGACTTCCTAGCGGCGATGGCGTTCATGTTCGCCTCGACGAACCTGGTCATCGAGCTGGGGATCGTGTTGGTCGTGCTGATCGGCTGGCAGTTCGCCGTCGGCGAGTTCGTCGGCGGGGCGATCATGATCGTGCTGCTGGTCGCGCTCGGGCACGTCGTGCTGCGCCGCCGATTGATCGAGGCCGCGCGCGAGCGGCTGCAGCATCCCACCGGCGACTCAGGTCACGAGCACGGCGACGGCGGCGCCGAGGGGCGCCCGCTGCGGGAACGTCTCGGCTCACTCGGCGGCTGGTCTGACGCAGCCGGATACGCCCTGGCCGACATCGGCATGTTGCGCAACGAGATGCTGATCGGCTACGTGGTGGCCGGGTTCCTCGCGGTGCTGGTGCCGAGCGGCGTGTGGCACGACGTGTTCCTGCGCGGTCACGGCGTCCTCACCTTGGTCGAGAACGTGGTCGTCGGGCCGTTCATCGCGCTGATCAGCTTCGTCTGCTCGGTCGGCAATGTGCCGCTGGCCGCCGCGCTGTGGAAGGGCGGGATCAGCTTCGGCGGTGTCGCCAGCTTCATCTTCGCCGACCTGATCGCGCTGCCGCTGCTGCTGATCTACCGCAAGTTCTACGGCGGCGCCCTGGCGCTGCGGCTGCTGGGGCTGTTCTGGGTGACGATGAGCGCCGCCGGTCTGGCGGTTGAGGCGATCTTCTCCGCCGCCGGGATCATCCCCCACCACCGGCCCGTGCAGGTGGTGGCGGCGCACTTCGAGCTGAACTACACGACGGCGCTGAACATCGCCTTCCTGCTGCTGTTCGCGGCGATCGTGTGGCTCTCGCATCACCGCGAGCGCTTCGGCGGCGGCGGCGCCGGATACGCCACCGACGCCGTGTGTGGGATGCAAGTCCAGACCGCCCACGCTCCCGCCACCCGGGACCACCAGGGCCACCGCTTCCACTTCTGCTCTGACCGCTGCGCCGAGCGGTTCGACCGCGATCCCGACCGGTTCGCCCGTGGGGGCCGCCCGCCGGAGCCGCTGCACGACGAGCGCGACCAGCGTGCGACTGACCCGGTGTGCGGGATGGAGGTCGATCCGGCGACCGCTGTGTCGGCCGAGCTCGACGGCCGCGCCGTCTACTTCTGCTGCGCGGGCTGCCGCGATCAGTTCGCGGCCGGCCCCGACCGTCATGTTCACCACCCGCCGTCGTAGCGCGCGCCGCGGCGGCTCCGAGAGTGAGCGGCCGATCGGCGCCGGACTCGACTGTCGCAGGTCGGCTCTCTCGGTCGAGGCGCTCGAGAAGGTGTACGGCGACGGCACCGTGGGGCTTCGCGGTCTGTCGCTGACGGTTCCGGCCGGGTGCTTCTTGGTTGCTCGGGCCGAACGGCTCGGGCAAGAGCACGCTGATCGGGATGGTCAGCGGCCTGGTGCGGACGCAGGCGGGGCACCTGTTCGTTTTCGGCCACGACGTGATCGCTGACGCGCAGCGGGCGCGGCTGCTGGTCGGCGTCGCTCCGCAGGACGTGCACCTGGACCGCTTCGTCAGCGTGCGCGACGTACTGGTCTACCACGGCCGGTACTTCGGGATGGACCGCCTCGAAGCCAGCCGCAGGGCCGATGAGCTGCTCGAGATCTTCGACCTGACGGCGAAGGGGCCGTCGCGGCCGAACCGGCTGTCCGGCGGGATGCGCCGGCGGCTATTGATCGCCCGCGCGCTCGTGCACCGCCCGAGGCTGGCGATCCTCGACGAGCCGACCGCCGGCGTCGACCTCGAGCAGCGCCACGAGCTGTGGTCCTACCTGCGTCGGCTGCACCAGCACGAACAGGTCACCGTGCTGCTCACCACCCACTACCTGGAGGAGGCGCAGGCGCTGTGCGAGCGCCTGGCGTTCATCCGCGACGGCAGGATCCTCGCCGAGGGTACGACCAGCCAGCTGGTCGGCCGCTACCAGGCAGAGAGCCTGCAGGACGCCTACCTGGCGGCGATGCGGCGATGAGCGCGATCCGCGGCCGCGGCGAGCTGCACACGATCGGCCGCCGCGCCGGCTGGGCGCTGGCCGGCCGCGAGGCTCGCCGCGTGCTGTCGCTGTGGACGCAGACGCTGCTTCCGCCGGTGGTCACCGGCCTGATCTTCCTGGCCGTCTACGGCGGCGCGCTTGGAACGCGGCTCCACGCGACCGACGGCGTGCCCTACGTGCGCTTCGTCCTCCCCGGCCTGCTCGTCATGACCGTCTCCGCGCAGGCCTTCGCCAACAGCTCCACCAGCCTGTTCCAGGCAAAGAACGAGGGCTACATGGACGACCTGCTCACCAGCCCGCTCAGGCCCTGGCAGCTCGCCGGCGGCTACGCGTTAGGCGGGCTGCTTCGCGGCTGGCTCAGCGCCACCCTCCTCGCGCTCGCCGCCTCCCCGTTCACCGGCGCCCCCTCACACCCGCTGATCCTGATCGCCGCGCTCGCGCTCGCCGGCCTGGTGTTCGCCGCCCTCGGAGTGATCACCGGCGTCTGGGCCGAGGCCTTCGACCAGCACGCATTCATCGCCAACCTCATCATCTTCCCGCTGGCGCTGCTCGGCGGCGTCTTCTACGCCGCTCACCGGCTGCACCAGCCGTGGCACACGCTCACCCAGATCGACCCGCTCTACTACCTCACCGACGCGACCCGCTACGGCTACGCCGGGGTGCACGAGGTCTCGCTGGTCGCGTCGCTCCTGGTCGCACTCGCCGTGGCGGCGATCGCATGTGCGAGCGTCAGTGCCCTGATCGCCCGTGGCTGGCGATTGAAGCCTTGAGATCACGCGCGCAGAGGGGGCCGGACCGCCCTCCATGAGCCGATCCTACCGGCGCTCACACGCAACGCCAACCAGTGGCGCGGATCGGCGCCCGAAGACGACGGTGTGCTTCTGCGCCTTGATCAAACGAGCGTTCCGCGCCGTCTCCTCGAGCCGCCGCGCCTTCACGGCTGCCGCCACCAGCCGACAAACCGCCAAAAGGTGTCGTGACCCGTCTGAGCGCTTGAGCCATGTACGGACTATGAGCACGTTCGGAAGTGCCGAGATGCGCTCGGCTGAAAGCGCTGCTTCGCGAGGCAGAGCAGGGGTCGCGCCAGCCTTGATGATCTCTTGTGCATCGGAACGGAACGCGTGCATCACTCTGCCGATCCGAGCCAGCCGGTCGCCCCGAGGCGCATGCTGTCGTTCCGTTGCGACAGCCGAGTCGGGATCTCCGACGACTTCTGCTTCGACTGGTCGTCCGTTTGCTGGGTGTCGGCGACCCGGCAACCTTAGTGGTCGGTTTCCGAATTGAGTTGACGGGTCATGCGGCGAGGCGGACCGAGTGCCGGTCGTCGAGCCGGGCCAGGAGTTGGTTGAGGTCGTCTCGCGTGAATTTCCATTTGAACGGCCGGGCGATCTGCTCGTAGTGGCGAGCGAACGCGTGCAGGCGCTGCTCGACGGCGTCGAGGTCGGGGAAGTCGTTCGGGGTCAGCGCCTTGCGCTGCACGACGGAGAAGAAGATCTCGGCCTGGTGTGTGAGCACGAATGCGAAGGAGAGTCGATGTAGAAGATCGGGTCAACTGTGCAGAGCTGCATCGGAGATGGAGGGGCCGGCGCGTTCGCGCGGGTGGTCCTCCG
>JAABUJ010001804.1_pt1 | contig 29268 bp, 27 predicted proteins | sample 5559131 | NCBI WGS metagenome assembly JAABUJ01 (sample SAMN10711875, study PRJNA513366) | rock metagenome | isolation source: Antarctica rocks | place: Antarctica: Victoria Land, Mt New Zealand nord | collected 2016-01-07
CCGACGGCACCTCGGTCAACAACGTGCTCGGCTATCCCGGGATCTTTCGCGGCGCGTTGCTGGCCGGCGCCGAGGACATCACCGTGCAGATGAAGCTCGCCGCCGCGCGCGCGATCGCCGGGCTTACCGAGGAGGCCGAGCTCGTGCCCGACGCGCTCGACGAGCGGGTGCACCAGGAGGTCGCCGAAGCGGTGCGCAAGGCCGCCGAGGAGTCGGGCGCCGCGCGGCCCGAGCGCGCGCCGGTCGGGTTCTAGATGTCCGGCTTGTACTCGCCGAAGACGTCGCGCATCGCGCCGCAGACCTCGCCCATGGAGCAGGAGTCCTTGAGGGCCTGACGGATCCTCGGCAGGAGGTTCTCGTTGCCGCGCGCGGCCACGCGGAGCTCCTCGAGCCGGCTCTCGGCGAGCTCCCGGTCGCGGTTCTCCTTGAAGGCCGCCAGGCGCTCGACCTGCGCGTCCTCGCTCGCCTGGTCGACCTTGAGGATCTCCGGGACCTCGAGTCCCTCGGTGACGTACTTGTTCACGCCGACCACGATGTCCTGCTCCTGGCGGTAGCGCTCGTGGTAGCCGAAGGCCGACTCCTCGATCTCCCCCTTGATGAAGGCGATCGCGTGCGTCGAGCCGCCCATCTCGTCGACCTTCTCGATCAGTCCCCGCGCGCGCGACTCGATGTCGGCGGTCAGGGCCTCGACGAAGTAGGAGCCGGCGAAGGGGTCGACGGTGTCCGCCGCGCCCGACTCGTGCGCGAGGATCTGCTGGGTGCGCAGCGCGATGCGCGCGGCGTTCTCGGTGGGCAGCGCGAGCGCCTCGTCGTAGCCGTTGGTGTGCAGCGACTGCGTGCCGCCGCACACGGCCGCGAAGCCCTGCAGTGCGACGCGCACGACGTTGTTCTCCGGCTGCTGGGCGGTGAGCGTGACACCGCCCGTCTGGGTGTGGAAGCGCAGGCGCAACGAGCGCGGGTCCTTGGCGCCGAAGCGCTCGGCCATGAACTCCGCCCACATCTTGCGGGCGGCGCGGAACTTCGCCACCTCCTGGAAGACGTTGTTGTGCCCGTTGAAGAAGAAGGCCAGCCGGGGAGCGAAGTCGTCGACCGCGAGTCCGGCGTCGATCGCCGCCTGCACGTAGGTGAGGCCGTTGGCGAGGGTGAAGGCGACCTCCTGGACCGCGGAGCAGCCCTTCTCGCGGAAGTGGTAGCCCGAGATCGAGATCGTGTTCCACTTCGGCACGTGCTCCTTGCAGTACGCGAAGAGGTCGGTCGTGAGCCGCATGGAGCCCTCGGGCGGGTAGATGAAGTTCCCGCGCGCTATGTATTCCTTGAGGATGTCGTTCTGCGTGGTGCCGCGGAGCTTCTCGCTCGGCACACCCTGCTCCTCGGCCACCAGGTCGTAGAGGAGCAGCAGCACGCTCGCCGGCGCGTTGATCGTCATCGACGTGGAGACCTCGTCGAGCGGTATCCCGTCGAAGGCGGTGCGCATGTCGTCGAGCGTGTCGATCGCCACGCCGGTGCGCCCGACCTCGCCGAGGCAGCGGGGGTCGTCGGAGTCCAGGCCGAGCTGCGTGGGCAGGTCGAAGGCCATGGAGAGGCCGGTCGAGCCGTGCTCGAGCAGGTACTTGTAGCGGGCGTTCGACTCCTTGGCCGAGGCGTAGCCCGCGTACTGGCGCATCGTCCAGAGCTGCTTGCGGTACATCTCGCCGTGAACCCCACGCGTGTACGGGTACTCGCCCGGCTCGCCGAGGCGCTCCTCGAGGTCGGGCGGGAGGTCCCCGTCGGCGTAGAGCCGCTCGACCTCGATGCCCGAGTCGGTGAACCGGCGGGGGTCGTCGGGGCCGACGATGGGAGCGATCGTGGCGGTCTCGTCGAGGCGGTCCTGGGGTTCGGTGGCCATCGGGGCAGGTTACGCGACCGGAGGCTGGGCGAGAAAGCCCAGGACCCGCCGCCACGCGTCCTCGCACGCCTCCTCGTGCTCGCGGAAGGAGCGATCGAAGAAGGAGTGCGGCGCGCCGGGATAGATCGTGATCTCGTGCGGGACGCCGGCCTCGGAGAGCCCGCGGTCGAAGGCCTCGACCTGCCCCACGGGGATCCGCTCATCGGCGCCTCCGAACAGGCCGAGGACCGGGCAGCGCATCTCGGCGACGTGATCCGGGGGCGAGGGCATCCCCACCCGTGAGCCGTCAAGGGCACCGTAGAAGCCGACGACTCCGTCGAGCGCCAGCACGTCGCTCGTGGCCGCCAGGAACGACTGCGAGCCACCGAAGCAGAACCCGACGCTCACCAACGCCGTCGCGCCGGTGCGCTCGCGGAGCACCCCGAGCGCCGCGGCCGCGTCGTCCTGGATCTGCTCGACCCGGGTCTGGGAGACGTGCGGCCAGAAGTCGAAGTCCTCGTCCCGAGCCCCGACGCCGGCCGTGCGCCCGAAGTAGTCGATGGCGATCGCGTGGTGACCCGCCTGGGCGAAGCGCTCCGCGAGCTCGACGTAGAAGTGGTACAGACCGCGGACGTCGGGCAGGATGACGACGGCCGGACCGGTCGCGTCCGGGGTCGCGGCCAGCGCTGCGGAGAACCGGGTGCCGTCGGCGGAGGTCAGCTCGAGCTCCTCGGCCGCGGCTCCGCCGGCCATCGGCCTTCTCGCGAGGTCCGCGGGTAGATCGGGAGGCAGGGCGTCGAAGGGAAAGCACATCGGAGGCGGCTCCTTGCTCGGGGCGGGTCCAAAGTTGACGTTGGCGTAAGGATACGCAAGGTGGGCCCGCTAGGCTCACGGTGACCAAGTGCCTCTCGCTAGCCCCGATCGCCAGCACTACCGCGTCACCCTCGCCGTCCTGGCGCTGGGCGGGATCGCCTACGCGCTGCTGCAGTCGCTCGTGATCCCGGCGCTGCCGGAGATCCAGCGCTCGCTGCACGCGTCGGAGACCTCGGTCGGCTGGGTGCTCACCGCCTACCTCCTGAGCGCCTCGGTGGGCACGCCGATCATCGGCCGCCTCGGCGACATGTACGGCAAGGAGCGCGTGCTGATGATCGTGCTCGTGGCGCTCGCCTTCGGGACGCTGGTCTCGGCCGTCGCCTCGTCGATGGGCCTGCTGATCCTGGGGCGCGTTATCCAGGGAGCGGGCGGCGGCATCTTCCCGCTCGCCTTCGGGATCATCCGCGACGAGTTCCCGCGCGAGAAGGTCGCGGGCGGCATCGGCCTGATGTCCTCGCTGATCGGGGTCGTCGGAGGGGCCGGCGTGGTGCTGGCGGGCGTGGTCGTCGGGCACCTCTCCTACCACTGGCTGTTCTGGCTACCGCTCCTCGCGATCCTCGTGGCGGCCGTGGCCACGCACTTCTTCGTGCCCCCCTCGCCGGTCAAAGAGCCCGGCCACATCAACTGGCGTGCGGCGGCGCTGATGTCGACGGGCCTCGTCCTCGTGCTCGTCGCGGTGAGCCAGACGAGCGCGTGGGGTTGGGGATCGGCCAAGACGCTCGGCCTGATCGCGCTCGGGGTCCTCAGCCTGGTGGCCTGGGTGAGGACCGAGCTGTGCGCGAAGGAGCCGCTGGTCGACATGAGGATGATGCGGATCCGCGGGGTCTGGACCACGAACCTGGTCGCGGTGCTCGTCGGAGTGGGGATGTACTCCTCCTTCGTCCTGCTGCCCCAGTTCGTGCAGGAGCCGCGGAGCACCGGCTACGGGTTCGGCGCGTCGGTCATCGCGTCCGGCCTCTTCCTCCTCCCCTCGACCGTCGCCATGGTCCTCGTCGGTCAGGTCGCCGGGCGGCTCGAGCGCCGGTTCGGCTCGAAGCCTCCCCTCCTGGCCGGCGCCGCGTTCTGCGCCGCGGCGTTCGCGCTGCTGCTGGTGGCGCGCGATCAGCCCTGGGAGCTCTACCTCGCCTCGACCTTCCTCGGCATCGGCATCGGCCTGGCGTTCGCGGCCATGGCGAACCTGATCGTGGAGAACGTCCGCCAGGCGCAGACGGGCGTGGCCACGGGGATGAACACGGTGATGCGAACCCTCGGCGGAGCGTTCGGCGGCCAGCTCGCGGCGACGTTCCTCGCGAGCAACCTCGGCGCGGGAGGGCTACCGACCGATCACGGATACGTGCTCGCCTTTGCGATGTGCGTCGCGGCGCTCGTCGTCGGAGTGCTCGCCGGCCTGGCGATCCCCGGCCGGTCCGCGCGGGCCGGCTCCGCCGCCGCCGCTCGGTCGAGCGCCTCGGCCGCCGCGGAGCCCGCCCGTGCGTAGACCATTGACCGACGTTCCGCACATCGTCGTCTGGAGCGACTACATATGACCCTTCTGCTACGCCGGCCTTCCGCGGGCGGCGTGGCTGGAGCGCCGGTACGGCGCCCGGGTCGAGTGGAGGACCTTCGATCTGCACCCGGAGTACCCACCCGAGGGCATCTCCGCCGCTGAGCTCGATGCCCGCTACGGCGGCACGGCGTGGCGCGAGCGGCTGGGGACGATGTTCGCCGCCGAGGGCCTTCCCCACCGCACGACGCAGGAGCGGGTGTCCAACAGCCGCAAGGCGTTGCTGCTCTCCGAGCGCGCGGCGGACCTCGGGCGCCTCGACTCGCTCCACGAGAAGCTCTTCGAGGCCTACTGGCGCGACGGGCTCGACCTGGGCGACGACGCGACGCTGCTCGGCCTCGCCGCCGAGGCGGGCATACCGGCGGACGAGGCGGAGCCGGCCCTCTCCGACCCCGTGCTCCTCGACCGGCTCGAGACCTCGACCCGCCAGGCGATCGAGCTCGGCGCGGGCGGGGTGCCGGCGTGGCTGATCGACGAGCGGCTCCTCGTGCCCGGCAACCAGCCCGAGGAGGTCTTCGCGCGGGTGATGGAGCAGCTCGGGCACCCGGCCTGACCCACGCCGCGCAGTGCTAGCATTGATGGCAACGGACGAGGAGGTGGTCAGTCTGGCCGCGATCAGCATCCGGAACCTGGATGACCGTGTGAAAGAGCAGCTCCGTATCAGGGCGGCGCGCCGCGGTCGGTCGATGGAGTCCGAGATCCGAACCATCCTTGCGGACGCTGTGCGCGAGCCGAACGACGCCGACGGCCTGTTCCAGAAGATGCTGGACCGCTTCGGCGAGGTCGGCGGTGTCGAGCTCGAGCTACCGTCGCGCACGACGCCAGCTCGGGCGGCCGACCTCTCGTCGTGATCGTCCTCGACACCAACGTCGCCTCCGAGCTCATGAAGCCATCCCCCGACCCGGTCGTTCGGGACTGGGTCCGCGTGCGCCGCGGCAACGAGCTGTGCACGACGTCGATCACGCTCGCCGAGATCCGCTACGGCATCGAGCGTCTCCCCGCCGGCCGTCGCCGAGACCTTCTGAAGGCGACCGCCGACGATGTCTTCGCCACGTTCGAGGATCAGGTCTTGCCCTTCGACGCCGCGGCGGCGGCGCACTACCCGGTGATCGTCACCCGTCGTGACCGTGCGGGGCTATTGATCGACGGATTCGACGCGCAGATCGCGACCATCTGCCACACGCACGACGCGGCTCTGGCCACGCGCAACCTCAAGGACTTCCAGAACACCGGGATAGACCTGATCGACCCGTGGCAGCTCGAGAACCCGGCCCGATAAGGATCCTCGCCGGCGCCGAACCCAGGCGCGTAGCCTGTCTCGCGTGCTCGTCCGGGTCCGCCTCTTCGCGATGCTCCGCGAGCGCGCGGGGCGCGGCGAGATCGAGCTCGAGCTCCCCGACGGCTCCCGGGTGGGCGACGCGCTCGCGCGGCTCGAGGAGCTGGCGCAGGGGCTACCGCTCGTGATGGCGGTCAACCGCGAGTACGCGCGGGAGGAGGCGCTCCTCCATGCGGGCGACGAGCTCGCGCTGATCCCCCCGGTGAGCGGCGGGGAGCTCGCCACCGAGCCCCACGCGCGGGTGCGGGCGGAGCCGCTCTCCCTCGACGCGGTGCGCGCCCGGGTGCGCGATCCGCGGGCGGGCGCGGTCGTCTGCTTCGAGGGAGTGACCCGTGAGGTCCCGCGACTCGAGTACGAGGCCTACGCGGAGATGGCCGAGCCGCGCATCGCGCGGATCCTTCTCGAGGCGATCGCGCGGCACGGACTGTGCGCCGCCGCGGCCGAGCACCGGGTCGGCGCGGTGCCGCTCTCGGAGCCTTCGGTGGTCGTGTCCGTGAGCGCTCCCCATCGCGGCGAGGCGTTCGCGGGCGCGCGCGAGGTCATCGACCGCATCAAGGCCGAGGCGCCGATCTGGAAGCGCGAGGTCTCGGAGGAGGGCGCGGCATGGGTGACGGGCAGCCGGCCCTCGACCTGAGCGGGCTGCCCTCCGTGGAGCGCCTGGCCGCCGCGCTCGACGCCCCCCACGCGGAGGCCGTGAGCGCGGCGCGCGAGGTCATCGCGCAGCGCCGGACGCAGCTCCGCTCGGGGGCTGCCCTTCCGCTCGAGCCCGACCTGCTCGCGCTGGCCCGGGCGCGGCTCGAGGGCGCGCGGCGCTCCTCCCTGCGCCGGGTCCTCAACGCTACCGGCGTGATCCTCCACACGAACCTCGGCCGCGCCCCGCTGGCCGCTCCGGCCCGCGCGGCCGTGGCGCGCGCCGCGGAGGGCTACGGCAACCTCGAGCTCGACCTCGCCTCGGGCGAGCGCTCGCCCCGGCAGGATCACGTAGACGGGCTCCTGCGCGAGCTCACGGGCGGGGAGGCGGCGCTCGTGGTCAACAACTGCGCGGGAGCGACGCTGCTCGCCGCTACGGCGCTGGCCGGGCCGGGGAGCGAGGTGGTGGTCTCCCGCGGCCAGCTCGTGGAAATCGGTGGAGGCTTCCGGATCCCGGAGGTGATCGCCGTCTCGGGGTCGCGCCTGGTGGAGGTGGGGACCACCAACCGGACCCGCCTGGAGGACTACGAGCACGCGCTCGGACCGGACACGGGCGCGATCCTCCGGGCGCACCCCTCCAACTTCCGCCAGCTCGGGTTCGTCGCCGAGGTGGCGATCGAGGTGCTGTGCGGGCTGGGCGTACCCGTCATCGACGACGTCGGCTCGGGCGTACTCGCCGAGGGCATGGCCGTGCTGGACGAGGAGCCGCCCGTCCGCCGCTCCGTCGCCGCGGGAGCGGCCGTCGTGTGCTTCTCGGGCGACAAGCTGCTGGGCGGCCCGCAGGCGGGGGTGCTCGTGGGCCGCGCCGAGGCGGTGGACGCCGCCGCGCGCCACCCCCTCGCTCGAGCGCTCCGGATCGACAAGATCTCGCTCGCGGGCCTCGAGGCCACGCTGCGCCTGTACCGCGACCCGGCGCGCGCCCGAAGGGAGATCCCCGTCCTCGCCGCGCTCGACGCGGACGAGGGCGAGCTCGTCGCGCGCGCCGAGCGGCTGGGCGCCGGCGTGCCGGGTGCGGAGGTGGTGCGCGCCTCGGCCAAGGTCGGCGGCGGTGCGCTGCCGCTGCTCGAGCTCGAGGGGCCGGCCGTCGCGCTGGCGCCCACGGACCCAGAGCGCCTAGCTCGCCTCCTCCGCGCGGGCGAGCCGCCCGTCGTCGGGCGCGTCCGGGAGGGGCGTCTGCTCCTCGATCCGCGGACGCTGACCGACGAGGAGGCCGATCTGGCGGCCGCGGCGGCGCGGCGCGCGCTCGGCGTCGGCGCGGCATGAGCACCCCGCTCACGCTCGGCACCGCGGGCCACATCGATCACGGCAAGACCGCTCTGGTGGCGGCGCTAACCGGCACGGACACCGACCGCCTGCCCGAGGAGCATCGCCGCGGGGTCTCCATCGTCCTCGGCTATGCGCGGCTCCCGCTGCCCTCGGGCCGGACGGTCTCCGTGGTCGACGTCCCCGGCCACGAGCGCTTCGTGCGCACGATGGTCGCCGGGGCGACCGGGATCGACTTCTTCCTCCTCGTCGTCGCCGCCGACGACGGCGTCATGCCCCAGACGCGCGAGCACCTCGCGGTGCTGCGCGGCCTCGGAGTGGAGCGCGGTGTGGTGGCCATCACCAAGGCCGACATCGCCGACTCAGGGCGCGCCCGGGAGGAGGTGGCCGTGCTGCTGCCCGGCGTGGAGGCCGTCGCGGTCTCGGTGCGCACGGGGGCCGGGCTGGCCGAGCTGCGCGAAGCGCTCGACCGGGTGGCGAGCCTCGGCCCGGCGCGCGCGCGAGAGGCCGATGCGCCCCCGCGCCTGCACGTCGACCGCGTGTTCTCCATCCGCGGGGCGGGGACGGTGGTGACGGGGACGCTGTGGTCGGGCGCCGTTTCGCGGGGCGACGAGCTGCGAGTGCTGCCGGGCGGCCGGCGGGCTCGCGTGCGCTCGGTGCAGGTGCACGACGAGCCGGTGGAGCGCGCCGCGGCCGGCCAGCGCGTCGCGCTCAACCTCGCCGGCGTGGAGCGCGGCGAGGTGGCGCGAGGTGACCTCGTCACGTCGGCCGTGGGCGAGATCTCGCCCACCCACATCGTTGACGTCGCGCTCGACCTACCCGGTCCCGGGCCTGCGGTCGAGCACGGCGAGCGCGTCCAGGTGCACCACGGGACCCGGGAGGCTCCGGCGCGGCTGGCCGAGCTCGGCGGCCGCTTCTGGCAGCTCCGGTTGGAGCGGCCGCTCCTCTGCCTCGCCGGCGACCGGCTCGTGGTGCGGCGCATCGCGCCGCCGGACACGCTCGGCGGCGGCGTGGTGCTCGATCCGCAGGCGCGGCGCCACGGAGCCGGGCGCGACGTGCTCGCGCGGCTGTCTCGCGTCGAGCGCGGCGAGCCGGAGCCCGAGCCGCCGCACGCGCCGCGCGCCGCCGCGCGCCCCGCCCGCGCCGAGCCTCCGCTCCTCACCCCCGCCGCCCTCGCGCTGGAGGAGCGCCTGCGCGCCGCGCGCGTCGAGCCGCCGCTCGACGCCGAGCTGCCCTCGGCCGAGCTCGCCGCCCTGCGGGCGGCGGGACGAGCGGTGCGGGTCGGGCCCCAGCTTCACTTCCATCCCGAGGCTCTGGTCGAGGTCCGCGCACGCGTCGTCGCGCTGGCCGCGGCGCGCGGCGCCGTCACCCTCGCGGAGGTGCGCGACGAGCTCGGCACCTCGCGCAAGTTCGCGCAGGCGCTGCTCGAGCACCTCGACGCCGAGAAGGTCACGCTCCGGCGCGGCGAGGCGCGAGTGCTGCGCCGGGGTGCGGCGCCTACCGCGCGCCGGCCCGCTGAGCCTTGAGCTCGATCAGCGCGCGATCGGCGCTCGCCACGAGCTCGGCGGCGCTCGCCCGGCCGTCGAGCTGCGACACGGCGCAGGTCATGTTCAGCGGCTCGCCCTCTGCGTCGCTGCGCCCGCACTCGGCCACCGCGGCCGTGAGCCTCTCCATCACCGCTTCTCCCTCGGGGACGTCGGCACCGGGCAGTACCACGGCGAACTCGTCGCCGCCCCAGCGAAAGCACTGGTCCTCCGCCCGCGCGTGGCTCGTGAGCGCCTGAGCCACCGCCTGCAGGCACTCGTCGCCCGTCGCGTGCCCGAGCCGGTCGTTGACCTGCTTGAAGCCGTCGAGGTCGGCGATCATCACGCTGAGCGGCGCCTCCGCGCGCCGGGCGCGGGCGATCTCCACCCCGAGCACCTCCTCGAAGGCGCGCCGGTTGCCGAGGCCGGTGAGCGTGTCCTCGCGCGCCATGAGCTCGGCGCGCTCCTGCGCCCGGCGCAAGGCGTCGCGCTGGGCCCGCAGCACTCCGAGCAGCACGCGCGTGGCGGCGACCAGGGCGAGGAACATGAGGATCTGGGTGGCGACGTCGGTCGCGTCCCGCGAGCTTCCGCCGTGGTAGAGCAGCGGCGCACACACGGCGAGCACGGCGACGGGGAGGAAGATTCGCAGGCTGCGTCCGGTGTGCACCCCGGCGGCGAAGACCACCGGAAGCGCGTAGAGCGAGTGGTAGGGCGCCGAGCGCCCGCCGGCCAGCCACTCGAGGAGGACGACCGCCCCCAGGCCGAGGTAGGCGCTCAGCCGCAGCTCTCGGAGGGTGACCATCCGCCGCTGGTCGAGCCGCCGCCACACGATGAGCACCGACGCGAGGAGGAGCGCGGCGGCCACCGCCCAGCCCGCGGCACCGAACGCGCGCGTGGGCGGGGCGAGTGGGATGAGCAGGAGGGCCGTCACCGTGCCGCCGGCCCAGAGCACGGCGCCCATGAGCCGCGCCGTCCCCACGTCGACGTCCTGCGCCCGCAGCCCACGCATGATCCGCACCGCGGCCAGCGCGCGCTTGAGCGTCCCCGACTTCTCCCCGACCATCGCTGCATTGTGGCCACAAGCGGGTCCGCGTGCATCATTGCGAGCGCGGCGACGCCGCCGGAGCGGCGGTTACAGTCCGCGCCGTGCCCACCTCCCTCGTCACCGGCGGCGCCGGCTTCCTCGGCTCCCATCTGTGCGACGAGCTCCTGAGGCGAGGCCACCGCGTCATCTGCGTGGACAACCTCGAGACCGGCTCGCTCGCGAACATCGAGCACATCCGGGCGCCTGAGTTCCGACACCTGACGCTCGACATCATCCAGCCCTACTTCGTCGAGGAGCCGGTCGACTTCGTCTACCACCTCGCCTCGCCGGCCTCGCCGATCGACTACCTGCGCCTGCCGCTGCACACGCTCAAGGTGGGCTCCTACGGGACGCACCACACGCTTGGCCTGGCCAAGACCAAGCGCGCCCGGTTCCTCATCGCGTCGACGTCGGAGGTCTACGGCGACCCGAAGGTGCACCCCCAGCCCGAGACCTACTGGGGCCACGTCAACTCGGTCGGTCCGCGCGGCGTGTATGACGAGGCCAAGCGCTACGCCGAGGCGCTCGTCATGGCCTACCACCGCCAGCAGGGGGTGGACACGGCGATCATGCGGATCTTCAACACGTACGGCAGCCGGATGCGACCCCACGACGGCCGCGCGATCCCCACCTTCCTGCGCCAGGGCCTGCAGGACCGGCCGATCACCGTGTTCGGCGACGGGTCGCAGACGCGTTCCTTCTGCTACGTGTCAGACCTCATCCGGGGCATGATCGCGCTCTCGGAGTCGGGCCACCACCACCCGGTGAACATCGGCAACCCCGACGAGTTCACGCTGCTCGAGCTCGCCGAGGCGGTGATCGAGCTGACCGGCTCGAAGTCGGAGATCATCCACGAGGCGCTGCCCACCGACGATCCGCAGGTCCGTCAGCCCGACATCACGCTCGCGCGCAAGCTCCTGGACTGGCAGCCCGAGGTGTCGCTGCGCGAGGGTCTGGAGCGCACGATCGAGCTCTCCGGCCGCGAGGCGCTGATCGGCGCCGGCGCCCGGTAGCTCGTCCAGAGCCGCCTCCCGCTACTTCGCCGCGTCGCTACCGTTCTGGGTAGGGGAGGCGTAGTGCCACCAGGCGTGAAGATCGACGAACGACACCCGACGCGGGAGGCCGCGCCCGTGCCCAGCGACGCTTGGGTCGGTCCGGACGTACGCGCGCGGGACATGCGCGCCAAGCGGCCTCCCGTCCTCTCGCCGCTCTTGCACATGGAGACCCTGCGCCGCGCGGGCCGGTTTGGCTCCCTGCTGCTGCTCGACTTCGCCGGTCTCTACGCCGGGCTCTTCACCGCGCTGGCGATCAAGCTCGAGGTCCTCGGCACCGGCGGCCTGCGCGAGGCAGCCCATCAGGCCTCGGGCCTCGTCGGCTTCGCCTACCTCCTCACCGTGCTGCTCTTCGCGCGCTCTGACCTCTACGCCGAGCGGCGGGTGCGCTCGGGAGTGACGAAGGTCGTCTCCTCGCTCTTCCAGGTGACCGTCGTCTCGCTGATCTTCGAGCTGGCCACCGGGCGGCACTTCGAGAGCTACTACCAGTTCTACGGCTCGCTCTTCTTCGCGGTGATCTACGTGTCCGCGCTGCGTGCCCTGCACGCGCGGGCGACGACCGCCCTGCTGCGACATGCGGGGTACCGGCGCCGCACGCTGCTCATCGGCTCGGGTCAGCAGATCGAGCACGTGAGCCGCGGCTTGGCCGATGCCACCGGGCCGCCGGTCGAGCCGGTGGGGTGCATCTCGCTCACTCCCCGCCACGACAACGGCCTGAAGACCCTCGGGACGCTCGACGACCTCCCGCGGATTCTCAGCGCGCACCGAGTGCAGGAGGTGATCGTCGCCGACCCCGAGTTCCCCCAGGAGCAGGCGGTCATGCTCGTCGACCAGTGCCATCAGCGCGGGGTGACCGTGCACGTCGCTCCCTCCACCACCGAGATCCTCATCCGGCGCGCCGAGTTCGTTCCCGGCCAGTCCGTGCCGCTCTTCACCCTCAAGCCGCCGGTGTTCGAGGGCCTCGACTTCGTGCTGAAGCGGACGTTCGACATCGTCGGCTCGATCCTCCTGCTCCTCATGCTCAGCCCGCTGCTGGCGGCGCTCGCCGCGGCGGTCAAGCTCTCCTCGCGGGGTCCGGCGCTCTTCCCGTCGATCCGACCGGGCATGGCGGGTCGACCGTTCGCGTGCCTCAAGTTCCGCACCATGCGCACTGACGCGGAGCAGGTCCAGGCCGACCTCGAGTCGGTCAACGAGGCCTCGGGGCCGCTCTTCAAGATCCGCCGGGATCCGAGGCTCACGCCGCTCGGACGCTTCCTGCGGCGCTTCTCGCTCGACGAGCTGCCCCAGCTCTGGAACGTGCTCCGTGGCGAGATGTCGCTCGTAGGCCCGCGGCCGTTGCCGCTACGCGACTTCGAGCAGCTCGAGGACTGGCACAAGAAGCGCTACCTCGTGCTCCCCGGGGTGACCGGGCTGTGGCAGGTCTCGGGCCGCGCCGAGCTCGACTTCGACGACCTCGTGCGCCTCGACTTCCTCTACCTCGAGCGCTGGTCGGTGTTCCTCGACCTGGTGATCCTGGTCAAGACCGTGCCCGCGGTGCTAACGCGGCGCGGGGCGTTCTGAGGTCCGCGGCGACGCCCGAGCGGGTGCGCGACTACTACGAGGAGCTCTGGTCGCGCCTCCCGACGGACCTGCGTCCGCCGGAGCTCAGGCGGCGCCAGGCGTTCCTGCTCGAGCACGTCCGCCCCGGCGACCGGGTGCTCGACCTTGGCTGCGGCGAGGGCCACCTCACCGCCGCGGCGGCGGGGGCCGGAGCCGAGGCGGTCGGCGTGGACGTGGCGCAGGCGGCGCTCGACCGCGCGCGCGGCGCCCATCCCGAGCTCGAGCTCCATCTGGCGCCCGAGGACGGTCCGCTGCCCCTCGAGGACGCGTCGATCGACCTGGTGTGGGCCTCGGAGGTGCTCGAGCACGTCGCCGACACCGCGCGCTTCCTCTCCGAGGCGCGGCGGGTGCTCCGCTCGGGAGGCAGGCTGCTCGTGACCACGCCGGCGCGGGGGCGGGGGCGGCTGCTCCTCTCCGGGCCGCCCGACCCGCTCGGCGACGAGCTGCACCTCTACACGCGGCGCTCGCTCGCCGCCACGCTCGAGGGCTTCGGGTTCGACGAGCTGCGCGTCGGGCGCCTCGGCCGCTCCCTGCTCACCGCGGTGGGGCGGCGCGGCTCGTGGTGAGGGGCGTTGTGCACGTTCCCGCGTGCACAACGCGCCTCGTCCTGCCTGAGGGAGGGGCGAGAACCGCAATCGGCGCGCCTATGGCTCTCTGTGGCACGCGCCCGGGACACGGAGAAGGAGCTCTGGCGCTTGGCGGCGCGCCAGCACGGGGTCGTCGGCCGCGTGCAGCTCGAGCGCGCGGGGTTCACGCGTTCGGCGGTGGCGCATCGCCTCGAGACCGGGCGCCTCTGGCGCGTCCACCGCGGCGTCTACGCCGTCGGCCGGCCCGAGCTCTCCTGCGAGGGCACCTGGATCGCCGCCGTCTTGGCGTGCGGGGCCGGCGCCGTGCTCAGCCACGGCAGCGCCGCGGCGCTGTGGGAGCTGCGCCCGGAGCGTCCACGCGCGAGCCGCCATGTCTCCGTGCCGTCCCAGTCGGGGCGGTCGCGCTCGCGGCGGCCAACTGGTGCGATCGTGCTGCACCGGTCCGCGACCCTCGGGCCGGCCGACGTCACTCATCGCCGCGGGGTGCCGGTCACGACGCTGGCTCGGACGCTCCTCGACCTCGCCTCGGCCCTCGAAGTACGGGCGCTCAGGTCAGTGCTCAGGGAGGCCGAGTATCGGCACCGCCTGGACCTCGGCGCCCTGAGCCGATCGCTCGACGGGACGGGGAGCTCGAACCGGCACGGGCGGTTGCGCCGCGCGCTTGCCCCGTGGACGCCGGGAATCGGCCAGACCGAGAGCGACCTCGAGATGGAATTCCTGGCGCTCTGCGCGCGCCGCAGGCTGCCCTCGCCAGATCTCCAGGTGACCATCGGTGGTCATCGCGTCGACTTCGTCTGGCCGGACCGGGCGCTTATCGTCGAGACCGACGGATATGAGGCGCACCGGGGGCGCGCGGCGTTCGGCGCTGACCGCGCCAAGGACCGCGCGTTGAGGGCCGCGGGCTACGAGGTGCTGCGCTTCACCTGGAGCGACGTCGTCGGCGCTCCCGACGCGGTCGTCCGGGAGCTGCGGGCGGCGCTCGAGCAGCGCCGCCGGGAGCTCGACGAGCGAGGAGGAGGCGGATCCGGCTTGCTCCAGCGGGCATAAACCGCCTCGCCCTCGGCCCCGCGCAGGGTGGGGGGTTAGCCGCCGAGCAGCCTCAGGTCCGCGTCGACCATCATCCGGATGAGCTGCTCGAAGCTCGTCTTCGGCTCCCAGCCGAGCTGGCGCTTGGCCTTGGTGGCGTCGCCGACGAGCAGGTCGACCTCGGCAGGGCGCAGGAAGGCCGCGTCGAGCACGACGTGGCCCTCGGAGGAGAGGCCCGCTTGGTCGAAGGCGATCTCCACGCAGTCGCGCACCGTGTGGGTCTGTCCGGTGGCGATCACGAAGTCCTCGGGCTCGTCCTGCTGGAGCATGAGCCACATCGCCTCGACGTAGTCCCGCGCGTAGCCCCAGTCGCGCTTGGCGTCGAGGTTGCCGAGCCGAAGCTCCTGGGCGAGACCGAGCTTGATCGCCGCGGCGTGCCAGGTGATCTTCCGGGTGACGAACTCGAGCCCCCGGCGCGGGGACTCGTGGTTGAAGAGGATCCCGCTGGTCGCGTGCAGCTCGTAGGACTCGCGGTAGTTCACCGTGATGAAGTGCCCGTAGGCCTTGGCCACCCCGTAGGGCGAGCGGGGATAGAAGGGCGTCTCCTCGTTCTGCGGCGTCTGGCGCACCTTGCCGAACATCTCGCTCGAGGAGGCCTGGTAGAAGCGCGCCTCAGGCGCAGCCTCGCGGAGCGCCTCGAGCAGCCGTGTCACGCCCACGCCGGTGAACTCGGCGGTCAGCGTGGGCTGGATCCACGACACCGCCACGAACGACATCGCGGCGAGGTTGTAGACCTCGTCGGGGCGCGCGGCGCGCAGCGCGTCGACGAGCGAGCGGTGGTCGAGCAGGTCGCCCTGGTGCAGGGTGATGCGCTCGCGCAGGTGCTCGATGCGCTCAACTTCTCCGTCGAGGCGCGGCGCACCATCCCGTGCACCTCGTAGCCCTGCTCGAGCAGGAGCTCGGCGAGGTAGGAGCCGTCCTGTCCGGTGACGCCGGTGATGAGGGCGCGGCGAGGGCTCACGGGGCCTACGCTAGCGTGGCGGGCGGCACCTCCGACCGCCCGTTCGTCCCGCCCCGCCGCCTCCCGCGCAATGACGCTCACCGACTCCTCGTCGTCGCGCCCCGCCGACCCGCCGGCCTCTGCGGCGGAGCAGGACGCGCACCCCTCCGGGCGCCGAATCGCCGCCCTCACCCTTGCCGCGCTGCTCCTTCTCGGCTTCCTCCTGCGCCTGTGGGGCTTTCGCACCGGCCTTCCCTACTCCTATAACCGCGACGAGAACGCCCACTTCGTCCTCTACGCGATCTCCCTCTTCGGCCACGGCTGGGACCCGAACTACTTCGACAACCCGCCCGCCCTGATCTACCTGCTCCACCTCGTCTTCGCCGTGCGCTTCGGCGGAGGCGACGGGGCCGCACGGGCCTTCGCGCAGAGCCCCTCGGCGGTCTTCGAGACGGCGCGCCTCACCTCCGTCCTGCTCGGAACCGCGTCGATCGGCCTGCTCTACCTCGTCGGTCGGCGTGCGCTCGGGCAGGCGGGGGGACTGCTCACGGCGGCCATCCTCGCCGTCGCCTTCCTCCCGGTCTCCTACGCCCACCTCGCCCTGAACGACGCGCTGACCATCCTCCCCGTCTCCATCGCGCTGCTCGGCTCCGTGCTGGTGATTCGGAGCGGGCGGGCGCGGGACTACGCGCTCGCCGGCGCCGGGGTGGGGCTCGCCGCCGCGACGAAGTACACCGCGGGGATAGCGCTGCTGCCCGTGCTCGGCGCCGTGGGCGTGCGGCTCCTCGCTCCCGGCGAGCGCCGCGCGGCGCTCCGCGGCCTCGCGCTCGCCCTGCTCGCCGCCGTCGTGGCCTTCGCGGTGGTCGACCCCTACGCGCTGCTGCGCCTGAGCGACCTGCGCGACGCGCTTCACCGCGAGGCGCTCGTCGCCGCGGGCACCGCCAAGCTCGGCGTGACCGAGCACAGCGGCCTCCTCTACTACCTGTGGACCGCGAGCTGGGGGCTCGGTTGGGCGCCCGCCCTCCTCGCCCTCGGCGGCGCCGTATTGCTCGTGCGCGACGACCGGCGCCTGGCCGCCCTGCTCGTGCCCGCGCCGGTGCTCTTCATCCTCTTCATGGGCTCGTGGGACCGCTACTTCGGCCGCTGGCTCCTGCCCATCTTTCCCTTCCTCTGCCTGCTCGCGGGCTACGGGACGCTGCGGCTGGTCCGCCTCCTGGCGGCGCGGCCCGGAGTGCTCGGGCGCGTGCTGCCCGCGGCGGCGGTGGCGCTCGTGCTCGCCCAGGGGCTAGGCACCTCGGTGCACAACGACCTCGTGCTCTCCCGCCCCGACACCCGGAACACGACGCGCGCGTGGATGGTGAGGAACATCCGCGCCGGCTCGCGCGTGGTGATCGAACCGATCGTGCCCGACGAGTGGGTGCGCCGGCGCGCGTCGAGCGGCCCGCGCGCCCACGCGGGCAGGCTGTGGATCAACGGCTTCGGGTTCGGCCCGGAGTACTACGAGAAGAAGCTCTCGCCCGCGCGAATAGACGCCTACATCCAGCGCGGCTACTGCTGGGTGGTCAGCGGATCGACGGAGTCCGGGCGCGCCTACGCGGCGCCGAGCGAGGCGCCGGGCGCGATCGCCTACTACCGCGAGCTCGCGCGCCGGGCGCCCGTCGTCTTCCACGCGAGTCCCTACGACAAGGGCGCCGAGCCCGTGCGCTTCAACTTCGACTGGTCGTTCAACTTCTATCCCCTGGCCTATCACCGCCCCGGGCCGGAGATGACCGTCTACCGGTTGCGCGGCGGGGCCTGCGGCTGAGGCGCCGGCCGCCCGAGCAGCTCGAAGATCACTACACCGCCACCCGCGACCCGGCGGCGCAGTCCGAGGCCGGTCACCGGCCGCGCCGCGGCGGCCCGCCACGGGGCGATCGCCTGGAGGGAGGCGACATCTTCCTGCGGGGTGCCCCGCGCGAGCGCGGCGAGCGGCAGGGCGGGATGCACGACCACCGAGGAGACGCCGAGCCGGCGCAGGTAGGCGACCGAGCGCGCGTCGGGAAACCGGGCGCTCAGCGCCCGCAGCGCGACGAGCGGGCGCGGATCAAATCCGCTGTAGCCGTTCACGAGCGGGGGGAAGCCGTCGGTCGACCAGTACATGTACAGCGGATCGGCGATCGCGCTGCTCGGAAGGTGAAGCTGGGGAGCGGCGGCGGGCGAGAAGCCGGCCGGCCGCTCGGGCACGACGGGGTGTGCGACTCGCCCGGAGCCCTCGAGCAGGATCGAAGCGGACAGGAGCGCGGCGAGGATCCACCCCGCCGCGCGCCCCCGCTGCCCGGCGGCACGGACGAGCCGCTGCGCCCCGGCGGCGGCCAGCAGCGCCAGGGCGAGCAGCGTGAGCGTCGTCAGGCGGCCCGGGGTCCGCACCGCCTGCCATCCGGGAGCGAACTCGTAGAGCAGGCGATATGGGGAGAGATCGCCGGCCACGCGGAAGCCGAGCGAGAGGACGGCGGTGAGGAGCACCGCCGCGGCCAGGCCCACCCGCAGCGCGCGCGAGTAGGTGCGTGCCGCGAGCCCGAGCAGCGCGAGCACGAGCAGCACGGCGCCCGGGAACAGGGCGTTCTCGGTGGAGAGGCCCGCGGGGCCCAGGATCCCCCTCGAGACGCCACCCCAGATCCGGTCGTTCGCCGGAGCGGCGAGCAGCCCCTTCGCCGGCGGCGAGTAGAACTTCACCTCGGCAACGGTGCGCCGCGCCTCGGGGTGGGCGGCGGCGACGCGCAGGTAGGGGCGCGCGAGCAGACCGGCCACCACGACCAGGAGCACCGCCCCGGCGGCGCTCGCCACCAGCAGCCCACGGGGGATCGGCGGCCGCCCGCGCCGCAGCCAGCCCACCGCGAAGAGCACGCCGAGCACGAGCAGGAGGTAGGAGAGCTGCAGTCCGAGCGTGAAGCCCAGGGCGAGCTGCCACGTGGCCGCGAGGCCGCCCGCGACCACGAGCCCCGGGCGCCCGCGCCGGTAGCCGCGCCCCAGGAGGGCCAGCGACAGAGGGATTCCTCCACTCGAGAGGACATGGAGATGCGCGCTCTGGGTCAGCCGCCATGGGGCGTAGGCGAAGGCGACGCCCGCCACCGCGGCGGCCGCCGGCCGGCACCCGAGCTCCCGCGCGAGGAGATAGGCGCCGAGAAAGGCGAGCGCGTAGGCGAAGAGGAAGAGGACGTCGTAGCGCACGAGCGCGGCCTTCGCCCCGCTCCCGAGGAGCCCGGCCGGCGTATAGCCCACGAGCGCATCGGAGAACGCGAGCGAGTCGGGCGCCGGCCAGAAGGCGTTGGCCTGAAAGAAGTGAAGCGGCTGATGGAGGAGCGCGTGGCCGTCCCAGGCGACCTGCCAGGCCTGGAGCAGCGGGTCCTGGAGGTTCGCCGGGACCTGCGTGCCGATATGGGCGGCGATCGGCCAGGTCATGGCGACGACGAGGAGACAGGCGGCCAGGGTGGCCGCACCGAGCTCGCGGAGCTGCTCCGAACGCACGGTCAAGCGAGCGCTCAGCGACCGGCGTAACCGTCGAGCACGGTCCGCACGGAGGACTCGAGCGAGAGCATCGGCGCGTTGCGTTCGTACCACGCCGCGGTCGCGGCCCGAAGCTCCGCGCCGCCTTCGTGCACCGCGAGGATCGCCGCGGCCAGGTCCTGCGGTTCGGCCGAGCGCGCCACGAAGCCGTTCTCCCCCTCGCTCACGAGCTCCACCGCCGCGTTGTCGGGCCCCGCCACCACCACGCTCGGCGTGCCCCGCGCGGCGGCCTCGACCACCACGAGGCCGTAGCCCTCGCGCTTGGAGGGCAGCACGAGGCACATCGCCCGCTCGAGCGCCGCCTCGACGGCCGCCGTCGAGACGAAGCCGGGCATGTGCACCGCCTCGCCGAGCCCGTGCGCGTCGACGAGCCGCTCCACCTTCGCCCGTTCGGGTCCGTCGCCGTAGATCTCCGCCCGCAGGTCGGGGAGCACCTCGCGCGCGGCCGCCAGCGCGGGAACGATCGCGGGGACCTGCTTCTCTGAGATGTGGCGACCGGCGAAGACGACGACGGGCTCGGTCGGGGGCGCCGCCGCCCCGTCCGACGGCGCCGCCGAGCCGGCGTACTCGCCGCGCAGCACGCTCACCGGACCGGCATGCCCCTCCGCGCGCAGGCGGGCGGCATGCAGCTCGGAGAAGCAGAACGCCCGGTGCGGGCGCCGGGCGCACAGGCGCTGCACGAGCGCGCCGATCCTCCCGCCGAGGCCGCCGAGGTATTCGCGCCAGTACTCATCGCTCCACACCTCGTGCCAGTCGACCACCAGGCCGTAGCCGCCGCGCCGACGCACGGCGGCCGCGGCGAGCAGCGAGAAGTAGGGAAAGGACGCGGTGTGCACCACGTCGTAGTCGCGCCCCCGGCGGCCGAGGTGCCACAGGCAGCCGAGGCCGAAGCGGAGCGGTGGCAGGATCCGCCGACGCCCGCCGCGCTCCGTGTAGAGCTCCGAGCGCCCGGAGACCGCGATCACCCGCACTCCGGGGACGAGCGGAGGGCCGCTGCGCCGCTCCCACTGGCGGCGGGTGAGGTAGGTCACCTCGTGTCCGTCGGCCGCGAGCCGCTCGGCCAGGTTGCGGTACCAGCGCTCCGCTCCTCCCACCGTGCAGGGGAAGAGGCAGTCGTAGACGACGCAGATCCGCACGCGCGCCAGGCTGACAGATCCTCGCGATCGCGCGGCCGGGGCGGCGGCTAGACTGCCCCCGCCCGACGGGGAACGCAACCTCCGTGGCGGCGAGCCGTCTTCTCTTCCAATGTCGAGCCTTCAAACCAGGCGGGTCAACGGCCTGCTCTCGCCTTCGCAGGGTGAGTCCGAGCCGCTCGTCACGGTGGTCATTCCCTGCCTGAACGAGGCGCTCACGATCGCCCCGTGCGTTCGCCAGGCGTGGGAGGCGCTCGAGCTCAACGGCATACCCGGGGAAGTCGTGGTCGCCGACAACGGCTCGACGGACGGCAGCCCGGCACTCGCCGCGCGCGTGGGCGCGCGCGTCGTCCACGAGCCCCGCCGCGGCTACGGCAGCGCCTACCGCGCCGGATTCGCAGCCGCCTCGGGCCATTACATCGTCATGGCCGACGCGGACCTCACGTACGACTTCTCTGAGATCCCCCGCTTCGTCGAGCGCCTCGAGAACGGCGCCGAGCTCGTGATGGGCGACCGGATGGACAACATCCATCCCGGTGCGATGCCCTGGCTCCATCGCTACGTGGGCAACCCCGTACTCACGGGCCTCCTGAACGCGCTCTTCCGCACCGGCGTGAACGACGCGCACTGCGGCATGCGGGCGCTCCGGCGCGAGGCGCTGCCACGGCTCGGCCTGCGGACGACGGGCATGGAGTTCGCCTCCGAGATGGTGATCCGGGCCGCTCAGGAGGGGCTGGAGATCGACCAGTTCCCCATCCAGTACCGCCGGCGCGGCGGCGAGTCCAAGCTCTCGAGCTTCCGCGACGGCTGGCGCCACCTGCGCTTCCTGCTCGTCCACAGCCCGCGCCACCTCTTCATCCTCCCCGGCGCGCTGATGGCGCTGCTCGGCGCGCTCATCGCCATGGTCGTGCTCACCCAGCTCCACGTCTTCGGGCGCCCCTGGGAGCTCCACACGCTGATCGCCGGCTCCCTGCTCATGGTGGTCGGCACCCAGGTGATCGCCCTCGGGCTATGCGCCCACGCGTACGGGACCTACTTCATGGGCGACCGCGACCCCTGGTTCGACCGGATGCGCCGGCGCTACCGGCTCGAGCACGGCCTGCTCTTCGGCGGAGCGGTCGGCGTCGCCGGCCTCGTGATCGCCGGCCTCCTGCTGTGGACCTGGGCGCAGCGCGGCTTCGGCGCCCTGGCGGAGGAGCGCTGGGCGGTGGTGGCGGCCACCCTGATGATCGTGGGCATCCAGGTGTTCTTCTCCTCGTTCCTGCTCTCCATCCTCGGTCTGCGCCGGCGCGACCCGGCGCCCGACCTCGAGTGGGTCTCAGCGCTCGAAGATCGCCAGGCGCCGGCTGGCATAGACCAGAGCCGCGTGGCCGGGCGGGCGTAGCTCCTTCCCCCGCGAGTCCAGGCACGTCGGGTCGACCACGAGGAAGCGGATGCCGAGGCGCCGGCCCAGCGCGAGCCCCTCCGGCCCGCCGGTGAGCACTGACCGGCCCTGACGAGCGAAGGTCGCCTCCGCCTTGGGCTGGATGTCAGCCGGATCGAGGGCGGGAAGGGTGCGGGTATGCAGCAGCCAGGTGGTGAGGAAGCTCCAGCAGCGATCGGTGGCCACGACCTCTCCGGGACGCAGCCGGGCGGCGACCGCGTCCAGGCCGCGAAGCGACTCGCGATTGGCGAAGCCGTACACGCTGCGCACGTGGACTTCCTGCGGCCAGGCCAGAGCGCCCACGAGCACCACGAGCCCGACCGCGACGATCGGCCGCGCCTTGGCCCAGCGCAGCTCGGTGAGCGCGACCGCGACGAGCGGCACGAGCGCGATGGGGAGGTAGTAGGCCATCCGTCCGTAGTAGGAGGGTATGTGCGCCACCCAGCCGTAGGCGAGCACGCTCACCACCGCGAGCAGCGCGAGCGGCAGCCCGAGCGCTCGAGCGGGAAGGCGGCGAAGCGCCAGGGCGAGAAGCGCGGCGAGCGCCACGGCGGTGAACGGCCAGGAGAGGTCGGCGGCCACCCGGTCGAGATGCACCTTCGTCCCCAGGTAGGCCGTGTAGGACTGTGTTCCGCCGAAGGACTTCTGGCGAGGGATCAGGTCGGCGAGGACCAGCGCGCCGAGCGGGACGGCCGAGGCCAGCACTCGCGCGGCGTTTCCAAGAACGAGCCGGCGATCTCCGCGCGCGAGCCCCACCAGGGCCGCGAGCCCGAGGGCCGCCGCCGCCACGAGGAACGAGAGCCGGTGCGCGGCCAGGAGCGCCACGCCGATGAGCGCCGCTCCCGCGGCCTGGCGCCATCCGAGCCGCTCGCCCACGACCTCGTCGAGGTAGGCGGCGAGCAGTGGGATGAGCGCGAGCGCGGCGAGGGTGGGCAATCCATGCCAGCCGAGGATGTCCTGATTGATCGGGAGCACGCCCCATAGCCCCGCCGCCGCGACACCCGCGAGCGGCCCCCACCCGGCGCGCACCCACGCGAAGACGGACAGGATGGCGCCGGCGGCGACGATCCAGAGCCCGTGGGCGAGCACCGAGGCCGGCGCCCCGGACATGGAGAGCACGGCGCCGTAGACGCTCGGCACGCCGGGATCCTCGCGGAAGGGCACCCCGAGCATCCAGAACGGGTTGTCGATCAGCAGCGAGCCGTGACGACGGATCTCGTCGGCGTAGAGGAGGTACTTCGCCCAGTCGTTGCCGGGCACTGGCGAGCCTGCCAGCACGCGGCCCGCGAGCAGCACGCCGAGCGCGACGGCGAGGAGGAGGCCGCCGGTCTCGAGCCGGCCGAAGCCTTCCTCCGGCTCGCCCTCGGGGCCGCGGGCGCTCCGGCGGCCGAGGAGCAGCCCCGTCGCCACCAGCGCCGCCGTCACGATCCGCGCGGTGACCCCGTTCAGCGGCATCCCGACTGCGGTGACCCCGACGAGCGCGACGCTGATCGCCGCGAAGCCGAGTGCCGGTGCCGCGGCGAGCCTCGCGAGCGGCACCCTCTCGATCTTGCGAGGCAGCAGCGGCAGGAGGGCAAGGCCCGGTGCCAGCACGAGCGCCAGGGCAGCCAGCGACGCGGAGCGCACACCGAGCAACGACGCCAGCAGCTCGAACAACACCAGGGCCACGGCGAAGGCGCCCGACGATCTCCACGCTGCGCCGTACCCTCGCTCGTGCGGGCCTATCGTGTGATCAGGCGATGCTTTCTCTTGCTGGAGCACTGACATCGGTTCGCGGCGCGGCGGTGGTCGTCTTGATGGCGATATGCCTGCTCGGTCTGAGCGCGCCGTCCGCCGTGGCGGACGGCGGCAACGGGCTCTACGAGCCGTTCCCCACATCCGTCGGCCCGCGGGCTGAGCGGTTCCTGCGCGGCGCCGTGTCGCCGTCGGCGCTGAAGAGGGGACAGTTTCTCACGCCGCGAGGCCGGCCGGGTGCGAATCTGATCTCGGGCAGCTCCACCGGACCGAGCGGGCGCGCGGGCGTCGGCGGATCGCTCTCTCTCCTCGGCCCGCTTCTCGTCCTCGCGGCGCTGGGAGCGGGAGGGGCGACGGTCGCCACGCGCCGGCGCGTCCGGCCGTCGTCCCCGCGCGCCGGTTAGCGGCTCGGGCGCAGGAGGGCGAGGAGAAACGCGCCATGGCGAGGGTCGAGCCGGGCGGCGACGCTCGCCGGCCGGGGCGGGAGCGGGTAATAGCCAACCGTGCGCAGCGGCGCCGCGGGCTGGAGGCCATGGGCTCGCGCGAGCGCCTCGAGCGCACGTCCGGTGAACAGGCGCAGATGCGTGCGCCCCCGGTCCTCGTGCGCCTCACCGTCCTCCGGGTTGAGGGGGTTTCCGACGATCACCTCGTCGCTCACATGCGCCGGCGGAGGCTGGTAGCCGAGCGTGAGCGAGACGACGTTGTGCCAGCTCGCGAGGTTGTTGGTGGAGATGCATGCCACCCCGTCTTCGCGCAGGACGCGCCGGATCTCGGCGAGCAGGCGGTCGGTGCCGCGCACGTGCTCGATCACCTGGTTGGCGCTCACCACGTCGAAGGCGCCGTCGGGAAAGGGCAAACCCTCTTCGAGGTCGGCCTCCGCGACCTCGATCCCGCGGGCGCGGGCGGCGGCGGCGTGCGCCGGGATGAACTCGACGCCGCTCACCCGCGTGGCGCCGACCCGCCGGGCGATGCGCGAGGTGAGCTCCCCGCGGTGCGTTCCCACGTCGAGCAGGGCTGCCCCCGGGCGCTCGGGCAGCGCGGCGAGCAGCGCTCGCCGGTTAGCTTCCTCGGTCGCCCGAAAGACGCGCGCGAGATAGGCGGACGCCCCGTTCAACGCGCGCCCGTCGCCGCGGTGAACGCCGCATAGGCGGGCTTGCGCCGGCCGTCGGCCGCCAACAGCCCGGTGTGGTAGCCGAAGAAGTCCCCGAGTCCGGGCGGAGGCGGCGCGTCGCGCCACTGGAAGTAGACGATTCCGCGTACGCCGAGCTGCCGGCGGCGAGCGGCGAGCTCCTTGAACGTCGTGCGGATGCGCTCGGCCTGTCCCTGCTCGCCGACGGTGAAGGCGCTCGCGGGCCCGCCGCTCGCCCATCCGAGCTCGGTGACCCAGATCCGCGCGCGGGTCTCACCCTGGGAGTCGAGCAGGGCGCGCGCCTTCTGGACGGCACCGAGCACACCCGCCGCGTCGACCGCGTAGGGGTGCAGGGCGAACACGTCGAGCGCGCTCGCCGCGCCGGCCCGGAACATCGCCCGCGCGTAGGCCTCGAAGGGGACGCCGATGCGGCTGTTCGGCAGTCCGGCGGCCACCACCTCGGCGGATGGGTCGGCCACCTTTATCGCACGGCCGACGGCCCGCAGAAGGCGCACGTAGGCGGCGGCGTCGGGATGACCGCCCCAGTACGCGGGCAGGTTCGGCTCGTTCCACACCTGCCAGTCGCGTATCGGCACGCGCGGCAGGCGCGGGTGCTCTCGCCACAACGTGCCCCGGGGGCCGTAGCGGCGCACGAGCACGGCGGCGAAGCGCCCCATCGCTGCGGGATCCTTCGGCGGCGAGGTATTCGGCGCCGCCGGGTGCGAGCCCGAGAGGCGGAAGGCAGGTGGGTTGAAGAGCACGGGCAGGAGCTCGAGACGACGGGCGGCGGCATCGGCCACCACGCCGTCAAGGCTCGACAGGTCGTAGCGGCCCGGGCGGCGCTCCGCCAGCGACCAGTCGAACGTCTGGCGCACGACTCCGGTGCCGGTGGCGGCGATCGCGTCGAGACCGCGGCGGCGTCCGGCCGGGGCGTCGTTCAACACGCCCGGAGCGGAGAGCCCTACGAAGTCGCGGGGAAGGGGGCCGAAAGTGGTCGCCGAGGAGGAGCCGCCGCAGCCTCCGGAGGACCAGACCAGCGCAGCGAGCACGACGAGCACCCCCGCCCGCAGCGGAAGGGCACCGCCGCGCGCGAGACGGAGCACGAGCATCCGCCCACCGTAGCCCGAGCACCCGAGCGAACCGGTTGCCCGAGCTTTCATGGGGCTGTTGCGCATCGAAGCGGAACCGGGGGTGTTGGTCGTGTATTAGGGTTATTGTGCCCGCCGGGTTCCCCCGGTTGCGTCCGTTCCGTCCAGTCTCAGTCCTTCGAGTTGAGGAGAGCTTCTCTATGCCGATGGCATACCCCGACCGTTCCCTCCCGTCCTGGCGGCGAGGTATGTGCCTTATCGCTGCGCTGGCGCTGCTCGTAGCCGGAATCGCTCTGATCCCGAGCCGCGCCGACGCCCGTAGCCACGTGCCCGCGAGCTTCCTCGGCGTCACGCCGAACGACAACAAGTACACCACCTACGACGGGAACCAGCTCCGGCTCGAGAAGGGCGTTGGTGTCGGACTCTTCCGCCAGCTCTTCGACTGGAATAAAATCGAGACCTCGCGCGGCCACTACGACTTCAAGCGGACCGATGACTTCGTCCTCGGGGCGGCCCACAAGGGGATCACCATCCTTCCGGTCCTGTTCGACGCCCCGGCCTTTCGGGCACGACAGGATCCGAACGCGCGGATCACCTATCCTCCTAACAACCTGAACGACATCGGGACCTTCGGCGCGCAGCTCGTCAAGCGCTACGGGCCCAACGGAAACCTTTGGAGGGGCGCCAACCGTAAGTTCCGCAAGTACGGGATCCGCTCGTGGCAGATCTGGAACGAGCCCAACCTCCCCGTGTACTGGGGCGGCCATCCGAACGCAGGCCAGTACACGCGTATGCTGCGCGGTGCCGCGAGCGGCATCAAGCACGCCGATCGCCACGCCGAGATCGTGACGGCCGGCCTTCCGCAGAGCACCTTGAAGGGCGCGATTCCGCTCTCGCGGTACCTGCCTCAGCTCCTGAGGGCTAAGGCAGCGCGGTACTTCACCACGGTGGCCGCCAACGCGTACGCGCACAACGCCAGCGGGATCCTGAAGATCCTCGCCGGCGTGCGCAAGACGCTCAACGGGGGCCACGCCTCGCGGGCCAACATCTGGCTCACCGAGTTCGGGTGGTCCGACAAGGGTCCGGCAAGCCAGTTCCGGCTCGGCGCCCGCGGTCAGGCCACCCAGCTCAACGCGTTGATAGTCGGTGCGGCCCGGCAGCGCTCGGCCCTGCGGTTGCGTGGGTTCATCTACTACAACTGGCAGGACTTCGATCCCTCGGGTCGGGGGGACTTCGTCGGTAACCACCAGGGCCTCTTGACGGTCTCGGGCAAGACGAAGCCGGCTTTCGGGTCATATGGATCGGCGGCGCGCAGGATTCGCTGACTCAGCCGGATACTGCGTGGATACTCGGGGAGAGGCTGCCTTCGGCGACCTCTCCCCGAGTCGTTAACGGGTGGGCGCGTAGGTCCAGCACGAGATTGCGCCACGCCGAGGCGATAGCCACCACCACTAATCAAGTGTGACCGAGGCCGCCCAGCGTTCACCGGCGTCGTCTACTTACCTGGCAGGATGTGAGCGCTCCTCCCGCCCAGGACTTCTTCGGCCTGCAAACGGGGCTGCCCAGCGTCGACGGGCGCCGCAAGCTGGCCTACACGGCCTGGGTCAAGGCCGTGTAGGAGCATCACCGCGTGAGCGCGCCGTCGTCGGCGCGCGGTCACCTGCCCGGATGTTCGCCGCGACCGAGGAGCTCAACCGCCGCGAGCTCCTCGCCGCGCTTCCCGCCGGCCGCGGCGGCCACCTGCTCGACATCGGGACCCACACCGGCGAGTTCACCCTGCGGATGGCCCACCGCCTCGGAGCCGAGCGGGTGAGCGGGGTCGAGCTCATACCCGCCCACGCCGCGGTCGCCCGCGAGCGCGGCATCGACGTCGCCGAGGCCGATCTCGACGACGGCCTTCCGTTCGAGGACGCGAGCTTCGACGTGGTGACGGCGAACCAGGTGCTCGAGCACGTGCGCCGCACCGACCGGTTCCTCGCCGAGATCCGCCGCGCGCTGCGCCCCGGCGGCCTGGCGTGCATCTCGACCAACAACGCGGCGAGCTGGCACAACGTCGTCTCGCTCGCGCTCGGCTACCAGCCACCCCCAATGCACGTGAGCGACGAGGTGATTGTCGGCAACCCCCTCAACCCCGAAGCCGGAGCCAAGCACGAGGACCTCGGACGCACGCATCTGCGGATCTTCACCGGCCGCGCGCTCGCCGAGCTGGCCCGGCACCACGGTCTCGAGCCGATTGTGGAGCGAACGGTCGGCTACTACCCGCTCCCGCCGCGCCCGGCGCGATTTGCGGTGCGGCGCGACCCTCGGCACGGAGCCTTCCTACTCAGCTTGTTCCGGCGACCATGAGGCTTGAGTCAAGTCCCGGCGGCGGCAACCTCGTAGTACGCGTATCGCCATGGATAACCCCCGGGGTCATCGCGGTCTGCCCCGCTGCCAGGCGGTGCAGCACCGCGGTGCTACACTGCGACTGTGCCTACCACGCGTCACCGGCTGACCGTGACCGAGACGCCCGCTGTCGCGCGGCGACTGGATCTCGCGGCGACGCGCTTCCCGGATCTTGCCGGCTCTCGGCAGGCTCTTCTGCTGCGCTTGACCGAGATTGCCGAGCAGGTGCTGCTCGCGCATGCAGACGGTGGCGAGGACTCGCGCGCAGGAGCGAAGCGGCGGCTGCTCGAGCGTACGGGAACCATCACGCCTGCCGACGCTGAGGCGATGCTCGCGGCCCGCGAGGCCGACTGGCAGCACACCCTCGAGCACTAGGCATCGTGGCGCCGTTTCTGCTGGACCTGTCCGCCTGGGCGAGGAGTTCTCATCTAGCTGCGCGCAAGCGCTGGGCGGAGCTCGTCGACGGCGATCAGTTGCTCTGCCACCCAGTCTTCGCAGTCGAACTGCTGCACAACGCGATCAACCCTGCCGACTATCACCGCCTGAGCAGCGACCTGCAAGACGCGTTCGAATGGCGCGCGCCGGACGCGGAAACCGGATGGATCGCCCTTCGACTGCAACAACGGATGGCGACCGGCGCCCCAGCCGGCCAGCGCGTCAAGACAGCCGACCTGCTCATCGCCGCGCTCGCCGTCCAGCGCGGCGTCGGCGTGCTGCATTACGACTCGGACTACGACGTCATTCGTCACCGGGGCGGTGAACCGTTCGACAGCGAATGGTTGGCGCCGCGCGGAACCCTCGAAACCGCGCAAGAAAACGCCGCGAACCCTCGCAAGGAGTACCGCAAGGCCCTCGGCGAGCGCATGGTGCAGCTGCAAGCCGACACTGACTTGGAGGTATGGCCGCAGCTCATCGCATGGTTGGATGCCCAGTTGCGCGCCCGCGGCGCCGAACCTCCACAGCCGCCAGACGCACCCTGACCGCGTGGCGACCGCGAATGGCAGCTCGTGTACGGCGAGCGGGCTCTGCCCTCTCCCCGTCGTCCTTTAGAGCTCGCTTGCGCTCAGCGGGCGGCGTCTCTCGACGAGGTTCTTGGGGGGGAGAGAGAGATCGCTGAGCCCCCGGCAGTCCTCCTTCCTGCTCGGTCGCGCAGGTCCAGCGCTGGATGCACCCACGACGAGCGGTAGCTCACCACAACTTTCCGCCGGCTAGGGCGTTAGCGCCCGTCGTGACCCACATGCTCCCCAAGTCCCGAATGGCCTTCATGACGCGGTTCCGCCCGATCCTCCTGCTGGGGACGATCCTGATCCTCCTGGGCGCCTCGGCCTCCTCCGCGTCGGCGGCAAACCCCTCGATCAAGAAGGCGATCTGGGGCCCGGCCTCGGCGTTCTCC
>JAABUJ010001806.1_pt1 | contig 29255 bp, 29 predicted proteins | sample 5559131 | NCBI WGS metagenome assembly JAABUJ01 (sample SAMN10711875, study PRJNA513366) | rock metagenome | isolation source: Antarctica rocks | place: Antarctica: Victoria Land, Mt New Zealand nord | collected 2016-01-07
CTTCAAAGCCGCTGTTTCTGCTTTCAAAATAGTTGCTTCGTCTAGCAGCTTCTGGATAGTCGTTTCTTTGATGTCTAGTTGAATTTGTAGTGTTGCCACTTGCTCTTTTGCCTGTAGGGTGAGCGTCACCGCTAACATGGCGAATTCTGCTCTCATCTCCTGTATAAGGCCTAATAGACCTACTGCGGACGTGTCATTGCCCATCTTGATCAATGAGGGGTCCAACTCCATTCCTATATCGCTTGCAGTGTCGCTCTCTTCGTTCCAACTAGCGTCTCATGCTTCTCATGCCTTCTGTGAGGGGGTCTTCCTTCACTCAGAGCTTCTTTTCTTCATGTTGATTGTTCTGGTGTGGCCGGGCGCCATGCGGCTATCCAGGCTATTCGCAGGACGGTATATTTGAATAAAAGTCGGTGCGGGGTGAGGGGTGAGGGGTGAGAGGTGAGGGGTGAGAGGTCTTCTTAACTTTATCAATCATGATCATTGCAACTCATAGACACACAGTCATAGAGTTTCACTAGACAGCATAGTATAGCATAAGTATCTTCTTTCTTTCAACATACTGTAATGATTTATATGATGTCTGCACAGATCTGTACAGCATTGATAAGAATTGAAAGTAAAATAAAAAGTGATTTTTATTGAAAGAAAGTAGATACTCATGCTATACTATGCTGTCTAGTGAAATCCCTAAACTGTGTTGTTTATGAGCACATCTTGATCAAGAGAGTTATAGAAGAAGTAAAAAGAATGTTGACTGCAGTCAATGTAAGCAGAGTCTTTACTCAGTCTCTGACACTAATTCTATCTTGCTTCATAGAAGCAGCTAGAACATCACTTCTCAACACTTTCACTTAATGAGGCTGCATCTATTGACTCTCACTGATGACAAACATCAGATAACTAAATGCATCATTAAGAGTTCAACAAATCATTTAAGAGTTTAATTAATCATTAACAGTGAGCTTTATAAGTTCAATGAACTGCTCAAAGATTTGTCTAAACAGAGACTTAATAAATCTATTGATAATTATCTCTTAACTGAGCACAAAGTCTATCTGAATCTGATTGCACTTATGCAGATCACAGATGTTGTAATAGAAGACATTAATGTATTTTAATTACTCATATATATGTACATTCTTAATTAAGATCAAGACAGCTTAATTGTCTTCTTTGAGCTGAATGAGTAAAGATACTTAATGAGCTTTGTTCTTTTAAATACTTATGCAGTGTAAGTTGACTTCAAGATATTTACTTATATTTATGTCTCTTAACATCTATTCAAGTCAGATCTCAGTCTTTATGCACATTAACATAATTATGTACTCAATCTCAATGATTAAGATAATGATGAACTTCTGCTTTTGACTTATTCACAACACTAATTTATCTTTAAGCATATAAATGTACTTTAGAATTGATTTTTAATTCTACTTGTTCAAAGCATAGTTAAAGTCAGAGTATTTAACCATTGCTTAACTTTCATTAAGATTGTATATGATGCTGAGATTGATGATTGATCTTATATATTGCAGTAATTTCTTAAGTGTGTATTCATGATGCTTTGCAGAATTGCTGAGATATTGACTTAATTAATTTAGTGTGAAGACAATGTCTGATCAAGTATAAATTACTGTATACATTAGATTTTCAATTATCTATTAATACTGTCTTTAATTTATTCTTTGATCAGTTAAGTTAACAGAGCAAAAAACATTATATTTGTTAAATAAAATGCTGATGACTCTGTGCTTATCAGATTGCATGTGAAAATTCTTTAATATCTTATTTATATAGTGAATCTGATTTAGATGCAGAGTTCTTATTTTGCAGTTATGTATAACTTGAATGTTAAGAATTTTCTGTATCTTTCTTAAGTTCTTGACTTTGAACATGCTCACAAGAGCTTGCTTAAATCAAAGAATGTATAATAGATTTGCTGAAGTCACAACAATATTGTTTATATAAAGAAGCAGCATAATTCTTTTAATGCTGTAAAGAAGAAGACAGAGATCAGTCTTGCTTTGATGAAAACTTAATTTAAGTAGTTTAATGACACATTGTTTATGTCAGTTCTGTGCAGCTTACTTAAGATCATAAAGGCTGTGCAGTATGTGCAGAACACAACTAGATATAATATTGATTTTAGAAGAAGATGTTATATAGATTGTTTTCTTCAGAAAGAATTTCATGAAGATATTATTGATATTTACTTGATGACACTCTAGATTCTTGAGTGTAACAATAGTCAGAAAGACTTGCAGAATGTTAAACTTAATAGTAAGAATAAAAAATATTCTTATAGTCAATACTGTATGTCTATAAGAAGTCTCTTGTCACAAATCTTGTCTTAAGCTTGTTTAAGAATCTGCTGATGTTCAGCTTAAGTTTAAAGACTTATTTGCTGATTACAATGTTGATTTTTCTTGATAACACAGTCTCTTTTCATGTTTCATTTGCTGTCAAGGCTGTCAGCTTTGCATGAATAGCATTCTTTTACATTTCTTCTCAGATTAAGTCTCTCACTGCTTCAGCATAGATGACAGACATTAGAATGTTAAATCTGATTATAGAGTCTTCTTTGTCTATAGAGAACACTATAAGTGTCAGCATAACTCTTAATATTTTAATTAAGAGCTCATCTGCATCTTAATTGTTGTTATTGTTGTTTCTCTTTCATTTTAAGATCTCAACACACAGAAAGATTCTGACTTCTTTAAGTGTCATTATCTTAATTTAATCAGTGTTAATCTTCTCATTTAACAACTTATCTAAATTAACTGCAGTCAACTTGACCTCATATTGTTTGTCTTAAGACTTATTAATCTTAATCATAATTAAGTTAAACTGCATCTTACTGTTCTAAGTCATAAGTATCTGATCTGAAGCTGTGATCTTCACAATGATTAACTTCTTTTATAAATGTTCAACAGATCTTCTATTCAGAAGAACATTTAATATTTATTGTTGCAATTTAAGATCAACAGTGTCTTTCTTCTTGCTTTTAGTAAACTTCACAGCATAATTCTTGATGATGTACTTAAGATCTAAAGCTCAAAGCTAATACTGCTTTATAATTTTCTCAATGTAGCTTATAAAGACTCTTACTCATTCTTAATTCATGAATTTGTTGCATCTGTCTTCAGATAGTAACTTGAAATCAATGTAGCTGTAGTATTTGCATTCTTATATATGAATGTAATTGATGAATAACTTTACATCAATAAAAGCTTTCTCAAGAGTTATTTATTTATCATTAATTAAGAAATCAGTTACTGTTTAATTGTAAAGATAAGCATCTGTCTATGCTGTCTGCACTTAGAACTTTATTGACAGTTGTGTCTCTTTAATTATAGTTTGCACTGAATTCTCAGTAATTTGAATGACTCTTTTGACAATGTCATTCTGAATTGACATATAGAACACTGTGTATTGCAGTGTAATGTTAAAAGACTTGCATCAGTTATTTAAAGTGAACTTTAACTTCATTTCATTGTTACTTTATACAGCAAGAATCTTTGCATCAATCTAAAGTTCAGTCTTCTGTTATCATTCTTGCAGTGTCTGTAAGATTTCATCACATTGTTTTAGCTGTATTGTTTACATCTTTTAAAAGTAATTATCTACTATCTTCAGAAAGTACTGATATTCATTAAATGACAAGAATAATGAACTGTATATGTCAATAAAGATAAAAATAAGAATGTTAGTCTTTCTTTTATTTACAGTGTGATCTTACTTGTTGATGAACTTGATCAAAGCACAAATCTTACACATGTTCTTGTTGTTCTCAATGATGAGAATTGACTTCTTAAGAATTGTTATCTTGTGAAGATTATGCAACTTCATGAAATCAAGATAAACAAATCATTAATATTAAAGTCTGTAAGCCTTGATCTTTCTGTTTAATGATGCAGTGTCAATGTCTAAGAAGTCAGTCATAAGATCATGTTTATGAGTCTAAACATATAAGCTTGTATCTGAAGCAGCAGCAGAAAAGATGATCTCTGAATGTAATGTATACACTATAGATATCAAAGCAAATTCATTAAGACTCTTTGCAATGTACTTAACTATATAGACTTCATCTCACTTTAGTACTTCTATTATAGTCTTGTTGTGCTTATCACACATTTAAAGACAGTGTTGATCAAAGCTTTCATGCAGTTTCATTTTGTATATTCACTTTTCTGACAGAAGATTAATCTTAAGTTTAAATACATAAAATGTTGAACTCAGTCTTACAGAATTTCTTAACTTAACTTGTATAATGATTACTTCATAATAATGAGAGTATAAATGTTCTTTTTTAACTCTAATTCACTGACATCTCATTCATATAAGAAAGTCACTGAAGAGTTAAAGTTAATTAGTTATATATGAGAAGAATTTAAAGTCTGCAACTTATTTAAATTTAAGCATCTTACTGACAGTCTTCTTAAACAGAGCAGTAATTTCATCATTAACTTTCTTTTTCTCTTTAAATTTAGAGAAGAAATCATCATCATTACTGTCACTGACTTCTACATTAAAGACTTTATGTCTCTTTTCTTTTTCTTTATAGACTAACTTCTGATACAACTTGACTGCAGTCAATCTGTATAACTTTATTGTAATCAATCTGCTTGTCTTCTTTCAAGCATTTTACTTAACATCAGAAAGAAATTCACAATCTTTAATAAAGTGAAAGCTGTTGCAAAGAAAGCACTTAATAAAGTAATAAGAAAAATGATTACTGTCTGAGCTGAATGATCTGCAATAGTGTTGCTTAATATTAGCTATGCAGTAATTCAATAAACTGCAGTTTTAATTCATTAAATATTGTTTTTCTTTCTGTTTATCTGTTCACAAGACAATGACAGTCTTATTAATCTTAAACTGTATCTCTTTCTTCTAAAGCTTTTATAAATCTCTCTTAATGTCTAAATTGTTCTAAGCATTGATGACATTACAAATCACAACATATTTAACTGATAGTGCTTAAAGCAGTGCCTGAAATCATTATTCTGATTTAAACAACTCAGTCATGTCAGACTGAGTTGTAGTGATCTTTCTGCTGAGTTTACTTAGATAAATTTATATTTCTTTAATGAACACATTTTCTGACATTCTATACTCAATAAACTTCATCAAATATTGTCTTTCAGTTATCTGCAGCTTTTTTTTATACTTAAACTTTAACATATCTTAAACATTCTTTATGCTAATTTTGTTCATTAAATATTCTTAATTATCTGCATTTATGCAGATAATAAATCAATATAAAGTCTTTACATCAGTTTTCTGACTTTTAAAGCTGAGACTGCTGAGAAAAAATGAATCTAAGAATTCACTGATCAGCATGTTAACTGCTAAGACTTCAACAACATTTTATAGATTTTCTTTTATCAGTTATCTTTTCATAAAAATGAATTATTGATTGCAGTTCTTGTGAGTGAGAATTGAAATGAATTGTTACTTTATAAAGAAGTTGTTGAAGTTCATGATGATGATAGTTGACATGTAGTATAAGAAGTGAATAAAGTAAAATAATGATGTATGCATTGAAGATAATATAAATAAAACAAATAGAAAACTTTTGTATCTCTTGTTTTGTAAGACAGTAATGCTTATTCATTTTAATAACTCATATTAAGTTACTGAAGAACAGTGCTTTCTGAGCAACTATGAATGCTGATTTTTGCTGAGATTAATTTTCTATAAATCTTTTAAATTAAACATACTCAGCTGCTGCAGAATGCTGATTTTGCTAAAGTTAAATTTATCATAAATACTGTTAAAGCTAAATTGACTGTGAATCTCAATAATTAATGTACACAGCTGTTGTCAGTGTGCTGATTCTGTTAAAGCTGAATTTATTATGAATCTTTTGTAAATCTTAAAAGTCAGCATACTCAGTTACTGTCACACTAAAAGTATACACTTTCTTTAAGAAGCTTCTTGTTAATTTGAGCTCATAATCTATTAAAAGAAAGTAGATACTCATGCTATACTATGCTGTTTAGTGAAATCTCTAAACTATGTTGTCTATGGACATATCTTGGTCAAGAGAGTTACAGAAGAAGTAGAAAGAATATTGACTGCAGTTAATGTGAATAGAGTCTTCACTCAGTTCTTGACATTAGTTTTACTCTGCTTCATAGAAGCAGCTAGAACATTGCTTCTCAACAATTTTAAATTAAAGTGTTAATTAGAACTTATAAATTTTCAGAACAGCTTCTGAATTATAGTAATAAAAAGTTTTATTAGTAGCTAAAACATTAGAACAGCTTACTTACAGGTATGTAGAGAGATTGTTGAGATGATAATGTGATTGTAGAGTGTAAATTTAAATTAGTCAGAAATCTATGTGTTATCTATCTTAGCTTATCACCCACCTCAGTGCTGAGGTGGTGAACTTCTTGTATGGCACATATATCTTTGACTGGCGCTTGTTTCACACTGTAGCACACATTTGCATCAATGTCTAGCTCACAGGGCCATGAAGGCAATCTGCAGGACTCCCTATTGTCTGCTTCAGCTCAGGGAGCCACAATTCTCATAGGGTTTCAAGTTGGTTCTCGCGCGCTGACATTTCTCGTCAATCAAATTCTCTTGCGCCACTTGTCCCCCGAGCTTTTGGGCATCTCCACACAGCTTGAGCTCTATTCTATATCAGTTTTGTACTTTGCCCGAGAGAGCTTGCGGGTCACGCTCCTGAGACAGTCCCAGGAGGCAGATAGTGTGCCTGTAGAAGCTGCGGGGGTTCAGGCATCAAAGAGCCCCATCGGGGCCTTATCAACCGCTACATCAGCGGGTCAAGCTCAGATTGCGGTCAATGTTTCATACATCGCTATCATTTTAGGCGTGCCGCTGTCATGTGTATTTGCTTCAATGTACAGTTGCAGCGCTGAGAACTCTGTCCGCAGTGTGCCTAACTTCCATCTATCTCTGACACTGTATGGATGTGCTACGCTTCTGGAACTGTTGGCAGAGCCATGTTTCGTCACTGCACAGCGTAAACACCTCTTCCGGATTCGGGCTTCCGCCGAGACATATGCAACAATCGCGAGATGTGTAACAACCTCCACAACTGCGATTTGGGCCAGCAGGGCAGGTATCGATCTCGGCGTGCTGCCATTTGCTCTCGGCCAAATTGGCTACGCCTTTTTTCTGTCTTCTGTCTATATGGGCAAGATCTGGCCGATTGCAGCTCGGGAAGGATTCGCATTGACTCTCCAGCCACTAATGACAAGGTACGTGCTCTCAGCATGAGCTGGCCGGTCCCCAAATGACGTGTGGAAAGGGAGCCCTCTCGGTTTATTATGTCGTACTTCTCCCGGCCAATGATAGCTCTGAGTGTCAGCCTCTATATTCAGTCGGCGGTCAAACATGTCCTCACGCAAGGTGACTCTCTACTGATCGCTACCCTGGCAAGCCTTCAGGACCAGGGCGCGTACGCCCTGGCGACCAACTACGGTGGTCTAGTGGCGAGGATGCTCTTCCAACCAATCGAGGAGAGCAGCCGGAACGCCTTTGGCACCCTACTCTCCGCGAAGGCCAGTGGAAAGCCGAGCGCCGAAGGCATACGATCCGCCAGCGTTTATCTACGTACCATCCTCCGGTTCTACGCTTTGCTGTCCGTTTTCGCCGCTGCCTTGGGACCCACCATTGCGCCACTCGGGTTGAGAGTGATAGCTGGCTCACGATGGTCATCGACCGGCGCCGGGGAGGTCCTTGCTACGTACTGTTACCTGATCCCCTTGCTCGCCCTTAACGGTATCACAGAGGCATTCATCTCTTCCGTCGCCAGCAGCACGGAACTGCAGAGGCAATCCGTTTGGATGTTTTCTTTTTCTGTAGGCTTCGCAAGCGCGGGTTACGTATTCCAACGGGTGCTAGAGTGGGGAGCCGTCGGTCTTGTTTGGGCCAACGTCGTGAATATGCTTTTGCGCATCGTTTGGAGCTGGTCCTTCATCAAGCACTATCTCCGTCGCAATGGAGCGTCTCTGGAGATTTCCGATACCCTACCAACCCTTGGGACACATGCGGTAGGCCTAGCAGCCGCCGCATTGCTTGCGAGAGTACGTGGAACCTTTACTGGAAAATTCGAAGATCTTCTGAAGGGTGGAGCAGTAGCGGTGGTCTGCCTAACATTAATGTAAGTCTGACCAGACATATATGTTTCGTATCTAAACTGAAAACCTGCGCAGCATGTTTTGCGAGCGGGACTATCTAGTAGCTTGCTATCATATGTTCCAATCGGGGAAAAAGAGCGGTCGAAAGAGGATGTAGCTCGATGATTGTTCGGCTCGAATAGACTCAGTCATCAAATTTTATCTTCGTGGCGGCCTTCGTACCCCCTGTCTGCTTATAGAAAGCGCCATACGCATCGTGCCCTTTCTTCTTCACAGTGGTACCAAACTTGAGCAAACCGTCAGGGACAGGCTGATTTGCCGCCTTTAGTACGTTTATCAAGCTACAATTCGTCAGTAGCCATCAATAAAAATCTGATAGATGAACGGAGAAACTCACGCGCCTGACTGTGCTTTATCATGTTCCGTGAACAAAGTTATGGCTAATCCATCCTGCCCGGCACGACCGGTTCTGTGACGCATGTGTGAGTGATATACTGTCGGTATAGATGGCAATAGGGGAGGATGCTTACCTTCCGATACGGTGGACGTAATCTTCAACTGTCAGAGGGAACGTTACGTTGACGACTAATTTCACCGCAGGGATGTCAAGGCCCCTGGCAGCGACGTCGGTTGCAACGAGCAGAGGGACTTTGGCCGACTTGAAAGCCTCCAGGCTCGTGGTCCTCTGCTGCTGACTGAGATCTCCATGAATGCCCGCGACACGGAAACCTTTCATCCTCAAGTAATTCTCCACTCGGGTTGCCTCCTTCTTGTACAAGCAAAACACAAGGATACGATCATCCTTGTGTTTGCCACTCTGGTGTTCCTTGATCAGCTGGAGCAGCCGGGCCTCCTTGCCTCGCGGATCTACCACCTCCACCTTCTGAGTGATGCGGTTGTTTGCGCGTAGCTCGCCGTTAGGGTTGTCCCCTATGGAAATCTTCACTGGCGAATTCATGAAGGTCGCTGCAAGTTCACGGACTGACTGAGGCCACGTTGCAGTGAACATCAGAGTTTGCCTCACGCCATGAGGAGGGGTTGTTCTAATTATCCGCTTGATATCTTCCTCGAATCCTTTGTCCAGCATTCTATCTGCCTCGTCCAGGACGAGATAGCCTATGCCTCCTAGATCAACTTCGCCTTCATTGATGAAATCGTTTAGGCGCCCCGGAGTCGCGACCACTATGCTGGCCGATTTGAGAGCCCTGCGTTGCTCTTCTTTTTGCACTCCACCGTAGACACAGACGGCTTCCAAGCCTGCCGGCGTCGCAAGCCGTAGGAGCTGTTCATGAATCTGTAGCGCGAGTTCTCTCGTCGGAGAAATGATGGCTGCTTTCGGTCCCTTCGATCTTTCTCTCTTCGGTAAGGAACTGATATACCGTATACAAGGAACACCGAAAGCCAATGTTTTTCCAGATCCAGTCTCGGCGACGCCGACCACGTCTCGTCCCGAGAGTAGAAAGGGCCACGCAGCGGCTTGGATCGGTGTCGGGGACGAGAAAGACTTGAAGGGTGCACTTTGAGAAGGATCTGAGGATGGTAGGTAGGAGAATTCCGTAATCGGACGTAGGGTCGAGGAAGCGTTTATGGGATCGTCGATTGTTATGAAGTTGGAAGAGAGGAAAGATTCGATGCTGGACTGCGGTAATGCTGCCAATGACGGGTTTTCGACGTAGCCAGATTTGAGAGTAGCCTCAGGTGGGCCCGCGGCTACGGAAGATTGGTTGATAGATCCATTGGAGGTGCTAGTCATCTCTGATTCAGCCATGTCAGCTCATGCGAGAAAAGTTGAGATTGACGAAATGCTCCGTGGTTTTGTGACTGGACTGACCTTCTGCCATCATTTTTGTCTCTTTGCCTTTCCTGGCAGCTTTGATAGCGCCATTGCTCAGTCCCGTAACGGGATTCCTCTCCTCACCGTCTGCTCCCAGCACTGCCTTATCTGCTTGGTGATGCTCAGTTCCCTCAAGTTTCTTCAGGCGCTTCCTCTCTTTTCGCTCCTTTTTGCGCAGCTCTTCTGGGCTTTCAATGGCAAGCCCCTCATCAGGCCCGCTGACCTTCCGGCGCTTTTTCGCCGAGCGACGTTCGGAATCTGTCTCATGGTGTGCTTTTCGTGCAGCTTGAGACTCTTCCAAAGTACATCTTGTCATGGTGCATTGACCAAGCTGCTCCTCAAGTATCAGTTGTAACGTCGCAATTGATTGATTGATTGATTGATTGATTCATAGGTGACTGAGGCTGCCTAGGCTGCCATACACTGCGTAACTACAAGCAGCTAGCACATACTGATCTCACCTTCATTATCATCTTGCTGTCATCATCACTGTCACCCCATGAACTAACTAATACAAATTCTGACTTTGTTCTCTGTAGCTCTTCATGATTTTCTTAATTCTGATGCTTGCTAATCTTCTTTTCTTGTGATCTAATGCTAATGTCTCTCTTCAGCTGTCATCAATAGAAGATAAACATTGCTATAAACAATTAATTATCTTTTCTGCAGTCTGAAGTGTGTAATTGTTGAATTTTCTATTTCAGACTGCATCTAAAAATGTCAGATCTTCTGATGTCTCTTTCACAGTCTGAAATTGCCTCAAGAGATTGCTTCATAACATAAATATAATGACTGCTTTAACTAATACTGAGTCTCATAAAATCTTCTTTATGTCATTAACTCATCTCAATAGTTTCTTTCTTAAATTCTGAATTTGTGAGCATTTCATCAATACATAATGAACAGTCTGAATACTCAGATTATATAAACATTATAAAGAGTCTACTTAATCTATAACATAAAAATAATAAGTTATGTCAATCTTCTCTGTATATAACTGAGTAATAAGAAAGCTTATAAATCAGCAAAGTTCTGTATATTTATTCAACACTTTTCTATCTGACTATTGCTTTATGCTAAATGTGACTCATTTCACTGTTTCATTTTTTCAGTCATTAACTCATTCTTTTGCTATCTGCTGATGAAGTCTTATTTTATAGATAGCAATTAAATGTCAAATCTCTGTAATTTATTTTTTCTTAATGTGTAAATCTTTAATCTAAATCACTATCTTAATCACTTTATCTATCTCTTCATTTTCTGATATCTCTATATATATTAATATTCATCAAATCCATATCTGAACCTTTTAACTTCACAGATCATTCACTTTCTTCATTATGTGCTGCAATAGGTATTGATTAAACTGTATACTCAGTTTAATGACTGATTAAATTGCTGCTTAATTATCTATGTATATATTTACTGCTCAGAGCTCTGATTTCATTATTTTTACTGTGCTTACTATACTTATCATTATGATTAAACTCTGTAGCTTCATCATATACACTGTGAATATCTTATCTATACTTATATATATCATACATCTCAGATCTCTTTCTAATATCATTGCTGTCATACTTATCTAATTCTTAATGTCACTATTGTCTATATAGATATTCAACATCTTTCAATCTCAACAAAGTTTATTAATATTGTATCTGTAAACAGCTTCATCTACATTGTTATTTATGTGAATAGTTAAGTCATTTCATCATAATAATACAATGTAGAGCACTCTGAATTTCAAGTTAACTTTTAATGAGAATTGTGTTTGCATCTTATAACAAAGCTATAGACATTTCAATAAGCTCTTTTAGCAAAGCTTCTTTGTAAAGTCAGATCTGATTTTCTTCATTAAAATGTAAATTGATATAGTGACAATGCAGAGTATAAATTTTCTCAGTGTCTTCTTTATCTACTGTTTCATTAAAAAAAGAAAGAATTTCATATTCAGTGCTGAGTTTACTGTTATGTAAAAGATTCTCACTATAATGACTTTTACTCATTACTATATGACTGTCAATTTCTAAAAAATCTATTTCTGTTATATAATTGTTCTGTGCTCACTGTCTAAACTGTATTAAGCTAAGCAGCAGTACAGAATCTACAGCAACATCATTATTATATAAAGTCTTTATAGATTCTTAAGCTTAAAATCTTATATAAAGTCTGTCAGTATCATTAGACTTTTAAGACTTGTTGTGACTCAGATTTAAATGTATTATATATATACATCTTATTTTAGATATAAGTTCAAGATAACTTTTAGCACTTTGTACATTAATGATATCTATACTGTATATGTATCTAAAGTCAACTCTGCTGTTATGTTATGTCTTATAAAGCAGTTTGTAAAGTAAATGAACTTATACTTAACTGAGACAAAAATAGAGACATATCTTTAAGTTTATTGCTCTGTATAACTGTATACTATATGCAAAATAATGCAGTTCTTCTCTGCTGACTTTTCTGTCATTATAATGTTTACATCATCAATTTAATTTACTACTGTGACTCAAAGCTGTAAGTTATTGACTAGGTTCAGCATGTCAGCATTGTAAAATAAATATAAAATGAATAATAATGATGAATTTTAAAATATATCTATATAAATGACAAAGCTCTCTGACTCATATTCTGACAGCTTTATTGTTAATGTTCTTTTTCTCAGAAAGTCTTCTATTCAGTTCACTATCTTTAATGATAGATGATGTTTTTGAAGATTGTAAAGTAATCTTTTGTAAAAGACATTGTTAAAGATTTCTGATACATTCAGCATTAATAGTGATGTAACTAACATGCTTAACTTTCATACTTTATAAATCTACTTCAGCAGTGTGTAAATTATCTGCTCTATAAACATCATTTTTCAGTCTCTTAGCAGTGTTTTAAGTAGCAATTAATAAATCTTTGTCATATAGCTTATTCTGCATGTCATTACAGACTTCAGAGTCTTATTTATGATGTTCAGAAATGTTATTAATTAATATATCTTAAACTGCTGATAATCTTCTTTATTAAGCTTTTGCAGCATTACTGTAATAAAGTGTTTAAAGACTTTTAGATGTCTTCTGCTGTTTAGACATAAGTTATACAGTGAGAGCAGCAGTAAAAGTAGTTGCAATAATATTTAATGTAGAATTCAATTCAGTATGTTATTTAATTTTAATATCTTATTGTCTAATGCTCATATTATAATCTCTGTTAGTTCAGTCTCTGTAATTAAAGACATAAATATCAGTTCAAAGTACTTATATTCTGCAATATTGCTGAGATTTATCTCTGAAGAAATTAAAAAGAAAATTATTCAAAGTAGCTCTGTCTTGTTCTGTAATTCTGTAAGTTTCAGCTCTTTCATTTATTTTAAAATGAAAGTAAAAGTTTAATTTGCAGCTCTGCAATTTCTGACTTACTTCATCAGTTTTTATAATCTTTAAAAATTCTTTAAAATCTGTTAAAAGATGACACCACACTAATAGCACAGCTATTATGAGTTATATATTTAACACTCTTTCTAACCTGTGATTGGCTTGTGACCAGCTCATAGATGTAAAGAGTGTGCACAGATAGTGATTTAAACTTATGATCTTTGAGCTTACTCTCTCATCATGAACTTGAATCATCAGCAGAGATGACCTAGGCACTATTTTACACAAGTTATCACTGCACTAACTCAGGCTCATAATCTGTTAAAAGGTGGCATCACACTAATAGCACAGCTATCATGAGTTATATATCTAACAAAATCATCTCTATTCATTCTCTATAACTCATTCTTATTAATTTTGTCAGCTTCTTCTCTTTTTCATTGTAAGCTCAACAGTACATCTTTTAAATATGTATGCTCTGCTTTCTTTATCAATAACAATGAGCTCTATTTACTTTTCTTATTATTTCTTTTGCTTTTAAGTCAAACTCTGACTTTAATCATTTACTAAAAGTTAACATTAATACTATTGTCTTCACTGTGATCTGAATTGTCTCTGTAATGACAGTTATATGTTGCTTTATATTAAATTCATTATAGTTATGAAGTAACATTGATAGCTATTCTGTCAGAATCTATTGTAAAAGCTTTATGTCTGCTTTATCTCACTGTTAATAAAATTGTGATGTGGCCTCTGCTGTAGACAGTAAAAGGTAAGTAATAATAAAGTAATGATTAAAGTTATAATGTTGTTATTGTATTTTGCAACTAATTAATCATTAAATAATGTCTAAGCTGTCTAGCATTAAATCTATGATGCTGTACATTTATTAAGATCTTTATGTAACTAAGCTTTACAGTAAGAACAGAGAGAGCTGTCATTCATTTATTATTTATATTAGCTGCTTTGTCTATGAGTTCTTCTTCACTCTTAGATCTTCTTATGTTGAATAATGCAGATTGAAGTTTCTCACTATAATGTATTGTTAATGATTATTCTTCAGTAAATCATTTAGTTACTTTAAAGTTACTGTAATATTCTCTCTAACTGCTTCTCTGTATACATTGTGAATGCATAGACACTTAAACTGACTATATTCAGTGTATTAAATTTTCAAAGTCATAAAATCTTTACTGTATGTCTGAACTGTTCAGTCTATGCAGTTTAGTCATAAGTTAATGTAGAAACAGACTTAAATTAATTCTTTTTCTGTAAGTTCTGAATAAATCAGATGAAATTGATTCTTGCAGAAATGATAAATATTATTGTTGTATTTATTGTGTCATGACTTCTGAATGATCAACACATCATAATCTTATATGATGAAGTTCTGAAGCAGAGATGTCATAATCTTGTTTTTTGACTTTATTGTGTTGTATTGTAAGATGACAAAATTTAAATATATTAACATTACTTCATCATTATTGTAATCTTTAAAATTGATGCTGTCTCTATATTTATAATGTCTATTGTGAAGTCATCTTAACTAATGAACAGCAAACTTACTGAGTTTTACTCAGAGACACTTTTAATTTCTGTTGTTTAACTGCTTTTCAGATCTATCTGATACTTAAAGAATTTAATGCTTCAATAATTCATTATTGTCTTTACTGCAGCATCTGTCACTCACATTTTTAGAGATCTAATTATGATTCTTTTATTTCTGTTTTCATTCACTGATTTCAAAGAGATTCAATTTGCATCTATGATCACTGTTTTTATAAATGATACTGATCACTTTTTATTTTCATTAATGAATGTCTTCAGAGCTGATGTTGAGATTGATGAGATTCTTATGAAAATCTTAAATATTATTAAATAGAACTTACTGATAATTTTATGACTACTGTTCATTGTTGTATATAATATAAATGTTATATCTTTATTAATATTGTCACTGCTGTCACTGTTATCACTATTGCTGCTGTTAATGCTTTTGCTATAACTATTAATGTCAATCTTACTGACTTCATCATTAGCTATCTTTAAGAATGTAACTTCTTTAAATTTAACAATTAATGTCTAAATTAATATCTGTTACTGAGTCTGCTTAATATTGCATATTATCTATATATACATTATCTCTTTCTAAAACTCAAAACACTTATTGTTCTATATCTTGTATAAGTCTTCACAGCTTATACACTTTCTAATGCTGAATTCTAGATTCTTAAAGAGACAATTCTTAAATCTATGATTCTCTGCACATATGTTACATTTCTGAGTATCTTTACATTAAGCATTTATATAATCATATTTATGACATTTAAAGCACTTCTAAATGCAATAAGTCTAATTATATAACTCTGTCTTCTTATACTCAGAGTTGTTAAAAGGTGACATTACACTAATAGCATAGCTATTGTGAGTTATATATTTAACACTCTTTCTAACCTGTGATCAGCTCACAACTGACTCACAGGTGTAAAGAGTGTGCACAGACAGCAGTTTAAACTCATAACCTTTGAGCTTACTCTCTCACCATAAACTTAAACCACCAGCAGAGATGACCTAGACACTGTTTTATGCAAAAACAACTGCACTAACCTGAGCTCATAACCTGTTAAAAGGTGGCATCACACTAATAGCATAGCTATTGTGAGTTATATATCTAACAAGAGTCTCAAATTAACTCAGTTTAAAATGTTAAATTGATGTGCTCTACATTTATAAATTTCATCACTACAAACTCTGTTACTCATTTTGAGCTGCATAGTCACTTTACATAATTAATTAAAATGTTCTTCTCAGCTTCAATCTTATGATTTTCTATCTATATATATATTACTATAATTTGCTAATCTTTCATTTTAATGCTCTGTATCAGTATGCTGTGCACAATGACATCATAAATGATGATGACTATCTTACTGTCTACTTTTAAAGATGTAATTTATCTAATATTACTCTACAGTGACTCTTTTTCAGTCATTATAAATGCATACATTGTTAAGTTATTTAACTTCAGTTGCTTAATAGCTACAATCTTAATAACAGTGATGTTTTAATCTGCAGTGATGCAGATATGACTGTTAACACAGTTATATAGTGTAACTGATAAGAGAATGCATCAATAATCAATAAAAGCAGTGTTAATGAGTTTAATGACAATTCTGCAGTCATTAGATATGAAAAGATCTGTGATGATGCTTTTTTCTTTAAATAATGATGAAAAGAACACTGCTATTAAGAATAATAATAATAATACATTTACTGTTATCTAAGCTCAAATGTGTGTATATTTATATTCTGTAATGATGAAGAATTGCAATGCAGAGTTTTTACTGATAAGAACTTTTAGAATGTTTTTTGTGATTGTAGTATTGTGTTGCATGATATTCATAATTCATTATAAAACTTTCAGATTCACTGCAATTTAAGCTGTTTTAAATTAATTTAAAACTCTTTTCATGAAGTTCTGAACAGATCTGATGAAGAATTCAATGTAAAATTATTAAAGAATCTTTTTAAACTTGTCATTCTTAATCTTTAAGTTCATAAAGATCTGAAGTTGAGTTGCTTCATGTTTTAATTGAGTGATGTGCTTTAATAAAGATAAAAATTGTGTGCTCATCTCTGATTAAGAAAATCTTGACATCATGTTTTATATCAAGTTATAGTGCACAATGAGATGAGTTACTGACTAGATTTTGAGCTTATTTGATGTGATTTTGGTGAAGTTATTCCAAAAATTCAGTTTGAGCTGGAGGAGGTGTTTTTTCTGTAACGTCGCGATGGCCAAGGAAATATTTAGGGTTGCGATCATAGCGGTTGGAAAGTTAGCCGAGACAATAGACATGGGGCAGGTGTGGCGAGGGTGGTACGAAGTACTTCGTACCCAGCAGAAACCCTAATGAACTTCTTAAGTGGTAACTTACGGAACTTTGACATCTGCGAGATACCTACCTGGTAGGGACTTACGGTACCTAAGGTAAGGTTTGCTGACCTACCTTACCTTGAGGATCCTCTTGGACTGTCGATGCGGTAAGTCGAGCTCTTCGAACCATCACGAGGTGGGTTTCTATAACTTCCGCTCAAGAGGGTTTGATTCTGCATTTGTAGGTTATTGTCTTTTGCCAGATTCCGGTCTATTCTACTTTGCGGCGACGCTCTGGCCTTGATCTAGGGTACCTTGCACCTGGGCACTCTTTCGGCCGTCGAGGGATCTCATCAGGACCCTACGGGATGGTACAAATGATCTTCCCTTTCGTCTTGTTGCTCTCCATCAGCTTGTGTGCATCCGCTATCTTCTCGAAAGGAAAGATCTTCTCTACGAAAACCTTGAAACTGCCATCCTTGAACTTCGGCAGCGCATGGTCCACTAGCGTATCTCTCAGCTTCCCTTGATAGTCCTCATCCCTGCTCCGGAGGCTGCTGCCCTCGAATCTCAGCCTTTTTCGCACGAATGCGCTAATGTCCACGCCTGCTGGAAGTTTGGTCCCGCTCATGAGCCCCAGGTTCACGATGCGTCCGTCCCGCGCCGCGGCATCGAGATTTCCCTGGAAGTAGTTCTGCCCGACAAAGTCGATGATGACGTCGACTCCTTTTCCTCCCGTGGCCTTCTCTACCTCTTTCGACCAATCCTGGGTGTGGTAATTAAAACCAGCCGTGGCCCCCAGCTCGTTCACGCAGAAGTCAATCTTCTCTTGCGACCCCGCCGTCACATATATGGCACTGGCTTTGTCGGCCTTGGATAGCTGAATGCCGGCGATAGAGACCGACGAAGCGCCGGCGTGCCAGAGTATCGATTTGCCCGGCGCAAATTCACCAACGAGATACATCGCTTGAGTCGCCGTAATCCACGTCTGTAAGTTGAGGTCAGTCAACCCCAGGACAAGAGCCGAGAACGGCTCTGGTCGGAAGGGCGTCTACCTCGGGGATGGCTGCAGCCTGTTCCCAGGAAAGCTCTTTCGGCTTATGAATCAACATGTGGGTCGAAACGGCGAGACACTCCGCGTACGCTCCTGACAGTCCATTCAGCTATCCAGCCGCCGCGGCAGGTAGAAAGGGCTTGATGATGTACCGCCGTAAGCCAGGCCGAATACCTCGTCACCAACCCTGAAGCCACTCTCCGGAGCACCGCCGAAGCCTTCAATGCTTCCTGAGAACTCTACGCCGAGAATCTTAGACGCCTGTGGAGGTACCGGGTAGTTGCCCTCCCTCTGCAACAGATCCATCCGGTTGAGACCGAACGCCTTGACCTTGACGAGGGCCTCGGTGTTCCTAGGCTTAGGTTTTGGTATCTCGGTTATGAATAAGGAATCGGCGTCGCCTTTTCCATTCTTGATATCTGCAATCAAGCAGTGTGGTCAGTTTACGTTCCATATGTGCAGCTTGTGTGCAGACTGCTGAGGGGGAACAAGGCCAGCAGAGGCAGTGAAACCGATAATGTTTGCACTTTCTCACCTATTGCCCGTATCTTGTCGTCCATGGTTCAATCAGTTTGCCGTCTGTAATGCACTCCCTGCAACAAACAATGGGACCGCCGTCTTACTTCTCGTAGGTCAGATTCGGTCATGATTGAATGGGGTACCTTACCTTACCTAAGCAGTGATGGGTTCGAGCGTTTGAGTTTACAAATGCAAAGTACTTCGTGCCTAGGTACCCTGTACACAAATACCTTAGGGCTACAGTAATATAAGGTACCTAAGGTAGTAGGTACCAGGTAATTTGATCGACACCTTAGGCCTTAGGTACCTAGGTACAAATAATCCCATGTGTAAAAGATCTTGTACCTGATATTCGAACGCTGAACTGCCCAGGATCGATGCTCGAGGAGTCGTCTGCTTGAATCTATGAATCTATGAATCTATGATCATCGTCAACAGCTTCCGAGGCCCTATTCGGCGCATCATGTCATCTGTGCCTACTAGGTAGCAATCTCATCGATCGGCTATCTACAACACTTGCTTGGCTACCTGACTTGCTACTTAGGTAGGTTCAAATAGCTTAACAACAAAGAGATCATGCTGGTCAAGGGCCCAGAGCGTGTTCAGCCTATACGCCATGACAGTTGCGAGCTACGATAAAAGATCACAATTTGTCTCGTCTCAGACCGGTATCAGCCCTAGAGATGATGTAGTGCTTAATCATCCGAAGAGCACTGGCGAGAAGAGCATCGGAGACTGCCACATCAATGAGCTGTCCAGCAGACAGCACCAGAACACACACTATCAACGATTTGGGGGCAAACCCGCCGGCTGTACCTCTAGTCGATGTTGTACAATTTGAGCATCTCTGCCATTTTCGCACACTCCATGGGGAAGCTGATGGCGCTCGCACTGGAGACCTGATATCGGACCCTGTCCGCCAGTAAATAAATCATGATCACAACCGGGAACGAAGGGCAAGTACCTTTGTTGATCTTGATAATTGTCCATCTTGGCTCGGCACTTGAAGATCCAAGACTTGCAGTTGACTTCCTGGAATACTGCTGCAGCTGCTACCTCGTCATTCTCTTTCAGCTCCATCAGCTGGTCTGCGCTCATGCCCATGATCAGTCGTCCGACATCATCGAAGCAAGACAACCGAAATTGGCCGGTGTGATCGCTGACGTTCACCGTCAAAATGTATCGATACTCCGGCTTTGCATGTGTCTTGTCGCACCGCTCGCACCGCCATTCGCCCGAATCGACTTGCACGACCTTCTTGTTGCAATCGACCGACAGACATGCAGGATATGTAATGCTTTCTTGCTTGACGTAGATGATCGTCGCTTTGGTGGTAAAATAATCCGTGTTCTCGGACAGTCCCAAGTTCTCGTCTTGGACCTGAATGATTGTCTTGTACGCTTCATTTCTGCCTCCTGCCATCCCAACAGAAGAGCCAAGAGAAGCGTGTGAAGTAAAAGTATCGGACCGACCCTGAGCATCATACCACCCTTTCAGTCGGTGTGCTTGATCGATATCGGGATCCACAGTCATCGAACCAGAACTGAGTAAACTCAAACTTCTCCCACCAAAGTCTGAGACCTTGACACCCTTGAATGCTATAACTGAATCTGGCGCCACGTCGAAAGATGTGGCAGTATTTCCCCAGATCGTGAGACGTACGGAATAATTAGTATCGTCAACGAGGGTAAGCTCGCGTTTGTCGTAAGGCTTGCTCGTAGTTTTTGAGGTGATTTGCGAGGTTTCGCCAACTTCTTTCAGGACACCGATCGTGTCGATTGTCGTGTCCTTTTCTACGGTTTGGAGGTCTGCGATGTTAGTGAAGTTGAACCGCACTTGGGGTACGCCATCCTGCTCCTCCGCCTTCATCGATGCACATTAGTTAGAAAACAAAAAGAAGGCAGTGGCATTGACGCACCTTTTCTACAACAGTATCCCTCTCAAAGGTAAGCTCGTAATCGTTGTTCAGGTTGGTAAACTTTTTGTTAGCCAGCTGTACCCGGCATGGTGCTGAAATATAGTAGACACTCCCTTCCTGAAAGACATCGTATAGGAGGTCGCACTGGTCCTGAAACCCAGTCGCTCTAATCTCTCCACTATCATCGAGCAAATTGATACTAAATAACTTGCCTTCACCACTCTTGTTGTGCCACCTTTTGATATCTGACTTGTTTGTGCACCGTGCTTTGATCGTCCACTTATGAGCGTAAGGCGACAGCGCTTCGATAGGGTAAATGTTTGCATGAGCGGAAGAGCTCGTTCCGCCCATGCGAGAGGGAAGCGAGAGTTGTTGCGCTTGCGGTTGCTGCTGAGGCTGTGCCGACTTCGCACCGTAGAAGCTATTGCTCGAAATCGTTGTCGACTGGGGCTTGCTTTCATCCTCCGTCTTTAATTCGAGGGCCCTGGGTTCGCCGATCTTCTCGCACTCTCCGAGCTCTTCAAGAACATCCAGATCAAGCACTATAATGATCCTTTTTGAGAGTGAGAAAGCGCAGGCTGGACATGGTGTGTGTGAAGACGCACCTCTTGCCCTTGACTTGGCTCGCCTGGAAACTCTTCAGACGGACGAAGCATCCTCTTTTCAGCTTGCCTTCGTTAACGACATGATTGGCCTCTAATGATCATTCGTTAGCCGCTGTGACGGCGGACTATCGAAGCCACAACGCTCACGAGTAGCAAGCATGCTCTGCACAAAATTGGAAATGTCACTGAAGACCACTCGGAAACGTTCCGGTGCACCTTGCTGCCCAGTCAAAGGCTTGACTTGCACACACTGTAGGACAGGCTGGGCTGTTATCAAGTTTGAGTCATCGCTAGAATTGAAGATGGCACTGCGCAACACAGTCAGTGGCACTTTCTCCAAGGAAAAGTGACTGAAACACATACCTCAGGGAACCCTGCGAGACATGAGCGGCTGCTGTCGATGCCATATTGCAAGTGATTATGGAGAGGCGACAAGTGGGTAGAATAAGGTATCCTTTCAGACACGATCGAGTTTGTGGGGGAGTCTGTCCTTCGAATCCGACGCGTCGGATTGATTGAAGAGATGGTGAGTTCAACGTTGATGGTACGCGTTTTGGATTACCCCGCGCTAGCCTGTTGTGGAATACGCGGGGTGAGCTCTCGAGCTAGGTAACGTTACCGTACTTGACTTTAAAGTGGGAGATGTGTTGTTCACATCATATAAGGTACCCAGTCACAGGAAGTCTGCTCCGTCCGCTCATAAATTTCGCTGAAGCAAACCATGTCTGATGGTGATCTTGCTACAAAGGCTCCCGAGATTGATGCAGGTGAACAGAGTCTCCTTCCTAGGGACACACCCGCACAGCATGGTACCAGCATGGGAGTAAGGGCACACCTAAAAGCTTCTGCTCAAGGATGATCAGCTAATCATGTAATGCAGGAGCACTGTGTAACGGACCGACCAGCTCGTACGTTTGGACGATGCAATCTATCACCTTTGGGATTGATCTAAGACTCTGAATAGCCAAGGGATTCTCGCCGACCGGTGTATGTCCTGTCTTCTCCATGTCCCAGCCAGCCACTTAAAGGAGCTAGGAGATGTCCAACATCAGCGGTGTAGAGGTACGTACGGCTCATCTGTTCTTGTATTGCCTTACCCATTCTCCTTCTGCATCGGCAACAGAGATAGGCTACATGGAGAACTTGGCATGAGACCTTCGCCATGTCCAAGCTTAGCTGCAAACCTCTCTTACATACACAAGCAAGGAATGTAGAAGCCTTTGTTGAGCGCAATCACCTCAGTACTCTAGAGAACATTAAGAAATCCCAACTTATAGGTTTCGATAGGTCTACATTACCAAGCCGAGCGATTACCCACATTCACCGTCAAAGCTGCTGCTCTTTCTTACTGGAGGCACCGGTATCCAGTCTGTGAATAATCAGCTGCAAGCCGATCAATTTGCCGGTGAAGGTTTCTTGGTGGTTATGCCAGACCAGTACGTGAGAATATCTGATCATCTGATGGCTTCCTTATTTGACTTGTCGTTGCGCCATTGATTTGCTCTTGTGAATGCATATGTATAGTCCGGTTATGAGCTGATGGGTGGAGTTTGTCGTATGACCATACCATGGACGCTAAGTCTCCGCTGCAGATTTGGTGGGGATCCGGCACCTAACAGCACAACCAACGCCAATGCCCATCAAGAGCCCTCTCCATCAGTCATCGAACAGGTCAAGCTTCGGGCAGCTGAGACTGCTAAATCCTTCATGATTGACATGTGGCTAGCAAGGCAAACACCCGAAAAGGTTCTGCCCCTACTGCTCAAGGTGATCGAAGGGGTCAAAGATGAATTTGCAGATGCAATAGCAAACGGTGGAGGTATCTATGCGGTAGGGTATTGTTTTGGGGCCAAGTACGTGCTCTTGCTAGCTGGAGAGCAATTGGATACTGGCTCGCAAAGTAAGGCATCAAAGGACGAAGAGCATGCTGTTGCACAGACTGCCCCGGTCATCAAGGCTGGCGCGATGGCTCATGGTCAGTTCTCGAAGTCCGGACTTCAAGGCTTGATTTTGAGTGCCTCTTGTAGGAACTCTCGTGACGAAGGAGGATATCGAAGGTGTTCGATCGCCAGTCATGATGGTCTGCGTTGGTTAGTGTCCGGTGGAGCCAATGTTTTCTTACCCGCTAAAACACTTCCACAGAAAACGATCAGCTTTTCCCTGACGAAATTCGTGAGCAAGGTCGCCAACATCTACAAACCAAAGGTATTGAACATGAAGTAAAGGTCTATCCTGATGTTCCGCACGGTGAGCCAAATTGACGATGTACCTCCACTGCTATCAGTATTAACAAATGTCATATAGGCTTTGCAGTCCTCGGTGATTACGAAGAACCGAAGATCAAGGATGCTCAGAAGTCTGCTTTCGACGACATGCTTACATGGCTTAAAGCTCATTGACTTGGCACCAACTGAAAAGGTAGAAGCTTCTACTGATCTGCTTTCAAAGGGAGGCTGATGGCAAAGGCGGTCAATGAATAGTTTGAGGACATTGGGCGCTAATGTGATATGCGGCCCATGGCAAGTTGTTTCTGTTCGTGCTGCTGGGCTGGGGGGTCTTGGATTCCAGGAGTAGCACTGCTACTGCTTAGACCATAAAACATTGCACAAACATATGACGCGACTTCTTGACTTGAACAGGGAACATCAATTACAATGACCACAGGAGTTGCTACACTGATTTGTACCACTTGAGCTCGGTCCTGCATACCTGAGGGAAGGACATGGTGTCGGTATTCAGGCCTATTTGGGCACAGGGCATAAGATATAGCAGTCGCCAACACCTGATTGCCACGGGAAAAGAGCTTGTATGATGAAAAACGAGATAACTGTCCTTTTGAAAGAAGTCGCGCGACCATGCAGACAGTGGCCTATTATCAGGATTTAGGGAAGTTTGGTTCGGAAAGGATATTACTCACCACCAGCCTACATACTCCAGTCGACTCGTCGAGAAAATGTGGAGATTTGGGAGCCACGTGGAATTAGCCATGGAGCGATGCGAAAACAGACATAGTGCCTGTTGACGCATGGAAACGACGATACGCAGACAAGGGAACGCCGCGGATGTAGTGAATGAAGAATGAGTGACATTAGAAAGCGGGCCGGCATCGTGTTAATCAGTGATTGCCCCGTGTGTACGCTTACTTGGGCTACGTTAGACGCCCGGAAACTAAGACAGAATATGCTCGCTGCCAAGTAATCAGCTGAGATGGGACCTGCGCCCGAGTCCAAGGCCCGAGGAATCGATGTCTCCGAACAATCATTGGGAGCAGGGCGTGTTTGGGAGTCATGTGCTGCAATGCGTGAGTATTGGCCATGTGGGTAATGAAACGAATTATAAGGAGAGGTGTATTGCTGCGACCTGCGGCAATTGCGTAGAACTGGATTGTATCCATGTCTCTCGCGCGAAGATGGTAATAATAAAGAGCAAGGGCAACGCAAAATCAGTTTGACAACTCCATAGTTGAAGGGCACAGGAAGTTATACTCGCAAACCCTTTCCTAGTGCGAATTGGGTCCCTGGCTGGATTTCTGGAGAGTGAGACGTTTTGGGTCTCCTGGCAGCCTGCCCGGGCTGCAGCACCAAACGACTGTTTGAGAGGGAAGGCATTACATATAGGTTCTCGGGAGAAGGGTCTTAGGAGCGATAGAAAAAGAGACTGAATTCAAAAATGCTATCGCGGATGGGCAAGATGGAAACCAAGCTGCATGATGTGACCATGGAAAACCTCTCGGCGAATGATCTGAACCAATTTCGTGAAAAGAGCCAAACGTTCCTCGTTTTTCAAGAACCCTCTCGACAAACTCCAACATGACATGGCCCATCGCGACAATTTGCGCCAGTTCGACAGAAAATCGTGTTGAGGTTTATGGACGTCTTTTGCGCAGAGAGCTGCTTGCGCCACGATGCCGAACACATACGCCGGCGCTGATCTCCGGTTTTTCGCTGCCCGAACGCCTGGCTCGCGCGAATGGAGCCTATGATGGCTTCTGTGCTTCTTCGCCGAGCCGCCGCTATCAACCCGGAACAGGTGGTAACTTACTTACATGTAAGGCACCACTTGGAAGCGGCTCGGCGGGTTTGCTCGGGGATAATCGGTGGTGGGATCGTAGATCTTACCATCAGGAGGTGCTCTGTTGAAGTCTTCACTCGCTGACAGCTATGTAGACCTCCAGTTTCAGGTAAAGGACCTCTTGCGTGGAGAAGATCTCAATCTTTCTAGGTGTCATCCTCAGGGATTTCTCGCGAGGCTCGCTTCTCCACCCAGCATGACTATGGTGTTTGAAGAAAAAAGTGGCTCTGCGAGGTTTTCAATAATCCATGGAAATTGGTCCTTCGATTGGAGGCGCTGCCGAGAACGTTTATCGAGAGCCTCGACACTCTTACCTTGTTGGCTGGCTTGTGGCTAGCTTTCGACGTTGGCACCTATTTGGCTTCACGTTGAACATTGTGCAGGTCTTCCAGAGCCCTTATATACAGCTAATATCATTTCATGTAAATTGATTCTTCAACCCTACTTTCTCTTGTTTTTAAAGTTTTGCACATTCACCCCTTCGATTGTCTCTTTGACAGATTGGTTGCTTGCAGCTCGCCCAAAGGAATCTCAACGCTTTCTATTGTGCTCGAACAGGATACTCGCTGCCAATGGTGCGAGGTTACATGCAGATGCACTTATTTTGTATACTGGTCCTGTCGAGTTTATGGATAGCCAGCATTTAGGTCGATGATAGATTCGCTCTTGTCTGGGTCGATCTCGCCCTCGGGGACTCGAGTGGAAACGTATTGAAACACAGGTCTAAGCTGACCATGACTAGACCTCCATGCCGCGATGAAAATTATATTCATCAGGAGCTAGACCAAATGCGAGCATCCAGAGATAGGTGACAAGAATATATATGGTTCGACTTCTTTCCAATTATGAACATTGAGCACAAGACAGAGAGAAGCAACGCATTTATGACTCTTGCCTTTGCCTTTCCGGTCGTTGCTCTACTCTTCCAAAACGCGACACCCTATGGGATCAAGGCATTCTATGGACGAGCCGTTTCAGGCCTGATCCCCGCATTTGCCTTTAGCAGGCTCTCCCCTGATATCGAATTATGGAAACTTCACTCTCACTCAATCCGCCGGCACATTGTCTATTGCATGGTCCGGATCACGGCTCGCCTGCCATTCGTTTACGGCATCTCAAAAGGCACAGGCGGAAGGGGTCCCTGACATGAGTTCGACGACCAAGCCTTTCACACCTATGAGCAATTCCTGAAGTGGACGCATCGATCCAAAGGACGAGGACTACTTGATCTCCCCTACTTCGACGTTGAAATGGTGCAGGATCTTGTCAAAACCTCAAGCAACGACAGAGGGAAAATCAATCGCATCCGGGGTAGAATCTGATCTGTCCTTATCGGTCAAGAATCTTCACATTGCGGAGACAATCACGTTGCAGGATGAGGCTGAACGAGCTGAGCCTTCCACCGACAGAGCCATCCCAATAGTGCTTTCGAAGGACATCACAGACAACACGGGAGTGGTCGAAGGCTATGATCAACGAACTGTTGAGCAAGATTGGGGACGATGTCGTCCTTGTGGACATCATCAACATTGCTTACCTTGGTGAAGGCGGCTCGCAGGCGATCTTGTACAAGAAAGGCACTACAGTCTTACTAATTCCTCTTCCAAACATTACGCTTCAGGCCATTGAGCGCTGGGTTGAAAAGAACCTGGGCACACAAGAGAATTATGATGAAGCTCTTACACAAAGGAGGTCATGCAAGCGCTCTCGAGGAGCTGACTCCGCTCTTGATGCCCCTCTTCAACCCAGAATTACCTTAATCAATCTAGGCAAGGGAAGTAATCATATTCTGCCTGACGGGAGTGGTACATCGAATACCAATACACGCCATTCCTATCAATGGCGTGCCATCGACCGAGAGCCATCCTGTCGCGTACTGCCAAAGCTCGACAACACTGTATCGTGGCCAGGAAGTTGTTGGCAACTTTCAGTGTTCGACTCCAGATGTAGAGAGCCTGGCTATCGTTCCCTCCTAAGAAAAGCGGCGGAAAAATGAAGCCGAAGCTGAAGAAAGGTTGCTGCAGGAGATCGAGGGAATCTCTAGACGTCTCAACGCGAATTCATGCAGTGGGTCAACTTGACAAAGGGTACTGTTCAGAGTGCGCTGTCCGATTGTGCTCACGTTCTTTACTTCGGCCATGTGCACTACAATTCTAAATCTCCAATACGATCTGCCTTACTCCTAGACGCATCGGCATACAGGGTTTCGTCACTCGAAAGGGCAGGCAGTGAGGGCCTCGCCGTTCGCGACCTCTTCAAGATCCGATTGCACAAGCCCGCCATGGCCACCATCATCGGGTGCGGCAGCGGACAGGCCCTGATCCCTGCTTCGGACGATGTCCTTGGCCTTCTCTTGGCTCTCTTGTTTTGTAGGAGCCAGCGCGATTGTCTCCACTCTATGGCCTATTGATCCTGACGACGGACCCCATTTTGCGGCAGAATTTTATCATGCCTTCCACGGGCAACAAGTGAGTGGGGACACAGACGAGAAAAGCTTTGATCAGGAGTCAGGGTTGAAGAGCGGCGTGAATCTTGCCCGGGTGATGCACGAAGCAGTAAAGCTTTTGAGGCAGAGAGGCGGGCAAAAGAATGCGGCGTATCATTGGGCTGCAATTTACCGGACCGGGTTCTGGCTCTTCCCTCGTTTGGCGATTTAGTAACCCCTGGTAATGAAGTGTCGCTCGGCGCGTGGTGTCGGGTCCACATCCCGAGGAACGGTCTGCAGCTTTTACTCCTCTGTGGATGCCTGGCGGAGCGTCCGGAAGAGATGGGACTTGGTGCAATACGAGCCCTCTGAGGCCCGTACAAAGCTCATGTGGATGTACACATTGTAGCTGGTGGCAACGCCGCAGGTAGCAGTCGTGGAGGTGTGTCTATTCGAGACTGGAAACCGGCGTTGCTTGGTTCTATGCCACGAGCCCGAAACAACAGCCCTCACTTGCACGCGGCTGACATCTCGAAGGAGCCTTCCTCCCCACTATGCAATGGGGCAGGGCTGGGTGCCTTCCACATGATGTTTTTGTTGCTATCTGATATGGTTCGATATGGTTGCCCTAATCACACTCATACAATCAGATGGGCTTTTGGTACAGTTGATTTAAGCGACGAAAGGCGCTGAAGTCACAGCTGCTCGCCCTCTAAAACGCGAAGCGGCATTTGGTGAGGTAGTGATTCGGATGAAGCAACGCTTCGTTTGTTATCCCCCTGGATTCCTGTGAATCGGGTCGTTATTGATTATAGGTAAGGTAAAGTAGGTTCGATAGACTTAGCACAGCTATAGGTGTAGGTACAAAGTATGTCTGACATATGGAAGTTGCAGTCACAAGTAGAGTCATTATTACAGTATTGTGTACCACGGTACAAAGTAGAACAACGTCGATCATCATCAACACTTTGTGTCTGGTCATCTAGAGATCCACATTGAGACCAACTTAGAAAACTGGGAATTTTCTCCGGAGTTCTTTTCGTCTTTTAATACCTGTCCATTAATTATTTGCGGCTCTGCAAAGTTTACAGCGACGTGAACTTACAGGTATAGCCCCAGCTATAACGCGGAGGCTGGCGATGAGGTCCAGCTGTACGTGCTGCCGGCTACGAACCTTCTGCTTGTCAGGAGAGCCAAGAGACCTCCAGGGGATACTAGGATACGAAAACCATCCGACGTACGATGCTACCTGACCCATACTCAGGCCCAAAATCGATGTGGACTCTACGCTGAAGAGTTTTCATCGGTAGATGTGATATCGTTCTAGCACTACAACAGGACACCCCTGGGCTTACACTTGCTCTGAGACTATGGAGCTCCGGCGTGGGCGAAATAGCGAGGGCGGGGGAACCTTTTAACGCCTACCTCACTCGCACTGAGGCCCGATGTCATTACTGGGCG
>JAABUJ010001807.1_pt1 | contig 29240 bp, 34 predicted proteins | sample 5559131 | NCBI WGS metagenome assembly JAABUJ01 (sample SAMN10711875, study PRJNA513366) | rock metagenome | isolation source: Antarctica rocks | place: Antarctica: Victoria Land, Mt New Zealand nord | collected 2016-01-07
TGGGAGGAGGTGTGGGTTCGTGGTTGGCACTGGGGCTGGGGCTGGGGCTGCTGGACTAGGTGTTTTGAGCACTACTGGCCTCGAGGGTTGGCTGGGATTGTTGCCTGGGTGGGAAGCGGGGTTGGGTTGAGGGGGTTAGAGCCTGCTGCGGTATCCCAGCTCACGGTGAGGGTTTGGTTGGCAATCGATCTCCGGATATCATACATTGACTATCGGATCCCTTCTGTAGCGGCTCCTTAAGAACTTATAACATTGCCGGTCGTCTGCTTGCTCGACCCCGTCGTGTCATGGCTCGACACCTATCTTGGCGGGACACTCTGAGACTACCAGATGATATGTAAGCTATTAGCTCCCTTCAGCGTGTTCCTTTAAGAGTGTTTGGTCAGGAAGACCTGATGTTATGGATGTGAAGACAGCTGTGCGGTAAAGTCTGCTTTTCTCTGTGTCTACTGTATGCATAGTGGAACAGATATACGTCGAGTTAATGGAATATGAGATTGAACAATGAAGAAAGAAGACGCAGCACTCCATGAGATATACACTGAAAGTTGACCCTGCCATATTCAGTTTAGTGGCAATAAATCAGAGCCTCGACACCATGCGCAGATAGGGCAGACCTGGATACCGACACGTAACAGTAATCTTTCGGCGGAAGCGATAAATAGGTGACGAATATGATATTCAGACGAGAGCGGGGTGATGTGGTATCGGAGAAATTACTCGAGACGACTGAAGGTGTACATGTGTGGAGTATAACGCTGGCTGTTGTAAGTCACCCGAGTCTCCTGCGGGCTCATCAAGATGATAAACATACATGATGGAGCGTCCGGAGCGCACTGCAGGGTCTGCTCCGCACAGATCTCACATCTAATCGGAGCTCGTTCCCCGGTTTTGGTAGCGGAGCCCCCGAGATCCAACACTTGATGCACTGTGCTTATAACACGGTCGTTTGAGAATGATCGACGGCTAGCGCATACAGTACAGAGGTTACTGTAGGTAGAGCCTGCATGGCCTTTGCCAAGAGCGCGGCTTGCTGGTGGGTGCAACGATTTGCCAAGGTCTCGTCGATTTTGTCTGAAAGGGGAGAAGGGGGTGTGTGGTCTGTGTGTCGGATGTGTTGTTGTTGAATATGGGAGTTTGCTAAGTTGTTTAAGAAGCCAGAACGATGGTGAGTGTTCGTTGAAGAAGAGGCTGTAAGACAGGACTAAGAGTAAGGTAAGCATACGAAGTAACAGAAACCTGTACGGGAACGACATGATTGGGCAGTACCGTGTGCAGAACACGTAGGTTGGCAAGGTCAGTGTTGACGATGCTCTGCCTTTTTGCGGAGAAATAGCCGCGTCCATTCAGAACGAACCGATGGCATCAAACGAACCTTGGCTGCTGCTGGCCAGTCTACCTTACTGGCGCTGTCCCGTGTGGGGGATCTGTGCGTAGGTACACAAGTCCTTATTGGACAACTAATGAACTAATGATGGCTTCTCGGAGAAATCGCCGCCGAAGATCTCGTCCAGTGCATTTGTCGTGTAGTTATGTCGTTTCAGAAGCAACGCAATCGATAGTCAGAGCTGCACCGATGGCCATTAATAATTAATATTGTACGATTCGTACGAAGGTACTTGTAATTGCGAAGGCGCCAATAGATGGAAGCGGAAAGGTCAATTGGTTCGACGATGCAGATGATCAGTGTTGTTGCCTTAGTTGCATGCAGCTTCGCTGCACGAGCAAAAGGTAATTAGGTAAGGCTACCGACGCCAGGGTACGTACAATTTTGCTCTCACCGCCCGGGGCGTCGAGTATGCGGGTCGGGAAGAAGAGAAAAGGTGGAGGCAGAAAAAGGGTCTCGACTTCGTATATCATATCTTCCCATCCCCCGCGAATATCTTATCTTATTGATTTCTAGCTCTTCACCCAATCTATTCGAAACCGATTTGTTTCGTTCTCTTCTAGCTTGAAGGCTTCTGGTAGTGTCTCTGTCAGCGAAAGGGCAACAGACCGGCTGCTAAATTGTATCCAGGACCGGCTGGAAACTTTCTGTACGTTGTAAAAGTCATGCAGGATACTGTAGTTCTGGCCAGGTTTATCCAATGAGTAAGGTAAGGTCGGTATTGTCAAACAAAAGTGTGCACACCCTGCAAGACTCGTATCAGGGTATATATTCAACAGGTATGACAGGTATTCCTCCATTTCATGCAGAGATGATACTGTAGGAAAGGTAGGTCTTATCCTAGGAGCCCCTCGTAGTTGTGGGCCTTTCCGGACACAGCAGGTGAATGGTAGGCGCTTTGTTGGTGGCTCGTTGACCGCGTTGCGGGGATCTCGTCCTACGAGTGGTGAGTGGTGAGTGGTGTGTGGTGAGTGGTGAGTGGCGCCAATGGAAAGCGATGGATGGTTTCGCTGCAGAAGGCTCTTTTCGTTCTTTGGCTCCACCGACCGGCTCAGACTCAATTAAGAAATGGTGATAATTGTCTATAAAGCCTCTCCACACCGTCGTGAGCTACAGTAGTTGTACGAGGCTAAGAGGAAGGTCGACGATAACAACATCTACCATCTTACAAAGTTGATGTAAAGATTACAGTACACCACTTTTTCATGATAGTAGTACACACTTTGACACCGTAAATTCATCATCATTATTTATTGTACATAAATCTCTCTTCTCAGCTCTCCTCCCCGGATAAAAGCAAAACTAACTATATCATTTATATTTTCCCCTGGCTGACGCGTTTAACTTTGACTTTCGGTGCGCTATCCTTACCATAGGACTCGGTTCTACTATGCACAGTTAGACTGAGATTAATACGGAGTAGTGAGATTCCGCTGGCTCGAGGATACCTAGGTAGGTACTACCTTACCTTACTATACTGTAACTGTACATGCTGTAGTCACCACCAAGAAAACCCCCCTACTCAAACACCTCTACAACATTCCACCACCCTTCACCATCTCCATCTCCGTCTCCAGTTCCATCTCCATCTCCATCTCCATCTCCATCGTAATCGTAATCCTCGACCATCTTCCCGCCTCTACCTTCTCCCATTTTCACTTTTGTTTGGATCCTTCTCCTCTGTTTGCCTTCTTTCAACTTTGATTACACACATTCCTCTCGCTTTGACAATACCAGGATAATACTTTGTACTGCACGACATCACGCTCGCTTCTGCAACTGTACGGAGACCTTGAACAAAATCTTCTCCTCATTCCCCAACTCTCGACACCTTCAAACTTCCAGTATCTTTAATCACCTCAACGTGCTCAGAAAGACGTGCATCTCGAGAAGCCGACTTGAGGAGCACGCTCGCAGTTTGCTCTCCAATCGCTCGTCTACGAAGGATCCCAAGTGACAGCAAGAGATTTGGCCAACTCCCTCCCTGATCCCGTCGACAGTCTCCCCATCCGACCAGTCCATTTAGATCTTCCACAACCGTCGTAATAATCCTTTCAGAATCTTCTCATCTCCCTACTTTCCTGTGGTCGACACATTTATCCTAGTGGATCTCTGAAACAAGGTGAGTGACACGAACACAGACCCTTCATTTCGACACACAATTCACCATCAAGCATTCATCAACGAACTACTACCATCTCTGCACTCATGGGCAGTCAATAGGCTAACAAGTATGTTTTGTTACAGTTGGTCCACATAGTTTGCACGCAGTATTGCTCAATCTCCACCGAAACAACTCCTCCCTGTTGATACTTGAGATACTCGAAATTTCCCACGAAAGACAGTCGAGATGGCAGCTCTTGTTCAGTCGTTCCCACAGCACTCCAGTACCGTCACGATGCTACAGACTCGACCCTCGTCGGCTTCCGGCACGTACCAATCTGCCTCACAAGGGCAGCATCTGCAGGCTTCACGACCTTCGCAGATGTCGAGGAACATATACAATGCTACTATTGGAGGTATGGCAACTAGCAGCTATCGAGGCCACACTTCTTTAGCACCTGTGGCACCATACGCCTTCACGAGTACTCCGGGCCTGAACAATGGGGGGAATCCGCTTCGTCAAAATCCTACAACACCACATCTTCGTCAAGAGAACCGAACATCCTCTGCACCGCTCACTCCAAGTAACAACACCCCCAACCAAGGGCCTGGTGCAAATCGTCAACGCTATCCGGCGTGTGCCTCAATACCCACAGCTTCTTCGCATTCTTCGTCCAACCCCACAACTGCTAGCCAGCAGACACCCTCGAAAGATGAATCTTCACTTTCGACGACCGCAAGGTCTGGTGATGCTTCCCCGAGACACGCTTCGACTATCAATCTTTCTACAACAACTCCTCTCTTACCACCCCTTACTCTTGCGTCTCCGGCAAAATCTTCACCCGACCGTTATCGACGTACGCAGCGTCGTGGTGAGGGCCATACACCACTCTCGAGCATACAGCAACCCGGCTTACACGGCGGCTCTGCCTTTCCATCTGGCTCCGGCATGGCATCTGTCGGTCATCTTTACCAGCATCCTACCCAGTCCACAAGCTCACCATCTTTGTCGACCTATCAGTCGTACAGACGGTCTCCCTCTCCGCTGGGCACGACCTCTACCGGTCTCTCATTCGTGGGACAGGGCGGGGTCGTGAGCGTGGACGACTCGACTTTCTATCGGCAACCTACATCAGAACAAGCCAAGAGATCCCATCGAAGGAGTGTAGGAAGCTTCGATGCGGGGAACAACGCAAGCGTAGCAGAAGACATCAGAAATTATGCACTTTACGAGTCGAAGCTGGGTTTATCCAATGACCCGCATGCCCCTCGGCATGATCAGAAGGGTCCCTCGGTTACACCACTTCCGCCTTCTTCACATAGTCGCAATAGCAGCGTCGACAGCGTGGCATTGGGAATTCATGATCCAACCTCAACATCTGTGAGTGCTGTTTGTGTCCGCTCGTGCTATGCGTCCAGACATTGTCCTCGGATGAGCTTCTTTTCGAATCCCACTGACCATGCATTATCAGGCCAAACGAGAGGCCAATCTGGGGGCCGCAGTACCCCTCGCCACAACAATACTCAGCACGCCGATATCGAAGAACGAAGCCAAGCTTGTCAACATTCCTCCTCGAGGCGCTGCCGATCCGAGCAAAAGGCTCCCTAACCCCTCGCCTCTTTCGAGACCTGTTGACATGAGACCGCCGTCTCCATCCGTCAAAGACTCAATGCAACCCTCTCCACAGCCGAAAGCGACAGAAGCATCATTGCCATCACCCAACCTTACCACCATCGGTTTCCCGGAGAGCTCTGCTGCTCAGCAACTTGCGGCACTCAACAAGAAAGAAGGAAAGAAGGAAGGAAAGTCGTCACGCCTTCGACGAGCGTTCTCTTTTGGAAGTGCTGCCGAGTTGCGTCGTGCATCGGCTGAGAACAACCTGAACAACAATCTATCTGCGGAGCGGGCAAAGTTAAGGAAGGAGAGGTATCACGACGAGCGCGAAGCCGAACAAGCTGCCATTGCACAAAAGCAAGAGGCGGCTGGTTTGGGAGAGGGCATTTACTCTGGGCAGGGTCACTTCTTCACCGGTTCGACCGACAACTTATCGATCTCGTCGACGGCTTCATCTGCGTCGGTGATGATTAGAAAAATGGGCAAAGGGATGAAGAAATCCACCAGATCACTTGTTGGCCTCTTCCGACCAAAGTCTGTGGTTGGCGTGCCCGCAGCAGACGCCGCGCTTCCCGAACCGAGTCTGGCTCAGGTATCGATGGTCACGGTCGAGGCAGAACGGGAGAAGGTCAACGTGAATGTGGATCCACACGATCAAGCGGGTGGGGGGACCGGCTTTCCGAGGCTCGAGCGTAATTCGCTGGACGCAGTGAGCGTTGCTGTGGAGGATCCCGGACGCACGGACGATCGACGTAGCAGTGAACATGCTCAGCCCAGGAGGAGTATAGTCGGTGGGGAAAAGGAGCGAGCTGAAGTCCTGGCGGCGGTAAAGAAGGGGATCCTCAAACGTAAGTAATGCTCATGGCGTGTCTGCTGGCTACTGCCGCTGACGTTGGCTAGGGAATGGCATGGACTCCGGCAACTCTTCGCCAGTCATCCGGCCAGTTGATACTAGAGCACCCGATTTCAACTTGCCGCTAATCCCACACGTCAACGAGACGCCTGGATCTAGCGCCCCGAGCACCCCTAGAGACGATCATCCGCCTCGCTGTGGGCATCGGAGGACCGATTCCATCGCCATCGAGGGTGAGGATTATTTCATGTCCATCGCCAAGTTTGCCAATGGAGATACGAAGAGCCTTCCGGGAACACCTCGAAGCATTGCCGCACGGAACATCAGTTTCAGCCCTCGCATCCAGTTCCACGATACCTGGCCAAGTGGAGAGTACGACCGGAGAGGAGAAATCGCTACGTGCAATCGCTTAACACCGATGCTTGCTCAGCAGATAAAGGAGGAGCTCAATACCTTCAAGATGGTAAGCACTACGTCTGCGATTATAGCATCCTTCGCTGACATCACATAGGAGATGGAAGTCCATGAACAGTCCAAAGTTTATACACATTTCTTCTGATAGGTCCGTTGACAAGGCATGTATGAGACTGGAAATCTCTTGTTGCTATGTGTGTCAAGCAAGATTTGTGAATATGGTCCGAAATTTAGCATGCCCGAGATAGAAAGGAATCTCTTTGGCCGTCGGCTTCTGGACGTACCAGTCCCTTGGAGCTGTCTAAAATCCACTATCTTCATCGAATGTTGATGCGTTTTAACGATCTCTCGCCTCCTAACTCTGCTCTTATCGCCTGAGATGGTTGACAGGTTTCACTGCACTCGATTTTTCACGTGTTTGCTTCAGAAGAGGAAGCGGGAACGACTGGGAGCGCGAAGATCTAATAATGGTCGAACAATCACCGTGGGCATATCGTCTTCGAGCGCTTTAGAGTCTAATCTCGATCCCAAATTCTGGCGACTTTCTCGCATGGGATGCTCTGCTAGCGTGGTCAAATTCGAAACTCTGGTATATCGTGTGGCGATGGACGGCTCCGTTGATCTACGCTTACGATGGATCTCCGACGTTCTTCACTTCACGCTTGAAGAGCATTGATCTAGGCCTACCCAGATTGGGACCGCGAACCATTGACTGGAGGAATGGATGTGAATGGCGGTAAAAGGCGATTCTGCGAAACCACGGTTCATCTTCTTGCAAAAGTGCTTCGCTGCATGTTCGCTTTAGGGGTCAAGGGAGATTGTTGTCGGCTTTAGTATTCGGGGTCTTATTCAGCTCTTCTTGTTGTTTTTGTAGCATGGTCATCGCTTGCGGGTGTGGTCTCAGCGAGCGAGCGTTTGAATCTTCTTCCTTCATGTCACTTCATGGTAGAATCAGGCAAACAAACATGTGGAAGCAGTCCAAGGTGTCATCCACTACCTCAGAATTGCTGGATCCTATGAATTTGGCCACGCACCTAAGATCTACCTGAGGTTCCTGTATGGAAGCAGGAGGTAGTAGTATGGTCCGTGTCGCTGATATTGATACGTGTATCAAAGGAAAACATGATCTAACCACGTTGACTTTAGCTTCATCCAAGCTCATTAAGCCCTACCCGTTATTCCCAAAAGCTTATTGCTTCAAATGTACCTGAGTAACTAACTCCAGTCCGAAACTGAAAACAGTGCACGAAGGCTTGGTCTGGTGAAGAAGTATCTCCTCCAATACTGGCGTTACTTTCCCATCGCTCCTTCGGCCTTCGACGAGGACTCCGGAGAATATCCCGTTGGCGTGCCACCGTCACCATGGCCGTGCGGGATGCAGCACCAGCGCCGCTCACAGGAGAAACAGATCAGACTCCTACCCCAATCGTACACACTCCAACCCCCTCGCCCGGTAGGCGAAAACTCTTCGGTCGAGCCTTCTACGAAAGCATCGGCAGCCCCAAACTCGTCCTCGCGCCCATGGTAGACCAGTCCGAATTCGTAGGTATCCGACCCCTCCCAAGCCCCGCCGCGACCTGTGCTGACTGACGGGGCGCCGTCAGGCCTGGCGAGTGCTCACACGCTCCTACATGACCCCCGCTACATCGAACGACCTCCTTGCCTACACGCCTATGCTCCACTCGCGCCTGTTCGCGCAAACGGCCAAGTTCCGCGATACGCACTTCCAACCTACGAGATCGGGTTTGACCGCATGTCCGGACGGGGACTCCGCGCTTTCCGAGTCCGACGTCTACCTCGACGGCAACCCGTCAGTCGACCGCCCGCTCGTCGTCCAGTTCTGCGCGAATGCTCCTACCGACTTTTTAGACGCCGCGCGATACGTGCAGCCGTTTTGCGATGCGGTGGATCTCAATCTGGGTTGTCCGCAGGGCATAGCGAGGAAGGGACGGTATGGGGCGTTTCTGCAGGAGGACTGGAAGCTTATTCGTGAGTTGATCGGTACGCTGCATAAGGGGTTGGACGTACCGGTGACGGCGAAGATGCGGATACTGGAGACGAAGGAGAGGACGCTGGAGTACGCCCGGATGATATTGGGTGCCGGTGCCAGCATCCTCACCGTGCACGGGAGGCAGCGGGAGCAGAAGGGTCATAATACCGGGTTGGCGGATTGGAGTGTGCTGCGCTACTTGAGGGATAACTTGCCGCCCGACACGGTGCTGTTTGCGAATGGGAATATATTGCGGAATGAGGATATCGCGACGTGTCTCCGGGAGACAGGTGCGGATGGCGTGATGAGCGCGGAGGGGAATCTACACGACCCGACTATTTTCGCCTCGCCGCCGGCGATAGGGGACGAGGGGAGGGAGTACTGGAGGGGCAGAGATGGGGCGGGAGGGTACAGGATTGACGCTGTGTTCCGGCGCTACATGAACATTATCTACACCTATGTGTTGGAGATTCCGCCGCCGCAACGGGCGCCGCTGTTCCTGTCCTCAGACCTGGACAGACCATCAACGGCTCTGGAAAGCGAAAGAACAAGTAGCACACCTGACACAGACGGCCACCCACCCGCAAAAAAGCGGAAGCGCGACAAGCAGCCCAAGCCCAGATCGCCGAACCTGCTCGCCATGCAAGCACACCTCTTCCACCTCCTCCGCCCGCTCGTCTCCCAACACACCCACGTGCGCGACGCCCTGGCGCGCTGCCGACCGGGCGACATCGCCGCCTTCGAGAACGTCCTCGCGCTCACGGAGCAGGCTGTTAAGGAAGGCCTGCTCGACTACCAGCAACTTCCCGAAGTATACGACAATCCACCGTCGCGGCTCGCTACGGAGGCGCAGCAGGCTGAGGAGGAGACCAAGGATGCGAGTTCCCTTGCTGCGGTGGCTCGGTGCAGACGCCCGTGGTGGGTGTGTCAGCCGTATGTGAGGCCGTTGCCGAAGGAGGCTTTGCGGAATGGAAGCTTGACGTTGAGTAGGAAGGAGAAGGAGCGGTTGGAGAGGGAGGGAGTGGAGGCGAGGGAGGTGGGTTTGGAATCGGGTGGGAGGACGGAGGTCGAGGAGGGGATGGGCTTGGAGCGGGTGGAGGTTCCGCGGGAGGGATTGGTGTGCGGTTGAGCAGTTGGTTAAGAGACGTGGGGGGAGAGCATTGCTGGGCGTACGGGATTTGGAGCTTGTCTGTGACCTTGGTCTTCGTTTCCGGCATGTAGGTTGCAAGGTACTGCTAGGATTCAAACCTAGACGAGGCGACCCGGTCGAAAGAGAAGACCTACCAAGAGAAAGCAGACATATTCGTAGTCCAAGTTGAGCATCTAGGGTGTGAACCGCCACGCAAACAGATCTGCGTAGGTATTGAAGAGGTTTCCTGCCACCACCAATGCACAACTTTCTTGAAAACCCAAATATATAGACGACCGCAAGGCCCCGAAAGGATTCGACAACACGAGAAGGATGGCTTTTCATATATGATGAAATCATCTACCTATCTGCTCAAAAACATATTTAGGGCCAGAAATCAAAGATCCCGCTCATCGGTCTAGTCTACAGCAGCGAAACTCAGCCACCGCCCAACGGTACTGTAGGGCTGGATATAGATTTGCTGGCTATTCACCACGTTATTGATTACTGGGTTGGCCCCTGCACTATGGTACGACCTTTGGCTTTGTGGCCCATGGGAATTTCTATACATCGACCTGCCCACGAGAGAGAGAGCGCGCGCGAGAGAGAGAGAGAGAGAGACAGTGAGAGAGAGAGAGGGGGGGTGTGTAGCCATAGAGAATATTGCTTGAGCGATTCCATCTCTTAGTCAAGCTTCGCCTTTCCTTTTGCAATACAGTCTTTGTGATTGGCATGATGTTCTCTGTTCTTTCCAATAGCTTCTTTCATGTCAACCTCACTGATATCGATCGGACCCTCAGCCCAGTCTAAATCCTCGCTTTCGTCGTCCTCTAAGGAACAGAATTCAGGATCCCGGTCTTCATTCTCGCTCCCATCATCCTCAGAGGCAGAAGGTAGAGAATTCAAGGCTTCATCCTCGTCGTTGTCATCCTCGGAGGAATCGAGCTGATCTTCTATGCTCCACGCCTCCTTTTCTTCAGGAATGAGGAATGGTTTCCGCCGCTCCAAGTATTCTTCTAGCGATATCTTCGAGGTCACGGACCTGGGGGGTTGGCTGTACTCAGAGCTCAATGCTGTGGAGTGAGCTGGATTGATGTCGGTTCGCGCAAGAACGTCTTTGATATCAATTCCACAGTACTTGAGTGCCTCGGTCCAGAGTGTCTGCCGTCCTGAACGGATGGCGACGCCAGATACAGACCGACCCGCCTCGTCAACAGCGCATACGTCTGCCCCAGCAGCAATCATCAAGATGACAATATCTTTGGTTAAACATAGTTGGCGCGGTCGTATAGATCGGTCGTCACACCAGCAATGATCTTCCTCGTGGTAGTGAGGAAAGACCAGATGGAGACATGTTTTTCCTAGAGAATTTGTTGCTTTCGCATTTGCTCCTCGACTCAGAAGGAACGCAAATTTGTCGGGTGTCTGAGTGTTAGAACCCAAGAAGTTGGAGAACGCTAAGAGCAGGAGGGGAATGGTTTCATATGGGTTGTCGTCACCGGTACAATCTAGGCTTATGGATGGCTCCCCAAGATCTATGAGCGCCTTTAATTTCGCCTATTGACGGTCAGCTGCTTCGTAAAGGCCGAATCATGACAAGAATACCATACTAGCGTGCCTCTCTCAAGCTGTTCTGTGAAGGTAGATGTCTGACAAGCGCCTATAGCGCACTCACTAGTACATATTGCTGTAGGATCTGAGCCGGCGTCTACGAGTATTTTGTAGCACTCTTCCACCCTTTCAAGATCATGACTAGTCGATTCGAAGTCGTTCATGATTCTAGTCATGTCCAAGGGTTTACTACAGATCATTGGGAGATGCGTTCAGCTTCGGAACCAGTTTCTAAAAGGGGTATCGATTAGATCGCATGCCTTACCACGGATGTTGATGCTTGGTCCAACTGAGATCCTGCGCATGCCGAGGCTCCAGCGTGTCGACGTCTGCGCCAGATTGTATTAAGAACTTCGTCATCTTTCGTCTGCATTTATAGAGTGCGAACTTACCACAGTTAGTCGAGTTCGTTTAGAGCATGCTCTACGTCCTGAAAAAGACTCACATTAAGCAAAGACCGCCCCATTGAATCGCAGTCTCCAAGCGACGCCGCTCCACTGCTAAGTAGTCTCCTGAGCTTTCTAACAGATCCACCCTCGACCACGCGAAAGACCTCGGAATCATCGGGAACAATAGCACGGAATGTTAGTGTCGGCGTGAGGTAGATGGTGCGATCATGGTATGTCTTTGAAGTGACATCTATGACGATCTGAAAGTTCGAGATTGGAGCAGACATCGGGGTGATGAGCAACTTCGCCGCGAATGCTTCGTCGGCGCTTTCTGTATCCTGATCTTCGGCGTCTGGGAGCAGCATTGTCCTGAAAATGGCATCGAGTCTGCCGTGTCGCAGCGTCCATGATCCTGTGATGCTCTGTAGGGAGACATTTGAAACCTTTCTTTGTTGACCATTCTTAGGTAGTCTGTTTGGAGAATCAGCGGGTAGCAGGATCGCTGAGTGATCGCCTTTGTCGATTTGCCTTGTGTCTAGGTCACAGTCAGCAGGTGAGCAACATCATCAAGGGTTCTATCGACCTTGATTGGATATCTGAACCCGTTGGGAAGCGGTCAAGATACGCTTTGCCTTTCCCAGATTATCCATCGATTGTACTGCTGTCTCAAGCTCGGAGTAATGATAATCGCACAGGGTTTTGCGTTTTCTTGGTAAATCATCATGACTTGGGCTTGTCACGCTAATTTGTTGCATCACCAAGCCTAATAGCCTGCCAATGTCTTCGATCACGGATTGTGCCTCTCTTGAGTATCTGCATGCTGTCATCTTGTCAGCAAAATGGCAGAGTCTGGCCATAATCTTCTTAATTTCAGAATCAGGACCCATTTCCGGATCGTTACGCCTGTCATGCTCAGTAAGGGAAGCCTCGGTTGTAGTTCTGGTCTGTGGATTTTGACCTCCAGTGCGCATCCCAAGCTGCACCTCACTTAGCATCTTGACAAGGCTCTGTAGCGTCGATAATTGCTCGCTTGCGATGCTGGGAAGGGCTTCCACGAGGTCACGAACTCTGTGAATCTCTTGCGTGTATTCTGCATTCATCCGCCTATTCTCTTCAATCTGCGCGGATGATGTGCTTGTGGCCTTGGAAATACCCTCTCGTACCTCAGTCATAAACGCTTCTGACCGAACAGAAGCTTGATGGCTTTTATCGTCGATGATTGCGTTCATGTCCTGGACGTCTGTTCGGATACCGCCAATGGTTTCGTATCCAATGGCGGCAGCCCTTCCGAATTGCTGTTGCCATGTATTTAGTTGTTCAGCAATGCTTTGGATCTGAGTAGTGGCGGTCGTTCTAGCGTTGAGTGTTTCTCGATGAAACTCAGCTTGAAGGCATCCAAGCTTGCTTGAGCTAGGGCTCTCTGATCCCGGAGAACCTCTTCGACATGAAGCAGTTGAGATTTGTTGTCCCGGGAAGCTGCCCAAAGCTCGTCGTGGAAAACATGAAGCGTCTGCGCATTATAGAGCCCAACATCACTAGTGTGAACTGAGTATTAGTCGTAGATAGAAGTAGTTTTGAGACTCTGCGCGAAGGGTGCTTACACAGATGCAGTACCGAGACAGGATCCTAGGAGTTCCACGTAGTGATTTACAGTGTTCCATATCTCGGCGACTCCTTTAGTATCCAGATATAATCTTGCATATTTCTTGGCTTTCTTCCATCGCGCATCCTTGGAGTCTTTCTGCAATCGGATGAGCTTCGGAGAGATTTCGCATAAAGCGTTGGCGCATTGATCAACAAGCGGTTTCAGTTCCTCCAGGAGTTTCCCCTCGGCTACGCTGTTAGTGCTCGCTTCGTGACCTCGAGAAGCTTTTCGAGGTTGCTGGTGGCTCTGGCCAGCCGGTTGATATCATCTGAGCCATGGCTGATGCTACTCGTAACCTCATAGATAACCTTCGTGGACTGGAGCGCAAGGCCAACGACGGTGATAACAGAGGCGACCCCACCAAGTACATCCATGATCAAATTAGAAGCGGACGCTGATAGTTGCAAGAGGTTAGATAATGAGGATAGATGAAGAGCATGAGCGAAGGCCGGCTTACATGACTGCACAGCCTCGCCGTACAGCCTCGCAGCGCGCCTACCAGACTCCACTCTTCACCGAGAATGGGCAGTCATGCAGAGCCCGAAGGAATGTCCACACGACAAATTTGATAGATACCTGGTAGGGATGGTGGAGGGCGTAAAGGATTCCAAAGGTAGTTGAGGCTGTGTATCTGACAGAACACCCGCTTCTCTCTTAGCACCAGTGCCCAAGGCGCTCTGTGACTTCAACCTCACATTCCTCACAAGATACACGAATGTCGGTCCTTGAGATTCTTCTCCTCAGCGCAAGCAGCATCACCGCCTTACCCTCTACGGCCGCCACCACTCCGTCAGCACAGCTCCCGCCCCAACCACCAACCATAACCATCACAGGTTCACCTGTAACCCTGCTCCCATGAGAGATCAGGTAAAGTGTTTTGAGGTCCATGGACAGCTGCCTTTAACGATTGATCTGCTGTATAGATGAATGCTGCAGTTATGGACTGTCAGATCGATCGGAGAATAGCGGGCAAAAGCTCCGTTAGCCCCGCCATCAGGCAACCTCATTGCTCTTTCAGGTACAAATACCTACCTAGGGCAGTACATTTACGGCTTGTTTCCAGTTGTTGCGACAGCATCATTGCGCCAGTGAAATTGCTTTTCATTCTATAACCCAAAGAACAAGCCCAACTAATAATTGAATCCTCTATCTTCCACCTCATCTTCTTTCTTCGTCCACTTCCTACTCATAAATATCCGCACAAGCCCGATCTGATCTGGTCTGGTCTCGTGTGGTTTGCTCCGCTCCACTCTGGCCTGCGAACGACTCCCAGGGGATGGTGAGGTGACGGTGAGGTGTAGGTAGTGGCACCTGACGACGTCCTGGATGTCACGAGTCTCACGAGAAGGAACGCCGGATTCGAAGGTCCGGTTCAGGTGGCGGACATTCTCCCACTGCACCAGCGGCAGCTGCATCACAAGCCAGTTGGTGCGTTGGATGTGGCTCGTTTGCTGAAGCTTGGTACGGGTTTGGGAAGAGTGATGCATGGACGGCTTGTGCTGGACCGAGAGGGATAATGAATAGGTGACGGGATGCGATGGTACCCAGACTGCGTCGGAACTGCTCGGCAACGTCGACCCCGGCGGTTCGTTCGATGTACGAATAGACCGAGCGGGTGTACAGGCGAAAGGGCTGACGGTGCCACCCCCTCTTCTTGATGGTGGGGTGCGGTTCGTCATCCCAGTCAAAGAGTGCCTGGAGCTTCGCGGTCCAGACACCGCCCTCCTGCCCGTCAAACTGCGCGGGGCCATTGCGGGATCGAAAGCCGACTCCGGGCTGCTCCTCCGAGCAAATGAAAAGAGAATCGATCGTTTTATGGAAAGGGGTTGTAGCTCGTTGAGACTGCGTATCGCGGGGGTGATTGATCCTTCCTTCCGATCCTTTCCTTCTTCCCACCCGAAACCCCTCCTATATAGCTACTCGGTGCAACAACTGCAACCCTGAGCCCATCTCTTTTTAAGTTCTCCCAATTTGTTCGACAACAGGTATATCCGCCAATCCCTCACGACGCAGACGAACCCAGGACCTTGCGAAGCATCACACTATATCTTCGGGTTTGGCCGGTTCTGGTCCTCGTCATCGCTATTGTCGTTATCACCGAGGCTCTGGCTACGGAGATTCGCTTCCCTCCGACCGCGTGCTCTGCCTCTCTGACCGGTGTTTCTTCCCAGTCACCACCGCGATCTCCGGGATGCGGTGGCACTGGGACTGGAGACTACCCTTGGTCCGCTTGGGCCGAGGTTTATCCGAGCCTTCGAGGACTCGTCCCGCGAAGCGAGCGTTAAAGTCCTCGACCACTGTGTCCCATTGCAGAGACAGCCTCCGAGATGATCCGCCGTTCGCCTGGACCGCTGCCCGGTGGATGTCGACCAGGTATTGGTCTTCCTCGGGTAGGTAGCGGATGACGGCCGGCCGGATAGTGGCGAGGTTCCGGCTAAGGATAGTGAGCAACGAACTGCGGATTAAAAGAGCTAGACATACCGGAAAACCTGTTGTCGGTATTTGTTCAGGCGGTTGATGTGGCTGGCGTCACTCCAGTCCACCTCACGCCCATATGTCGAGACGAACGGTTGACCATTACGCATCAATGTGATGGTCAACAAGGAGTCGTCCCGCCGGCCTCTCACGGCTGGCGAACGGTCCACGTTCGGGTTCTCGTCGGCAAAGGACCGCTTCTTTCCCTTTATATTGATCAGCTCTGACATCGTTTTACTGAAGTCAATGGGATAACCATACCTTTGCCGACTTGGGAACATGATGTCCCTTTCCTCCCCGAGGTCGTTTCACCCCTCCGCGCGGGCCATTGACACCCTTCCTGCGCGGGCCATTGTCCTCCTCCGAGTCCTCGCCATTGTCATCCTCGGTGGACTCCTCCCAAGTCCCCGAGTCCCCTGACAACAGCTCCGACAGCTCATCGTCCGAACTCTCCGGATGGACCGCCCTCCAGAACTGCTGGAGCGCGGCCTCGAGATCCCATCCGTTGTTGCGGACGTAGAGTTCGGCCAGCCCGACGTCAGTGCTCGTGCAGTCTGTGAACTGCGCGACGAGCTCGTCTGCGTTCGATGGCCTTTCGAGCCGTTTCTCTGCAGCCTCGACTTCCTCCAGGCAGCGGGCTGCGTACCAGCCTGGAGATCGTCGGTTGGCTGCACCGGGTGCTGGGATCCCGGGCGCGGGGAGAGAGGGAGCGTATGGGCCAGGCTGGCCCGAGGCGTGGATGGAGGCGCTGGAGGTTCTGAGAGATGAGTATGAGAGGGATGGGTGAGATCGGAGTTGTAAGGTACTTACGGCGAGGATGAACCACCATTGTCCAGACGAGATGGACCTTCCGACCTTTGCCCGTTCTGGGAAGGCATCTGAGACCCATTGTCAGCATGCGAAACCCAGAGAGTGTTGTGGATGGAGTAAGACCAAGCACGGGTTAAGTGGGAGATGCAAGAGAGGGGAGCTCAGAGGGGTAGGCAAGTTGCGGTGATAATGTTAGGTGAGTTTACTTCAGATGAGGTTCTCATCTGGGGAATACATGGGCTTGATCGAGAGCTTTACTTACTTTGATATATCGAGTTTTTTAAGGTGATGATTGAGGATCTGAGAGCTCTATCTCAGATCGTCAAGAGGATGGAAAGACTCCTAAGAAGCTAGGAGTATGGGAGGGGATTTGAAGACTTCTCAGCGGTGTGGTATGCCGAAATAGAGCGTTAGCTCTGAAAAGGGATGCTGAGTTGATCTTCAACGTCGATCGTGGCTGTAAGGCTGTTGCGGTACAACGGTGGTTGTTGCTTACAGCTGATGATCTGTTGTGATTTTCAACTCGTCTTCTCCTGGGGGGATCGATGGTACTTAAACCCCAAAGTGACGAAACTTGGCGAGCGGAAATCCATAACACTTTCGCTTGCGGCCTCGATTCACAGCTTTCTCTCACTTATTCACAGCCAGCGCAGCTCAGCTACGGGCAAGCGAGGTCAAGCGAAGTGTAGTCGCTTCTAGCGAGGACGTGTTGAGGTTGCTCGCTATGTTCTCGTGCCACGTTGGTTGTGGGCAGAGGTGCGTTGGTGTCTAGGGCTTAGGGCTAACCCTGTAGCATCTGCGCCGCCAGGAACATCCGTATGAAACTGCCCTGAAAGTTGTCTGGTGCCATCTCTCATCTATATATACCTTAGGTATATGCTCCACGACGTCTCTATATATCGGTCACTACACATGGGTCTCGCCTCTTCCGGCTTACTTCCGACGAGAAGGGAGATTGAGTTCAAATATGGGGGGGGCGAGCCGCGAATATATATCCTACAACCTTCGACTGCGCTGAAAGAATCAATTCAGCATCATACGATTCGGAGAGTCCGGTCGAGGTCATGCTTTATGCTTTGTTCTTACGACGCAAACTCTTTATCCTGCTGTTTCCCAGGATGGACAATCGCCTAGCCTAACCGCTTCAAAGAAAACAATTGCTCTCTCGTGTGCCTACGTTACCTTTCCGCATCCACGTCAGTACGGACAGATACACGGAAGCCTGCCTCGCCTGAGTCCACAACATTGATGGTCACATGTTACATGCTGCAGCGGTTACAAGCTCATCAGCACAGGGATCCCATGATTTTGACTTCTAAGAAGCAGGGAAAGACACAAAGCAAAGAAGGAAAGAGAACATACAGCAGCAGAAGTATGGCGGTGGTCACCGGGGCCATCTGTTCAGTGCTAGGCGCATGGCCACCCTATTCGATCTCCCTTCAGGGTGATGCAGGGTCCAATTCAGGCAGTGTTTTACCCTCCTGAATTCTGTACACCCAATCCAGACAAAACAAAGCAAGACGGCTCATGCTTCCCTGCAAAGCCCCCTTTTCTGTTAAGGACTGGATGTGTGTGCTGGTCAGCACTACTGATAAGATAACTCCTTTGAGTCCTTTCAATTATGTCACAGTCACATCACAATAACCTGAGCTCTCATCTTTCTGCAGTTGGAACCTACACTCACTCACACTGCGATCAGCATGACTACTCCATAGAGATCTGCAACTACTCCGTACTCAGCCTCCCTTTGCTGCAAGTGACTTCGGTCCATTCCTGATCATCATATGTTGAGCGAAATAAAGGGCGTCCCCGATGACTCTAAAACCCCGATTGAGTTTTATTGTGATGATCCCCTTCTTTAGTGCTGGTGCAATTGAAGATTGTAAACGCTCGTCGGACTATCCATGATACTCCTTGGTGTTGCAACCTTGCAGGAGAGTGGTGAGATCCGCTGTGGAGGCTCTTATTCGATGCTTACATTGATCCTACAATGACACGCCTTACTCTGTAGTCAGTGGTGGAGTCATGCTTCGCCTCGCCAGCCAAGGAGTCAAAGACCGTGGATCGATGGCCAATAATGATAATATAGCCGCCTGTCAATTGTCATGTACTTGTCAGGTACAGTATTTCGACCTATGTAATACTTGTATTGTCGTCCTAAAATGGCCCCTGTCCCGGGAAATATCTACACCTGATATTACTAGAGTCTGAGCCCGTGCTGCCAGAAGACCAGCAAGTACAAAGCTAACCTGCTCATATACGCGTCATAGTCGTTCCTGGAACCCGAAATGCAATAGCTAGAAAGAAAGACAGAAAGAAATAGTCTAAAATATGCATCCAGTCTCATATTTCCCGGCATCATCATTTCCTCGCCGAACCATTGCTGCGATTATGTGTCATATGGGCATTGACCAAGTGGCCAGCCGCCAATGCAGCACAGGTGCTCAGTTCACCCGCCAGCACAGCAGAAGCCACGATCCGGGCCAATTGTCGCGCATTCGCCCCTGGATCGGTGAGGTGGGCGCCTCGGACCCCCAGCAGGTCGAGCATGGCAGACTGGGCTTCGAGGATGGTCCCGCCGCCGATTGTGCCGACCTCTATTGATGGCATAGACACTGCGATGTGCAGGTTCCCATTGACGCTGTGGAGTTGGTTAGTATGGTTATGAGGGGCAAAGAAGACAAAACACCGAGACTTACCATTTCATTGTCGTGATACAACTGCTACTCTCGACATTCTGCGCCGGATCTTGGCCTGTGGCCAGAAACACTGCGGTCACCAGATTTGAGGCGTGTGCGTTGAATCCGCCTATACTGCCGGCCATCGCGCTGCCAACGAGGTTCTTGGCCATGTTGAGCTCGACGACCGTGTCGACATCGATCTTTAACACAGACCGCACAATATTGGCGGGGATCGTGGCCTCAGCAACGACGGACTTGCCCCTGCCCTCGATCCAATTGACAGCCGCGGCTTCTTATCGGCGCAGAAGTTGCCTGACAGAGTGATGGTGTTCATGTCTTGGAATCCATAGTCGGTCATTACTTTTAGAGCTTTCTCCGCCCCCATTGAGATCATATTCATCCCCATAGCGTCGCCGGTGGTGGTTCTGAACCGGATGTAGAGATATGTACCTGCCTGGGCAACTTTCAGGGTTTGCAACTGTGCAAAGCAGCTGGTGGAGTTGAAGGCCTCGGTCAGGGTAACTTTTCCCTCCGCCGAGTCCACCCATTGCTTGGCTTCTGCCGCTCGGTTCACAGACGGGAAGCTGACACATGGGCTGCGAGTCATCCCATCTCCATCAAGCACTGTTACCGCGCCGCCTCCTGCGTTGATTGCCTTGCAGCCACGGCTAGCGCTTGCAACGAGTACACCCTCGGTGGTCGCCATGGGAATGAAGTACATCTGGCCATCAATTAAGAGAGGTCCTGCCAGGCCCAGGGGCAGGGGCAGATATCCAAGCACGTTCTCACAGCAGGCACCGTGAACTAATTCATAGTTGTAATTCTGTTAAGGAAGCATTGATTCCTCGAGACTGCTGGACACGTCCAGGGTAGAGGGCGTACGCGCGACCACGGCATGACGAATCTTAACCGCGCGAGTAAAGGCTTCCAGGCGAGTCATGGTTGGCGTTGACTGGCTCTCCAGAGTCTTTTCCAGGCTGTACCCGGCTATCTTGCCCCGGAGAAACAGCTCGACCAGCTCCTCGTCACTCAGCGACGCCGTCTTGTTCTCCTTCACCAAGACCTCCATTTCCTTGAAGCTCCGTGTGAAGCAAGCTGTCTTGGGCGACGCAGAGGCAGGCACGCGAGAGCGGGACGGGCCCGCCAGAGCCTTGCGGCCGACTTCTGGCTCGCGGACATTCCAACGTGCGGCGTTGATCAGGTAACTATTGAGAACCAGGCTCAGGATCAACGCGATGAGCCACGATCGAACGAGCGGGCTTTCCAGACCGGCCAGGATGCCTTCTAACACCGGACCGCCGGTCACGTCCGCTCGTGGCAGCTCGGGCAATTGCACGGCGTATCGGATGGGTGAGAGCACGGCCACGCGCGTCTCGACACCGATGGCGCGGGCGCTCACGTAGATTTCATTCATACCGTTCGCGGCAACCTTGAAAGTGCTGACGGAGATAGGCGCCATTGCATTGGTGACGAACCCGGACGTGATGCAGTACCAGAAGGAGGAGAGTTGGAGCACGTTGATGAGCACGAAGCCGCCCACCATCAGTAACTTGAATGTGGCCACATTGGTCGGCTTCACCTTGTGACCGAAGATGCGGGAAACGAGTTCCTCTTCGTCGTCGGAGGCGGAGACTTTTGTTTTCTTGCCGTCGGCTCCGAGTTGCTGCTTGGTCATCGAGCGAGGACCCTCACTCTGCGGCACGGCGTAATGCTGGTCGGCATGGCGCCGGATGCGCGTCACCTCGAGCTTCACACAGAGAATCGTCGCATAGAAGGTAAAAAGAAGGACTGCGTCAAAAAAGAGCGTCCAGGCGGCCAGGAAACAGAAGTGGCCGAACCCTTCTCGTGGTCGCGAGGCCGCGCCCACAGCCAGGATGCCGATCTCGATGGCATAGCACCGGACGATTGGCCATCCTTCGCGATTGATGGCTGCCTGGATAGCATTGGGGATCGTCTGATGTCGGCCGCCACTGCCGGGGGCCTTGTTCTGCTGAGCGTGGAGCACGGCGCGAGTAAGTCGGATGGATTTTTCGAAACCGACTGTCAAGACTAGAAACGGGATCCCCTCGGAGAGGAGATGGATGCTTATCGCCACCCCGCAGGCGGCCGTGACCGCCAATCCGAAGAAGAATGAAAATGCGCCGGAGAGCAGCACCGAGGCCGCCAGCCAGAAGCGGGATCCCAGGCGGCGCATCGCACTGAAGAGAGACAGCAGGGTCAGACTCATGGCCACGTAACCCAGCAATATGATGACCAGGTCCACGGTTTCCGCATGTCTGGCACGGTCAAGAAAGGAGATCCACGAGCCCCGCAGCCATTGTCCGAGAGATATGTGACCATTTTCATGGCGGAGGTGCTTCATAGCCCAGGTGTTCGGTGTTAAGTCCGAAAACCCTCCATCTTGAGCCTCCGAGACACATTCGACGGCCTGCAAGAAATTGGCCAGCTGCGAGTATGGCACCTGAAAAGCCAACGACATCTCATTTGACAGGGAGACGAAGACGTTGGACGTTTGGGTTACGGGTAATGCGGTGACAGACTCGGGAATGATCCCTTCAATGAACGGCACGGTGGACTTCGCTAACAAAGCGGGAAACACCAGGGTTACCAGGGCCCAGTGGGGTGCGATCTGATTGGGAGAAGCAAAGACGGAGCAACTTAGCAAGGGATGTCTATAGGCGGAAATTTGACTGTGGAATGAACAGTTGCTCACTTGTGTATCGTCCACATTCGGCTCGTCGTCCACATGCCATCTCCAAGAACTATCCTCCCCCGGGCGAAGACGGCGACTGCCCAAGAGAAAAGGCTGCACTTCCAAATTGCCTGCGTAGGTCTTCGGCGAAAGGTCAATGCTGGCCGCCAGCAAGCTCCCTTCCAACACATTGAGATACGTCGTCGCGGCCACCAGGGCGGTTACCACCAGGGTGTAAATCGGACGCCTACAAGCATGACCGGTCACTGCACCCAGCACCTTTATCACTTGACGTCGCATCCAGCCAGAAGCAGTATTGAAATCCTCCCCATCGGTCGGACACGCCGGTTGCCCTTGTCTTATAGCGACCATCGTCCGGGATTCCTTCGAAGACTGATAGACGGCGGATGTGTGACTTCAATGACGGGAATGTCACAAGCTCACTGTTCTTAGCTTAGCAGAGGGACAATAGAGACTTGAGAAAGCAGCACAAGGTCAACAACTGAAATTACATGCCTCTGCGAAGAACCCGGGGGCGGGGTGGGGGCACTGGTAGAGATTGGCTCAAGCCCACCGAGTGCCATTGATGTTGGTGGTGATGGTGATGAAGGGAAGAAAAAGGGGGAGGAAGTTGATTCTCACTTGTAGTATTGAACTCGGAGCTTCATGCAGTCATATACAGAAAAAGTAGTAGCTCTGATATCCCGCCCACGTTCCCCGGACTCTCAGCAAAACAATACTAGAAGCTCTGCCTCTATGATGCCAGATCCAGAGTCCTGAGCTCTGAGTAATTCAAGCCTGATATATTCTCCTAGCTTCAGGTGGAGAGGGGCGAAGAGGGTGAAGACAGTGCGGCGTGGGTGCTAAACCGAACAAATCAAAAAAACTCCGACATACAACAGCGGGTATTCGCTGGTCGTCACCGGCCCAACTACTGATCCACCGATCTAAGGTTTATGTATGGCAGAGCGGACGGGATGCCCAGTTCTCCTTAGTCTGTGGTCGTATGTAGGAGACATAGACAGTGCTTTGGTATCTGTTCCGATCGTTGATTGAAGACCGTTCACCCGGCCATGCACATTCTTTCTGCCACTCTGCTTCTCTTTCTGGCTTTCTGGCTTTGTCAGCTGCGACGGTGGTAGATATAGAATCACTATTTCCTGGTTTTCAGAGATGAGGGTAGTTCTGGCTTGGCCTCATTGCATCCCGGTCCGTTTTCTCCTTCTCGTCTCTCCTCTCCTTCGGCATAGTCCTCGTCTTTCTGAATTTGTTTTCTGTTGCGACTTCATGTTCCATGTCGGTATACGTGCCAAGCACCAACCTTCGATGCGCTCTTTCAGTTTACCTAACCTACCTCTCCTTGCGTGGGTAGTAGCTGTAGAGAGGTGCTATGTCATCTGAATATTGATGAGGAGAGGGTTGGGCGGAAGTGAAGCATCGATGTGTTGAGCCATGGATAGAGGAGGAGGGGACAAGGATAAGAGAGGGAATGGGGAGTTACTGTATGTTGTGCATGTTGAGTCATGAGACGAGGTGAAGATATAGAATGGCTGGAGGAGGAAGCACACTTTTAAGATTATTTTCACACCAGTATCTACCCGGCTTATATTGGATGCAGATAGCTAGTCTACGGGACTGACAAAAGATGGAAGGGCAGAAGTGAAGACATTCAGAATTGATAGCATCTATGTAGTTTACTTGCTGACAATCTGACACGGAAGTGTGATGTAGAACTGATTGGGAGTACCCAATCTAATAGGGCTAGTAGCGCAATCGTTTGAAGCCAAGCGGCGGCTACCGCGCTTAGGCTTTGTTTACACCCCGCGATCAACCTGCAAGAACCAGATTTACCACACAATGACAGCCACTTCTCGAGGCCCTTAAGAGAAAACAATGGAGTTCTCAGCCTGCATCCAATGTACAGTCCATATATCTCCCACATCCACCCCTGAACCTTCCCATCTTGCTAACAACCCCCCGGCAAGCCACCCACCACTCCCTACCCTCCCCCGACGGCGTCTACATTGCAACCCTCCACGCCAACCACCTCCAAATCTACCGCACTAAACGCCTCGCCCTACACCGGACCATCACCCTCCCACCCGACTTCGCATCCCGCGTCTCCTGCATCCGCTGGTCCCGCACCCGCCACCACCACCACCAATCCACCACCTCCACCTCCACCACCCATCGCCAACCCCAACCGGAAGTCCACCAACGAATCCTCCTCGCCGACCCCTCCACGATCCGTATCTACTCCACCCACAACCCCCAATGGACCGCCACAATCACCCACCCCTCCGGCAGCGTCGCCGACCCCTCACCCTCCCACATCGCCTTCGGCCACTCCGCCAACGACGTCCTGCTCTTCGACGCCTTCGGCACCAGGCTAAAGATCTGCTTCCTAGACTCGGGCCGGAGCGTCGAGGTGCGCGATCCGAAGATCGCTACCCTCCGCAACGGCCACTTCCACGGGCATGGGCACGCTTACTCCTATCGGCGACAGACGGGCCACCTCGCGCTGCTGACGCGCCCGGCTGCGCAGGACATCGTGACGCTGCATGCGCCGGTGGGGTACGAGGTTGTGGGGAGTTTCAGCGTGCCGATGGTGGATGCGCAGGGGGTGCAGTGGAGCGGGGATGGGAGGTGGTTGGGCGCGTGGGAGGCGGCGGGGGCGGGGTTCAAGGTGGTGGTTTTCACGGCTGATTGGCATTTGTATCGGTGCTATGAGGGGGGTGGTGGTGACGGGGAGGGAGACGGTGCTGGTGAGGTGGGCGGGTTGGGGGTGCGGGGCATCGAGTGGAGTCCGCGGGGGGATTATTTGGCTGTTGCGGGGTATGATGGGCGGGTTACGTTACTGGGCACTACGACTGTGCGTTGTCTCCCTTGTTCTGACATGAGGGACGCTCGAGGAAAGGTGACTGATGGATGTTGTCTGTCTAGTTCTCCCCCGCCATCTTCCTCGCCCACACTCCAACCATCGATTTTCCTCGCACCCTCGTCTGGCAGGAACACATCTCCGCCACGGCCCGGCCCTCCAAGCAACGATCTTACGTCCTCGCCACCGAACCCGTTTGCCCTCCTCCACCCCCTGCTTCCCAGCCGACATCTCACTCCACCCTCAACCCCGCCATCTCCCTCACCGCCTTCAACGCACCCGGCACCCTCCTCGCCACCCGATGCGACTCCACTCCCTCCACGATCTACATCTGGTCCCTCTCCCCACTCCTCCCCAACCCCGCCGCCATCCTAATCCAGCATTCCCCTGTGCGCACCATCCAATGGCATCCTACGCGCCCAGACCTCCTGCTTCTGCACTGCGCAAATGACGAGAGACTCGTGTATCTCTGGAGCGCGGACTGGGAATCTCCGCGGATCGTGACCATGCCGTTTGAGAAGCGCGGCGGCAGGCACGAGGTCAGCTGGATCTACACGCCGGCAGAGCACCGGCCGCTGATGTTGTGTGGAGACAAGGGGAACTGTACAGTTGGGTGCGTGGTGGGTGATGGGGACGCTGCCGCGGAGGATGAGGCCGAGGAGAGGGCGCATGAGATGATGTTCGACGAGGGAGACTCGGTGGATGGTGCTCGGTACAGGGGGGATTTCGCTGACGAAACGTTCGATGCGGCTGATGGCCCACCTACGCGCTTGTGGGATCTTGGGGGAGAAGTGGAGGATACGTTTCGGTTCCGAAAAGGTGTTGCGAGTTGATTTCGCCGGACAATTAGGAGTTGCGATCGGAAGCGGTATCTGGGGTTCGTCTCGCGGGGCCGTGGGCATCAACGGGATAGGTCTGCCTTCATCTCACATACCTAGGTTTGGTGATACCCATTATCAGTTCTACATGCATTAGAGCTCGCTTTGCCGTCTTCTCTCTCCAAGAATGAACATGAGATGCACGTATGCACATATCCGTGGCATGCCAGCAGCCGCAGGGCTGTGCCAATTCACTTCAGTAACGTGTCCAGCGCCACAAGGGCAGCTCGGCTTCCAGCAACGCAAAGAAAGGCTCCGAGCAAAGCTTGGGTGCGTAGAACAAAGATCGATCATCAGCTCTGAAGCGGCTGTCCCTTATAGTCCACCTGCTTTGCGCTGACGGTAGTGATAAGGATTTATATTCTGTTGTATATATCTACCTAGATTCCCACCCAGTCCTAGCTCTGCGGTGAGGACACTATCCCATGCTCTTTATACAGCACCTTATATCCCCAGCCCCTCGCCGCGCCAAGCCAAGCAAGGAGGCAGTCGATAAGGGATGGGTGAAGAAGTCGCATGTGACGAGGTGGGGAGTAGTGAGCGGAAGAGGCAATTTGACCTCGTCGGCGGGAGAAGGGCAGCGTTGAGCGTTCAGAAGAGAGAAACGTGGACCTAGTGATGGATAGAACTCCGCAAGAAATCCACGTCCGGCCCAGACAGACGCCATCGAAGACCGCAGATCTTGCCCGACTGTTCGAGCGACATTGTGATGACGTCTCGGAGCATCAACATAGAGCAGGTAGTGTCTGAGCACAGGGCCTTCGTGTATAGGTGTAGCCCTAGGCTCGGTAACTCCATGTGGGCCCGCTGACTCGCGGCTTGTTGGGGTGTCTTGCCGTCAACGTCTGGATCAAAGAGAATGAGGGAGCCTTGTGGGTTCTAGAAGCTTTCTGGGAGGTAGAAACAGGACGATCTTAATCCCAGCACTGCTTCACTCTAACGAATTGAATCGCCGAGCATCGCTTAGATATTCACTGTCCAGACGAAGAAGTGTTATCGTCTCATCCATGGATATATATACTACCTCATACCGTCAAGGTGATATTTTGCTTCACATCTGATCCTTCTTTCCTTCAAAATAATAAGCATCAGCGATCTTTACATCGAAAGTTGTGTCCAGCTGTTGACGACACTTGGACAGTTGATTAGCTAGTCTCTCCACTGGACATCTGCTTTTTCTCGTGTCACGATCTTCACAGGGACAGGTGAGCATGACGAGCTGTATCATAGGTTGAGGTTTATAGCTCTAACATCAACACAGGGATCATGGCACGCCACTTTTTCGGACTTCCGGCGGAAATTCGAAACATGATATACGAACTCACTCTGGTCAAGGACGAGTCCATCGACCTCTGGCCAGCATCACATTGGGGAACTTTCGAACCCGGTGGTCAAGGAAGGGCAAGGGATCATGGCGGCAAAGATGCAAGGTTCGCCGAAGTGATGCGGACCATCAGAGAGGGATTGGAGGTAAACCTGTTAAGAACCTGCAAGAGAATCAGCAGTGAAGCATCGCCAATCCTCTATGGTCGGAACGATTTTCGGTTCACCATGGAGGATGGTTGGTTTCCTCTGTACAGGTTCTTGGTTACGATCGGTGAATGGAAGCGCTCCTATATCAAAAGTGTTTCCGTTTTCGTCCCGATCGAGAGTTTGTTTTATGAGGAGAGGACTTGGATGCCGAGACCACTGCATTTCGATACCCCAGCTCTGGAAAGCAGGTTCACTCCAGCAGATGTAACAATGAGTGTTACAGATGCAGTTCGAGGATGCTGCGAGCTGTGGATGAGAGAAAAGTCTCTCAGAACTCTTTACCTGGTCGCCCCACCTGGGATGCATCTCGATCGGAACGCTTTCCAGCTCGGATTCTTCGAAGACTTCAAGCCCTTGATCAAAGCTAGAGATGAGCTCTCGTTGGAGATGAAGCTTGTCTTCTACTACCACGCCGGAATTGGGCTGTACGGCAGAAGCAGGGAGTACCGAGAGGCGATAGTCCAAGTTGAGAAGGAACTTGGATGGGAGACGCTGGTCTGGTTCGACGACGATGAAAAATACCAAGTGGCAGTCTTCGAAGACGCTGAAGACCCTGAATAGACACTCGTTTGCTCAGGCGGGAATCGGGGAGTAAGACAAGAGCACTACATCAAAGCTGGTTGATAAAACTACGCCAAGAACAGAGAAATATAGGATCATGATGTACATCTTAGATAAAGCAGTCTAGACACCGCCCGACTTCAAAGATGTTTCCCTGTTGACATGCATAAAGGCACATCTTACACCTTATGGTAGTAAAACAAACCATAGCACCACACGAGCACAAAGCTGTCCCATATAATATGCGTATCTAAGGTAGTAGTAAGTTGAAGGTGTTGATGTTGACGAGAAGCGAAGCGAACACTAATCTGACGGGGTTAAGCCCGCTTCTGCTTAGTCATAACCCCCACTTGAGGATTTTCTCGAAACACCATACCCAGCCCCAACGACGAGCAAGCTGTCGCACACAACCCAATACATCCATCAACATGGTATGCCCATCCCACCACCTCCCGCTCCATCCTACGAATAGAAAGATCTCCCCGTACTAACGACAGCGACGCCCTAGGCGCCCGCAGCAGCAACCAGCGGAGGCAAGAAGCAAAAGAAGAAGTGGTCGAAAGGAAAAGGTCCGCCACTACCCTACCACCCTACAACGCACAAGTCGAAAAGACAGCTAACAATCCCGGTCCGCACCTACAGTCAAGGACAAAGCCAACCACGCCGTCGTCCTTGACAAAGCCACGTCCGACAAACTCTACAAAGACGTGCAGTCGTACCGGCTCATCACGGTCGCGACGCTGGTTGATCGGTTGAAGATCAACGGCTCGCTCGCGCGGAAGGCGCTGAGTGATTTGGAGGAGAAGGGCCAGATCAAGAAGGTCGTCGGACATTCGAAGTTGAGCATATATAGTAGGTTTTCTTCACTCCAGCGGCTGTGGTTTGTGGTGGAGGGTGGAGGCTTGGGATACAGGATGATGCTTGGCGAGGGTGGAATGTTGTGGATCTGGGCTGACGGGGTGCGTATTGTAGCTCGTGCAGTCGCTGCTACGGAGTAGGTCCGATTTTCTTAGAGTACCGGGCGCGGCGCGATTTGCACTTTCCGGGTTGCAAATTGTGAGCTCGGCATTGGGAGGGTTAGACCAGCAGGCTACTAGGATCGAGATGGATCGTCTGGTTGACCGACTGTGACTTCTTCGTGTGCTTTATCTACAATGGAATGGGTCACCTAAACCTCCTCCGATGACGTCGAATTCGCATTTTGGTGTGCACCGGTGTCGGCAAAAATCGATCCGCCAACCATCACAGTGGAGTACGATCAGCACGCAGCGAAAGCCAGCGTAGCACACTGTCCATAAAGGCTATGATGCAACCGCCGAAACCGAAATTGTCATTCAATCCTCATAATTTCCCCCCACCCTCCTCGGCCTCCCCCTCCTCGCACCCTCACACAGCTCCCTCCTCGGCAACCGTTCCAACCACCCCTCCTCCCTCGCCACCCTCCCCACCTCAAAATACTTCCCGCCCTTCCTCCCAAAAAATCCCTCCCAATGCCCCACGCTCTCCCGCACTTTCCTCCTCGCCACCCTCAACTCCCTCTCCCTTCTCACCTTCCTCTCCGCTCCACTCAACCCCCTTCCCTTTTTCTCCTCATCC